>WNEN01000155.1_pt1 | contig 11505 bp, 10 predicted proteins | sample 5399951 | NCBI WGS metagenome assembly WNEN01 (sample SAMN13153327, study PRJNA577476) | soil metagenome | isolation source: 20 cm grassland meadow soil 5 days after 1st rain plot 2 | place: USA:California | collected 2015-09-21
CATTGCCATCAATTCTCCAGTCATCAACGGCCTAACAAGTCCGGAAGCAAAGAAAAAAATCACCGCGTGGCTGGAGGAACGCGGTCAGGGAAAACGCTCGACTAATTATAAATTGCGCGACTGGCTTTTTTCGCGTCAACGTTATTGGGGTGAGCCGTTCCCGATTGTCTGGGAAGCTGGCAGTCACCGTTCGTTAGGCGAAAACGAACTGCCTGTCGTGCCACCGCCGCTGGAAGATTATAAGCCCACCGGAACGGGCGAGCCGCCGCTGGCGAAGGCGAAAGATTGGATTCGTTATTCCGAAAAAGCGAGGCGCGAAACGAACGTCATGCCGCAATGGGCTGGCTCGTGTTGGTATTACATAAGATTTTGCGATCCGCAGAACGATCAGCGTTTCGTTGCTGAAGAGGCGGAACGTTACTGGATGCGCGGCAACAAGCCCGGCGGTGTCGATCTTTACGTCGGCGGGACGGAGCACGCTGTGCTGCATCTGCTTTACGCGCGTTTCTGGCACAAAGTGCTTTTTGATCTGGGTTATTTGTCGAAACCGGAGCCATTTCAGCGTTTGGTAAATCAAGGGATCATTCTTGGCGAAGACAACCAGAAAATGTCGAAGTCGCGCGGTAATATCGTCAATCCGGATGACGTGATCGATCAGTACGGCGCGGACGCATTTCGCTGCTACGAAATGTTTATGGGGCCACTCGAGCAGATGAAACCGTGGAGCATGCGCGGCGTCGAAGGCGTGGCGCGTTTTCTGGCCCGTGTCTGGCGTTTGTTCACGACTGAAAACCAGGCGAGCGAGTGGGAATTGTCCGCCAAGCTCAAAGATGTTGATCCAGATAAAGCGGAGCAGAAAATCATGCACTCCACGATCAAGAAAGTGACTGAGGACATCGAATCGTTCTCTTTCAATACCGCGATCTCGCAGATGATGATTTTCGTGAACGCATTCACAAACGCGGAAACGATTCCGGTGTCTGCGATGCGAACATTCTTGACGCTGCTCAACCCATTTGCTCCGCATCTCACGTCCGAGCTTTGGGAAAAACTGAACATAAACTTCAAACCCGTTCGCGGCGATATCACGGAACAGAAATGGCCGGTTTACGATGAAGGACTGCTAGCGGAGGACGAAATCGAAATTCCCGTCCAAGTGAACGGGAAATTTCAAGGGGTGCTGAACATTTCCGTTGCAGCTACCAAGGAGGAAATCATAAATGCAGCCGAGAAATTACCGAAAGTGAAACAGCGGATAACAGATGGTTACATTAAGGTTCTCGTCGTGCCAAACAAAGTCGTTAACTTCGTGACGAAGTAATTCATCAAAGAAAGCCCAAAATTGGTCAGGATTGTCGCATGAACTGGTTCCAGCACGTTTGGAAAGAATTCAAAGAATTCGCGATCAAAGGTAACGCCGTCGATCTCGCGGTCGGCGTGATTATCGGCGCGGCCTTCGGTTCGATTGTTAGCTCATTAGTCAAAGACCTCATCATGCCGCCGATCAGCCTGCTCACAGGCGGCCTCGATTTTTCAAACAAGTTTGTTGTTCTCAAAGCTGCCAAAGACGGAACGACTGCATTTAACACGCCGGCAGACGCGGTAAAAATGGGCGCTGTCACGTGGAACTACGGCAATTTCATCACTCTCTTGATTAATTTCGCGATCGTCGCGTTTGCCGTTTTTCTGCTTGTGCGCGGAATCAACAAGATCAACCGATCGACAAAGAAAGAGCCCGTCTCAAAGGAATGTCCAGCTTGCGCGATGACGATCCCCATCAAGGCGACGCGCTGTCCACATTGCACGACGCAGCTGTCCGACAGCGCGCGATCCTAATGCCCGTTTAGTTTGCCTCCAGACGAAAATACCTTGCGGCGAGCAAAGCCAGACATGGCTCCGCTGATCTGGTGTAAAGTCCGTACCGCTTGACCACGGGGAGAATGCGGGCAGCATCCACCGATTCCCCTCCTGCACGAAGGCAGGCAGCTTCAATCGCAATCCCGCGCCATCAGCCATCGTACCCGCCGGATGATAATGACCGATGATTTGCACGCGGTCCGAACGATCGATCGCACGATGACCATGATGAAAATGAAATCGCTTCGTCTTCCACGAATCCACCAGTCCAACAACGGGACTGAGTTCGTGGTCATGGTTGCCTGCGATCAGTAGAACGTTGCAATATCTGCTGAGTTGCTTGATCAGACGCCTGGCTTCGTGCACCGCGGCGCGATCATGGACGAGATCACCGACCACAATCAGATGCGCAGGACTGTAGTCGCGCAGCAATTCTTCGAGGCGCTTTTCGATTGTTTGCATTCCCCAAAACGGAAAAAGATTCCCAGCGGCTCGCTGGCTCAATTCGTATCCAAAATGAAGATCGGCCACCGCGAGCCAGCCTTCCCGCTTGTGAAAAAGAGCCAGTCGGCCATCGAGCAAGACATCTTTGCCAACAGCAACTGGGCTCGATGACGCAGCGTACATAGAAAGGTCGGTAAGGGCAGCGCGGAAATTAGCGCTTGCCTCCTGTCGCTTCAATTGCTATTGAGGGCGCGCTATTGCAAATGCCGAAATGCCTTAACCTTACATTTGCAGGGATTGCCGCTTGCTTGGTCGTTGGCTGTGCAACACAGCCGAAACTTACCACCGTGCGTCGCATGCCAAAGGTGCGGACAACCGCTTACACACATACCGAGAGAGGCGGAGGGCACAATGCGCTTGGCACTTACCTCTCCGGGCGCCAGGTGATGAGCGCCGCATCGGACTGGTCGCACTTTCCACTCGGGACGCGGTTTCGAATTGCCACTACAAACGAAGAATACATGATCGACGACTACGGAATGGCGCTGGTCGGGACGGACACGATCGATCTTTACAAGTCCAGCCGCCTCGACATGAGACACTGGGGTGTGCGCTATGTCGATATCGATATTTTGCAATGGGGGTCGGAGGAACGAAGCCTAAAAGTGCTCGCGCCGCGTTGCAAAAACCATTGCGTGCGGCAGATGGTCTCCGCTCTTGAGAAAAAAAGAGGGAAAACTGTCGCGCAGCAAACTACTCTTCTCAGGTCGCTTTGATTTAAAGCGAGGCACGCCGCATTTTCCCAACGCGTGAAAATTCTCGTTGTTGGCGGCGCTGGTTATATCGGGAGCATTTGCACAGAATTGCTTCTTGATGAAGGCCATAACACTGCGGTCTTCGATAATCTCGGCGAAGGCCATCGCCGCGCAGTGGATTCGCGAGCGAAGTTCATCGAAGGCGATCTGGCCGATCGCAAACAAATTGAGGCTGCGCTTTCCAGCACGCGCCCGGACGCAGTAATGCATTTCGCTGCGAACGCGCTCGTCAGCGAGTCAATGCGGGATCCGTCCAAGTATTTTCGTAACAACATCTCCAACGGTTTGAACCTGCTCGATGCCATGGTTGCAACGCGCGTCGAGCGGCTCGTTTTTTCCTCGACCTGCGCGATTTTCGGTCCGCCAGAGCGCCTGCCAATCAAGGAAGCTGCGCAGCCGCGTCCAATCAATCCGTACGGCGAATCGAAGCTCGCCTTTGAAAAGATTCTGCGGTGGTACGATGAGATTCATGGTTTGAAGTTCGTTTCATTGCGTTATTTCAACGCGGCCGGTGCATCTGGGAATTTTGGCGAAGATCATCGGGTCGAGACCCATTTGATTCCAAACGTGCTCAAAGTCGCGCTCGGTCAAAAACCGCACTTGGAAATTTACGGCACCGATTATGAGACGCCGGACGGTACCTGCGTTCGCGACTACATCCACATTATCGATCTCGCAAGGGCGCACATTCTGGCTCTAGGCGCCGGCGAAAGCGTATTCTATAACCTTGGTACCGGGGGCGGCTCCAGCGTACACGAAGTGATTGCAGCTTGCCGGAAAATCACGGGGCGAAAGATCGACACCGTCGAAAAGCCCCGCCGGCCCGGCGACCCTCCGCGGCTGATCGCTTCCTCGGAGAAAATCAAGCGTGAGCTTGGCTGGGAGCCGCAATTTCAATCGCTCGATCGCATTATCGAGAGCGCTTGGAAATGGCACCAGAAATTTCCTGAGGGCTACGGAGATTGAACATCTGTAGCCGTGCAAGATCAGCTTCCCAGTGCCACGCTTCACATAGCGACCTCGCTACCAGAAAAAAGCGCTCGCGAAATCTTCCGCGAGCGCTTTTGACTTTACCAAACGAACGACTTTTCGCGATTAAGGCTTTGTTGTTGTTGTGGTGGTTTCTCTCTTCTCGTAGACCGCTGCTGGCTGACTCAACACGACTTTTCGAACAACGACGCGGTCACCTTCGTTGGTGTAATACACGGTTGCCGGCATGTCCGGCCGAATCGCCGACCAAGCCACGGTGTGACCTTCTGGGTCAAGAATGGTCGTGTCCCTGGTGTAGTAGTATCGAACAGGTGCCACATCCGGCGACGTTCGGAACGTAAAGTAGTCCGAATCCGGCGTGTAAGCCGTAATCGTCCCTGTGGTTGTGGTCGTGGCACTCGTTGTCGTGCCTGTCACAGGGTCAGTCGTTGTCGTGGTTGTGGTCTCCTGCGCAAGGGCGATGCCGAACGCTGCCGCGCATGCCACTCCCGCTGCCAATATTTTCATTAATCTCGTTTGTTTCATATTTGTCCCTCTGCTTTGATTGAATGGATATGCTCCATCCATGTATCCGGCCCCTTAATGCCGGACTTTATTCAACTGTGTCTGTTTATCGTAAATTCCGCCTCACGTGGCCGCATCGACGGGCGTATTTGCCTGTCTTGCGCCAAAGCTAAATAACCGATGCAGGCACTACCCGGCTTTCGTGACTTCCTACCCCAGAACTGCGCAGCGCGTAACTACATCTTCACGTGCTGGCGCGAAATTTCCCAACGTTATGGCTTTGTGGAATGGGATGGCCCGATCCTCGAACCCACTGAATTGTATAAAAAAAAGAGCGGCGCCGAAATCGTTGACCAGCTTTTTAATTTCGCCGACAAAGGCGAGCGCGAAGTGGCGATGCGTCCCGAGCTCACGCCTACGCTGGCTCGCGTGATTGCCGCCCACGAACGCGAATTCAAGAAGCCCCTGAAATGGTTCTCCATCGGCCGGTTTTTTCGCCACGAAAAGCAACAACGCGGCCGCCTGCGCGAACACTTTCAGCTCAATTGCGACATTGTTGGGGAGAGCGCGCTCGCCGCGGACATCGAGGTGCTCGCCCTTTGCATTGACCTCCTGCGCGCTTTCGGTTTCACAGAAAAAGATGTCGTTATCCGGATCAGCGATCGGGAATTTTGGACGGATTTCCTGCGCAGGAAAAGCGTTCCGCCTGATCGGTGGGACGAATTGCTCCAAATCATCGACAAGTCCGGACGCGAATCTCCGGAGAATACGCGAGCGAAACTTGGCGAGTTGGCCGATCCGATGTTCGCCATTTTGAGCAATGGCGGCAAAAGCGAAAAACTTGAGAAGCTTGTCCACGGTTTGCGCGATCGGGGGTTAGCCGATTTCGTCGTTGTCGATGTAGGCGTTGTTCGCGGACTCGCGTATTACACCGGGATCGTCTTCGAAGTTTTCGATCGTGCCAGAAAACTTCGCGCTGTCGCCGGCGGCGGTCGTTACGACAATCTGATCGCGCAACTCAGCGACGGCGCAGTTTCGATGCCCGCGCTCGGTTTCGCCATGGGCGACGTTGTTCTGGGTGAATTGATTCGCGACCACGAAGGGGCGCGAGAGAGGATGGAGCAAGCAATCGCGGCCGAGCACAAGATCGACATCTACATTGTGATCGCTAAAGAGGAACGCCGTCCGGATGCGCTCGCGCATGTCCAGCAAATTAGAGATCGCGGTTACCGCGTCGATTACCCACTCGCAGCCGAGAAAGTCGCCAAGCAATTTCAAACCGCCGAGCAACTCGGTGCGCGATTTGCCATTTTATTTGGCGACGAATGGCCTCAGGTCGCGGTCAAAGACCTCGCGCATGCCGAACAGCAGCTGGTCGGGCACGGTGATCTTTTCGCGCGGATCGATTCATTGCTCAGGTAGGGACGCACGTCCGGGATGTCCATCGAATTCTCTTCGGCAGCAAGTCGGACGGCTCGGAGAGCCATCCCTACCTAATCGCTTGCGTGATTTTTCGCTTCGCCCAGAGTGACACACTACTTCTCGGAGATCGATGTACGGCACGCACGATTGCAATTCATTGCGCAAAACTGATATCGGCAAGCAAGTCATGCTTGCCGGGTGGGTGCATGTTTCGCGCAATCATGGGGGCGTCATTTTCGTCGATCTCCGCGACCGCGAGGGGCTTACGCAGGTGGTTTTTCGTCCGGAGGAGAATGCAGAAGTCGCCAGCGAAGCGCGTAGCTTGGGCAGCGAAGACGTGATTGAAGTCTCGGGTCGGATTGCGGCGCGCGTGCCCGGAACGGAAAACCCCAAACTGGCAACCGGCGACATTGAAGTTATTCCGAATCGTCTCCAAATTCTGAATCGGGCGGACGCCTTACCGTTCCCGATCGACGCCGAGATTCATAATGAAGATCTGCGGATGACCTATCGCTATTACGATCTGCGGCGTCCTCAGCTCGCGCGGAACTTGCGCCTGCGGCACCGCGTGGCCAAGGCAACGCGCGATTACCTCGACAGTCAGGGTTACGTCGAAGTCGAGACGCCGATCTTGTCGAAGAGCACACCGGAAGGGGCGCGCGACTTTTTAGTTCCGAGCCGGTTAACGCCCGGCAAGTTTTATGCATTGCCGCAAGCGCCACAACAATACAAGCAGCTGCTCATGGTAGCGGGCGTAGAAAAATATTTTCAAATCGCGCGATGTTTTCGCGACGAAGACTTGCGCGCGGACAGGCAGCCGGAGTTCACTCAAATAGATATCGAAGCGTCGTTCATCACGCCGGATGACATTTTCGCGGTCACTGAAGGAATGCTTGGGGCGATCTTCAGGACCGCTCGCGATATCGAAATCAAAACGCCGTTCGACCGCCTCAGCTATTTTGAGGCGATCAATCGCTACGGCAGCGACAAACCGGATCGCCGCTTCGGCCTACAACTTGTCGATCTTAGCGACGATTTTCGCGAGAGTGGTTTCAAAGTTTTCCGGGGTGCGCTCGATTCCGGCGGCGTCGTAAAGGCGATCAACGCGAAAGGCTTTGCCGAAATCACGACAGGACAAATCGAGGAACTGACTGAAACAGCGAAGGTCTTTGGCGCGAAGGGCCTCGCTTTCATCAAGATCGAGAATGGCGAATGGAAATCGCCCATCGTAAAATTCTTCAGCGATGCGGAGAAGGCTGCGTTGCAATCGAAACTGAAGATCGAGGAGGGCGATTTGATTTTGTTCGGCGCGGACAAATGGGAGATCGCCTGCGAAGTCCTCGGTCGTATCCGATTGCGGGTGGCTGAAATTCAAAAACTATTGCCCGAGTCGGAGATCTGGGATTTCCTTTGGGTCACAGACTTCCCCCTCATGCAATGGAGCGCGGAAGAGAACAAATGGAACGCTGTGCATCATCCGTTCACCCGGCCGAAAGCAGCAGATATCCCGCTATTCGATGCGAAGAAGTTTGGTGAAATTCGCGCTGAAGCCTACGACGTCGTTCTCAACGGTGTCGAGATTGGCGGCGGCAGCATGCGTATTCATGAGCCGGAATTGCAGGAGAAAATGTTCGAAGCGCTTGGCATCCGGTCCGAAGATCGACAATCTCTCTTTGGCCATTTGCTGCGCGCACTGCGCCTCGGCGCGCCGCCGCATGGCGGCATCGCGCTTGGGCTCGATCGGCTCGTCATGCTCGTTTGTGGCGAAGATACGATCCGTGACGTGATGGCGTTCCCGAAAAACAATCGCGGCCTCGATTTGATGACGCAGTCACCGTCGCATGTTGATCCAAAACAGTTGCGCGACTTGGGAGTCAACCTTCGCGGTGAGGAGAAATTGAGTGCACGTGCGCCGTCACCTCCCAAATGAATCAAGATGCGGTCGCTCAATAGCCCAACGCCTTTATTCGCTCCGCTGCAGTCGGCAGGGGATCCTTGCGGGCTGTGATTGCTTCCGTGCCCGAGTCCTTCAGCTGCCTGGACTGAACCGCGTTGAACTCGACATTTGCCACGAATTCAGCCGGAAGGTCGTTCTCCTCGTAGATGGCGTGCACCGGGCAGACGTCCACACACGCCATGCAATCAATGCAATCCTCCGGGTGAATCACGACCTGGTTGTCCAGTTCGTAGAAACAGGCGACGGGACACACCTCCACACAGTCGGTGAACTTGCATCCGGTGCATTTGTCGGTCACGACGTGGGGCATAGAGTTGCGTGAAAAGATTGCTGTTGAGGCCTCAAGTAATCAGTAATGCCGGGCCGGTCAATTCCTGTTTCGATATCGCCGCTAAGCCACACCTCGATGATGCTCGCATGCAGTCCGAAACAAAATCGCCATGAAAAACGTGACGGGTCGCGTCCTTAGTTTCCGGACGACTCATTCGTCGAACGGCGCTTGCGTGATTGCATCGCAAATGTTCGGTGGATGAAAGTCAGGAACATATCTATCGCCGATGTCGCGCATGAAACCGCGCGATGCCCCACGCGGATGCTGCCGCACCACGCTGGCGCACGTCTTGACGAATTCGTCCTTGAATTTGAGGCGCGGGAAGGCCCGCACGACCTCGTTCACGTCCGCTTTTTTGATCACCGAGAAATCGGGACCCACGACATCCGCCCCGGCTCCAGCGCCAACCAGGGCAATTTCCGGTTGCTTGAATTCTCCAATTGCCGAGGCGTGCATCGCAATTCCGTCCCACACGACTGCGGATTTATCCTTCGCTAGTCCGTGCCCTTCTAAAAATCGACTGGCGGCTTGTGCGCCTTGGATTTCAAATGGCAAATCGCCAACGAATTGTTCGGTTAGGCCAATGTCATGCAAGATGCATGCGATATAGAGGAGTTCGTGGTCCACTTTGAGACCCGACGCTTTTCCCGTCAGTGCGCCAAAAAGAAATGTTCGAACTGCATGATTGAATAAGAATAGCGGCGATGCCTCTTGCGCGAGTTTGGTCGCTTCTGTCGCAATCTTTGAATCTACAAAGGCGATGCCAGCCACAACTTTTGGAAGCGGTACCTTCGCAACGTTGCTCTCCGGCGATTTGGAGGACGGCGTGGGCGGCTGCCCATGGACGCTCCGCGCACCGATCGAACCCGATAACGCCACGGCGCCGAGCGCCTTTATTAAGTCACGCCTCTTCATAATTGTGTGAACTCATCATTCTTTGTCCGGAATAGAATCGCCACAAAAAACGTGACGATTGTTCCGAAGCAAATCCACCAGGGGAATTCCATTACCGGGAGCCAGCTCGGCTGCGTATAAGCAGTCGCTCCGAAAAGCCCCGCGATATTGTTAGGCAATCCGCTCAGAATTGCGACCACGATGAAGCCGACGATCATGGCGAGGACGTTGCCAAAATTATTGCCGCGTCTCCTGGTGAATATTCCGCAAAGAAAAACGCCGAGGAGCGAGCCATAAGTGTATCCGAAGATGCCGAGGACGATCGGGATAATACGCACATTAGGATGCACGATGACCAAGTACGACGTTGTCGACGCTACAACGATCATGAGAATGGCGAACCAAGCCGTGGCCCAGCGAACGGCTCGCAGGCTCTGCTCGCTCGTGGCGTTGCGATTAACGTAAGTTTCGTACCAATCGCGAGTAAAGCTGGTGGCCAGCGCGTTCAAGGCGGTGCTGAGTGAGCCCATCGCCGTGGCGAAAATTCCTGCAATCAAGAGGCCGCGCAGGCCGACTGGCATTTCGTAAAGGATGAAATGGCAGAACGTTTCGTTAGGCGTTTTGGGCAGAGTAGGATCGGGATGCGCCTGGTAATAGGTCCAGAGTAGCAGACCGATACTCAGAAACGTGAGCACGATCGGGATGTCGGCGAGCCCGGAAAGCATGAGGGAACGCCGGCTCCGGCGAATATCGGGCGCGGTCAACATTCGCTGCACCATGTCCTGATCGGTCCCATGCGTAGCCATGGTGATGAATGTCGATCCAATCAATCCGGCAAAAATCGTGTACTCAATCTCAAACATCCCTTTCCATTTTTCCCAGCCAGTTTTTGCCGGATCGAGCCCCGTGCTTAGAAAATCGGAAACGCCGAATCCGCCGTGGCGCGCAACGATTTCGTGCCAGCCGCCTGGGATCGCGGAGTAAAGCAGGCCGAGCGCAATCAGCGCGCTGCCAATCATGATCGAAGCTTGAATCAAATCGGTCCAGATGACTGCTTTGATTCCGCCCAGCGTCGTGTAAATGGCGGTGAGAACGACGATCGCGATTGTGGCGCCGACGTAAATCCAAAGAGTTTGCGTTTGATTCGGCCGGCTGCCGCTGATCATTTCGTAGGCGAGAGCTAGCGCAATAGCGGCGACGTAGAGTCGTGCCCCGGAGGCGAGCAATCGCGTAATCATGAACACGGCCGATGCGGCATTTTTCGTCGGCACGCCAAAGCGCGCGGTCAGATATTCATAGATCGAATAAACTTTGTAATCGTAATACGGTTTGATGAAAATATAGCTGACGAGAATGCGCGCGAGAATGGTGCCGATCGCTAGCTGCAAGTAGGTGTAGTTGCGGAGAGCGAAGCCTTCGCCAGGTGTTCCAAAAAAAGTGCCCGCGCTTGTTTCGGCTGCGATGATGGAAGCGAGCACCGCCCACCATGGAATGCGCCGCCCACCGAGGGCGAAATCCTTCAGATTTTCTTCTTTCCGGCCCATGTAGAGGCCGATCGAGATGATGAGGACGAAATAAAGAAGGAGAACGGCGCTATCGATGCCGAGCCGAGCGTCCATGCCGATCTTAGGTGACAGAGAATCGCGCAAGCGCAAAGAGGATTTTCTTTGCCAAAGATTTCAATGAATGACGAAGCACGAAATGTCGAAGGACGAAGGAATGACGAAGCCCGAACGGGTCGACGTTCAGGCGGTCGGGCTTTTTTCGTCATTCGGATTTCGTCATTTTCCCGTGGTAACTTGTGGCTATAGAATCGTTGATGGAATTGAGAGAGATCGCCGCCCCGGATTTCGATCTCGCGATGACCCTCGACTCCGGCCAGGTCTTTCACTGGGAAAAGGTCGATGGTGGATTTATCGGAACAATTGGCGAGCGCGCTATCTATGTAGAACAAGCCGGCGAAATCTTGCGTGGAAGTCGCGGCCCAGAGGAATTGGTCCGTAATTATTTCGCGCTTGACCATCCGCTCGCCGAAATTTGCGCCTCGTTTCCGGATGATCCGGTGATAAAGGCGGCGCTCGGCTCCTGTCGCGGACTGCGAATCATTCGCCAGCCGAGATGGGAATGTCTAGCGACGTTCATTTGTTCGTCGATGAAACAAATCGCGCACATCCGGCAAATCTCGCAAGCCCTACGCAAGCGTTTTGGCGTCGTGCGCACGATCGAGAATGGAGCTGGCGGGAACCGAGCGGCATGGACGGGCAGGCCCGCGAGGGTTGATGAGCCGGGAG
>WNEN01000156.1_pt1 | contig 11453 bp, 18 predicted proteins | sample 5399951 | NCBI WGS metagenome assembly WNEN01 (sample SAMN13153327, study PRJNA577476) | soil metagenome | isolation source: 20 cm grassland meadow soil 5 days after 1st rain plot 2 | place: USA:California | collected 2015-09-21
CACGCAGGTCGTGCAGCAGGCCCGCGAGCTGCAACCCGATGTCGTCCTGATGGATCTCACGATGCCCGGCCCGCCCAGCGGTGATGTCATCCGGCAGGTTCTGCGCGCCGCTCCGACGACTCATGTGTTGATCCTCACGATGCATGACGATCCGGCGTATCTCGCCTCGGCGCTGGCGGCCGGAGCCGCGGGATACGTGGTCAAGAAAGTCGCCGATTCAGAGCTGCTGATCGCCATCCGGGCGGTCCATGCCGGCCGGACGTTCGTGGATCTCACGCAAACGCTCAGCCCTCCGCCCAGTCAACGGAAGAGCCGCCGCGGCAAACAGCCGACGGAGCTGAGTCGGCGCGAGCAGGAGGTGCTCCGGTTGCTGGCGCAGGGGCATTCGAATCAGCAGGTCGCGGATCAAATCCGCGTGAGCGTGAAAACCGTGGAGACCTACCGTACGCGGCTGCGGGTTAAGCTTGGCCTCAAGGAGCGCGCCGAGCTGTACCGGTTCGCGGTCGAATCTGGACTCCTCAATCCCGATCGTTAGCTCCACCGATGTAAAGTTTTTTCCCGACAACTGCATTCCCGTTAGGGGAGTTCCCCGCTGCCGTGACAGAGACGATTCCATAGTTTCCTGGCATGCTCCATGAGTTTCTCACCGAGAACCGCGACACGCTGGTTGCCCGCTGCGTGGCCAAGGTGGCCAAGCGCCCGGCGCCGGCGGCGACCGTCGCGGAAATGTCGCACGGTATCCCGCTCTTTCTTGCCCAAATCACCGAGATGCTGCGGAGCGAGGCTGCCTCGGGTGCCGTGGATCCGGGCAAGACCCGTACAGCCACGGAGATGGGGGCGAGCGCTTCGGCACACGGTGACGAGCTGCAAAAACAAGGGTTCACCGTCGACCAGGTCGTGCACGACTACGGAGACTTGTGCCAGGCCATCACCGAGCTCGCCGTCGAGCAAGGCGCGCCGATCGCGGTCACCGAATTTCGTACGCTCAATCGCTGCCTCGACGACGCCATTGCCGACGCTGTCACGCGGTTCGGGGACGAGCACGAGGAGTCGATCAAAGACTCGGCGGCGCAGGATGCGAACGAGCGTTTGGGAATCCTCGCGCACGAGCTGCGCGCCAAACTCAACGTGGCGTTTCTCGCCATTGAGGCGATCAAGCGCGGGACCGCGGGCATTGCCGGTGCTACCAGCGCCACCCTCGACCGCAGTCTGATGGCCATGCGCGACATCATCGATCGCTCGTTCGCCGAGGTCCGGCTGGGTGCCGGACTGCCCGCCCCTCGGGAGCGGATTCTGATTCGCGGACTGCTCGAAGAAGTTCAGATCTTCGCGGGAGTGCAGGCCGGCGCCAAAGGTCTTGTGCTCGCCGTCCAACCGGGGGAGACCGGGCTGGCGATCGACGCCGACCGGCACACGATCGCGTCCGCGGTCTCGAACCTCGTGCAGAATGCCATCAAGTTCACCCCCAGCGGCGGCCATATCTCGATGCGTGCGCAGGCCTCGAACGGGCGCGTCCTGATCGACATCGAAGACGAGTGCGGTGGACTCCCGTCGGGATCTCGTGAAGACCTTGTTCGGCCGTTTGTCCAGCGCAGCAGCAATCGGACCGGCTTAGGGCTTGGTCTTTCCATCAGCCAGCGGGGCGTCGAGGCAAACGGCGGCACGCTGTACGTCCGCAATCGGCCGCATACGGGCTGCGTCTTTACCATCGATCTCCCCAAAGCCTCCGCGGCGTAGGGTATTTCCCCGACACGTCACGGCATGGGTTTAGCCCGATGGACTGGCGGCGGAATGTCCCTATTCTTCTAGGTGTGGCAATCCCGATCAGTACCGCGCAAACTGTGGGGCAAAATCGTGGCCCTGCCGTGATTTCTATCGCCATCATCGAAGACAATCGTCTGGTTCGCGAAGGAATCGCGGCGCTGCTCAGCCAGCTCCCCGATCTCAAAGTCGTTGCCGGCGGACACAGCGACGACACCGTGTTGCTGAAGGGCGTGAACCCCCACGTAATTCTCCTCGATCTCGGATTGCAGAACGGCGACAGCCTGCGGGTGGCGCAACAAGTCAAGGCCGACTACCCGGCGTCCAAGATCATCGTCATGGACCTGCTGCCGGTCCATGAAGACATCATGGAATTCGTCAACGCGGGAGTCGCCGGGTTCATTATGAAAGACGCGACGCTGGAAGACCTGGTCAATACGATCCGTTCCGTCTCGGAGGGGGCGCACATCCTGCCGCCCCAGATGACAGGGTCCCTGTTCTCTCAGATCGCCAAGGACGCGATGGCAAAAGGCCGGCCGGAAGTACTCGATTCCGTGCGCATGACGCCGCGCGAGCGGGAAGTCATCAACCTCATCGCGGAAGGATTGGGGAACAAGGAAATCGCCACGCGGATCAACGTCGCAACGCACACGGTCAAGAGCCACGTCCGCAACATCATGGAAAAACTGACGCTCCATACGCGTCTGCAAATTGCCGCCTACGCCAACCAGCGAGAAACTGCCTAAGACCCAGCTACCTATTGTTTCATGCTTTCGTGCGATGTCTGCCGCAGTCTCGTTCCGCTAGTCTCTGTTCCAACATGTCAAACATCAAAGACACTCCGCCACCGAAGACGATTTGGGCATATGCCTATCAAATCCTGCCGCCCCAGGGCGCGAAACGTCTGCATGCGATCAAGACGCTCCTCGACCAGGCGCACACGGAAGCCCAGGGCGGCGCACGAAAGTGGACCGGCAGGCTCGTCGTGGAGGAGCAGATCACGCATATCCTCATCGTAAGCGACAGCCCCGAGCAAAATCACGAGGTCAACCGCAGACTCGAAGCCAAACTACAGGAGCTGAACGCCGGATTCTCGATTACCGTCCCGGTCGCGGTCGTGGACGAAGGCGTGGTACCTCAACCGTCGTAGCATCGTTGTGCGATTCCTGCCGGCCGTCCTTCACGCTATACCTCTTCCCTGCATCTCTCCCTAACAACGGACTAATCATGAGACGGAATTACTGGACCACCGTAGTCACTGCAGCCAGTCTTGCAGCGCTCGCCGCCTGTCAGCCATCGAGCCAGGCAGCGGAAGTCGCGAAAAAGGACACGAAGGCTCCCGCCGTGAGCACGACCCGAACGCTGGAAGCATACCGGCAGTTCTCGATCGCGACGACGGCAACCATCAGCTCACGCACTGCGAAACCGGGCGATGCGTTCACCGCGACGGTCGTGGCGGACGTGCAGGATGCCGCCGGCCGTGTCTCCATCCCGGCAGGCTCGCTCGTGTCGGGAACGATCACGGACGTCAAGTCCGCACCGAACCCCAGCAGCCCGGGCACACTGACGCTGGCCGTGAACAGTATTGCGGTGAACGGCAGGAGCTATCCGATCAACGCCAGCATCGATTCCCTCGCGACCGAGCGGCACGGGCGGCCCATTAGCGGCGGCGACGCCGTGAAGGTCGGCGTCGGCGCAGCCGCGGGCGCGATCGTCGGACAGATCATCGGCAAGAACTCCAAGGGCACCATCATCGGCGCCGCCGTTGGCGCGGCAGCCGGCGGAGCCTACGCGGCAGCCACGAAGGACGGCGACATCAGCCTTCCCGCGGGCACGCACATCCTCGTCACGCTGTCCCAGCGTCTCAACATCACCAGGAGCTAGCTATGCCCACGCACCGCACCACCCATCGCAGCGGCGCCGGCAAGAAGCTCTATGCCGTGCGCGACGCCGAGGGACGGTTCCTCGATATCCAGACCTACGAGCGCGCGCATCGGGCCGATCTGTCGAAGAAGAGCAAGGCCGAGAAGGCCCAGGACCGGAAGAAGCGGATATGATGAGACGCTCGCTGCTGTTGGGCATTCTCCTCATGGCCATCGGCGCCGTCATCGTGTTGCACGGCCTCAGCGAGGGGACGGAACGCAGTGTCTTCCGGATCGGGAACGTCCAGACCTCGGTGGAAGCTCGGCGGTCGGTGCCGACATGGGTCGGTGCGTTCGCCATCGTCGGTGGGGCGCTGCTCGTAGGCGCCGGCCTGCGCCGGAGACCAGGAATCCTATGAGCATCTTTGCCTGGATCGTCGTCGGCACCATCGGCGGGTTCATCGGCAGCCTGGTCGTCAACAAGCGGGGTCAAGGGATCTTGGGCGACCTGTTCTTTGGCGTCATCGGTGCCGTCGTCGCGGGGTGGATATTCAACGCCTTCGGCCACCCCGCCGTTACGGGCATCAATCCCGACAGTATTCTGGCTTCCGCCGCCGGCACGATCCTCGTGCTTGTGGCCTATTATGTCCTCCGGAGTTCTCCGGCTCACGCGTAGATGAATAAGGAGGGCGGCCTCGACATCAGCCTTCCCGCGGGCACACACATCCTCGTCACGCTGACGCAGCGTCTCAACATCATCAGGAGTTGATCATGCCCACGCACCGCACCACCCATCGCAGCAGCGCCGGCAAAAAGCTCTATGCCGTGCGTGACGCCGAGGGACGGTTCCTCGACATCCAGACCTACGAACGCGCGCATCGCGCCGACCTGTCGAAGAAGAGCAAGGCGGAGAAGGCCCAGGACCGGAAGAGCCGAGCATGAGGGCCCAGCTGCAGGTCGGCGACTTCCACGCTTCCGTTGAAGCGCGGCGCTCCATTCCGACCTGGGTCGGTGTTGCCGCGATCGTTGGTGGGGTGCTGCTCGTGGGCGCCGGCCTGCCAAGGAGGACGCGTGGCGCGTAAAGGAGACCGGTTGCTCTGGACCGTGGTGATCGTGCTGTTGGTGCTGTGGGGGCTCGGCACAGTCAGCGCAGTGGGCGGACTGATTCACCTGCTGCTCGTCATCGCGGCCATCGTGATCGTGATCCGTCTCATTCAAGGTCGCAGGATTGTATGAAGGTCTCGCGAATCATTTGGTACGCGGGCACCGTGTTCACCACGCTGGCGATGCTGGCCGCGTCCACCACCGCAGTGGCGCAGCGCGTCAAGGACGCGGATCAGCGCGCTCGCCAAGAACCGCAGAGAAATCAACCGCAGAGAAACCAACCGCAGAGAAACCAATAGAGGGACTTCATGAGCGATCTCAAGAAGAATCTGATGTTGTATGGCCTGATGTTCGTCACGGGCTTGGTCGCGGTGTCGCTGTCCGCGTTCGTCTTTGCGCGCAGCCCCAAATCGGCCGGGCCATCGATGGGCCGGGCCGCGAGCTTCGCGGTCCTGGGCGGCTCGACGGTAACCAACACCGGCGCGACGGCCATCACCGGAGATCTGGGTGTCTCGAGCCCGGGCGTGGAGGTCACCGGTTTTCCTCCGGGCACGATGGCACGAGGAGCGCAACACATCGGCGATCCGGCCGCTAACCAGGCGCAGGCCGATGCCCAAAGCGCGTATGCTGTTCTTGCCGGCAAGCCCTGCACCGGTTCCCTGACCGGTCAGGATCTGGGCGGCAAAACCCTCGCGCCAGGCGTCTACTGTTTCACGTCGTCGGCGGAGTTGACGGGTCAGCTCGTCCTCGACGGGCATGGCAAGGGCGACAAGGGGGTCTGGGTTTTTCAGATCGCCAGCACGCTCACTACCGCCACCAACTCGTCGGTGCTGATGAGGAACGGCGCTCACTCGGGCAACGTGTTCTGGCAGGTCGGCAGCGCTGCCACGCTCGGCACCGGCACGACCTTCGCAGGGAATATCGTTGCTTACTCGAGCATCACGATGAATACCGCCTCCAACCTGTCGGGCAGAGCCCTGGCGCGCGAGGCGGTGACGATGGACAACAATAAGATCCAGTCGCCGAAGTAAGGTCGCACAGGCTCGGCGGGGAGCGATCCCCGCCGAGCGTTGTACTTCTTTCGTCGTACTTCGTTGGTCCTCGCTTGGTCCTCTCGAATCACTCGTTCGCATTGTTCGTACCGCATCGGGTTGTCACTCGGTTTTCACCTCGTTGAGCGATAACTGCCGGAGGTCCTCCTGCGCTATACCTCCTTCACAGGAAGGCGCTCCGACCACCAACGCGGCTGCACCTACACGAAATTTTAGGAGGAGCCCATGTCGCAAATGCTCACTGCCCGGTCACTCGCACGGCTCATGGTCATCGTCCCGTTCGCCGCGCTGCTGGTCGCGGCGTGCGAGCATAGCGAAGGACCTCCGGTTGCCGGTCAATTGTTCAGCATCACCGTCTCCCCCAACCCGGGAAGCGCGCCAATCGGGAACACGATCCAATACACGGCTGCGGGCCAGGACGTGACCGGCGCGCCTGTGACGCTTCCTCCGCCCATCGTTTGGACCAATCTGAACGCCACGGCGGGAGGCATCAACAGCAGCTCCGGCCTGTTCACCGCGGGTACGACGAAGGGGACCTACTCCAACACGATCCGGGCCCGAAGTGGCAACCTCGAGGGCTTCGCCACGGCGATCGTGACCGACTCCGTGCCCAACCCGGTACTGGGCACCGCCACGACCTACGGGATCCTGGCGGGCTCGACGGTGACGTGTGCCGGCGCGCCGGGCACGATCAACGCCGACGTGGGCGTCAGCCCGGGCAGCACGACGACGGGCTTCCCACCGTGCACAATCACCGGGGCGACGAACCTGGCGAACGCCGCGTCGGCCCAAGCGCAGGTCGACCTCACCGCGGCGTACAACTATCTGGCCGGTAGGCCATGCGGGACGATCGTCACGCCTGCCGATCTGGGCGGCAAGACGCTCGCGCCCGGTGTCTACTGCGTCGCGTCGTCCATGTCAGTGACGGGAACGGTCACGCTCGCCGGCCCGGCCAACGGGGTGTGGGTGTTCCAGATGGGGTCAACGCTCACGACCGGAACCAACGCGAATATCGCGCTGAGTGGCGGCGCCCAGGCGAAGAACGTGTGGTGGCAGGTCGGCAGCTCCGCGACCCTCGGCACCGGCACGACGTTCCGGGGCAACATTATCGCACTCACGACGATTACGCTGGTCGACAACGCGACGATGCTCGGGAGAGCGTTGGCGCGAAACGGAGCCGTGAGTTTGGGCACCAACAACACGATTACCCTGCCGTAAGGCATACGCTCGCACGCTGGCCGAGAGCCGGCGACCAAAGTCCGGTCGTCGGCTCCCGCCCCGCGGAAGCGATGACTCTAGAGATCGAGGAGAGCACATGCGTGACCGAATTCTGAAGAGCGTGCGGACGCTGGCGGCGGTCCTGCCGATGCTGGCGCTCGCGCAACCCATGCTGGCCCAGAGTGAGGGGCAACAGCGCGAAGGGAGCTGGGAGTGGAGCGCGGGTGCCGGGCTCTGGTACACGGACGGCGCCCTCAACAGCTTTCTCGGGAGCAAGGGGTACGGCAACAGCAGCGATCCGAGTCGCTTCGCGCCCGCCGCCGCAGTGCGCGTCGGCTACAACGTGAGCAACCACTGGGGGTTCAGCGTCGGCACCTCAGGCGCCAAGACTTCCGGCATCAAGTTTCTCACGCCCTTCGCCGCGGCCACCTACACGGCGAACATCAACGCGAAGTTCAGTCCGTTCCTCACGGGAGGGGCACAGTTCACCCGGATTACCGGGGAGAATGACCAGAAAACCCACCCAACCTGGGGTTCTCACCTCGGCGTGGGTTTCCGGAACATGCTGAGCCCGAATGTCGCGCTCCGGGTCGAGGGCCGCGTGGGGATCGAGCATTACGCGGAACTGCCCGGGAAAAAGACCGCATACAACAGCATCGCTACGATCGGCCTCTCGTACTTCACCGCCGGTCGCCGGCCGCCCCCTGCACCGATAGGCGCGCGCGTTGATACGGTGCGCGTGGTGCGCGTGGATACAGTACGTCTCGCCGCGCTACCGCCGCGCCCGCACGTGTGCCAGCTCGGTAAGGCGCCGCCGGGAGTTCCCGTGGACGAGTACGGCTGCTTGGTCTTCCGCGACACGCTGGTGCTGGAAGCGGTCCGCTTCGACTTCGACAAGAGCGACATCACGCCCACGGCCAAGCCGATTTTGGACCGCGTGGCAGAATCGATGCTGGCGCACCCCGAAGCCGTCTTCGAGATCGCCGGTCATACCGATAGCGTCGGCACGTTCGCGTACAACTTCCTGCTCTCGGCGCGGCGGGCTGCGGCGGTCCGGGACTATCTCATCAAGCAGGGAGTGCCGGCATACAAGATGACCGCGGTCGGCTACGGCGAAGGACTCCCGATCGCGCCCAACGCCACGGTCGAGGGACGTGCCCTGAACCGTCGCGGGTTAGAGGTGCGGATGAAGAAACCGTAGAAGCGAAGCGGCATGGCGCGCAGGGTCCGCGGCGCAAGCCGCGGCCCTGAGGCGCGATCTGACCCGCTGCCATTCACAGTTTCCGTTATGGGGGCCATTCATGAAGGTCACACGGTTGATAGCGTCCACGGCGGTGCTTGCTGTGCTGTTCCTGCTCGTGACGCACACGACGGCGGCAGCGCAGCAGACGGCATCCGCAGTCCAGCGGGCCCCGCCCTCCGGGGTTCCCCGGCTCGCGCATAACCTGAGAGGAGTGATAGCCAAATGTCACGAATGACTTTTCTTGCGCACGCCCGCTCCCACGGTCTGGTCTGGCTGTTCGCCGGCATCGCCGCGAGCGGCTGCGCCACAAATCCCGCCACCGGCAAGAATCAGCTCATGCTGGTCAGCGAGGATCAGGAAATCGCGATGGGTCGGCAGGCCGATTCGGCGGTCATCACGAGCATCGGCCTGTATGCCGATCCCGTCTGGCAACGCTACATCCAGCGGTTCGGCGCGCGGATCGCCGCCACATCGGAGCGCCCCGGCCTGCCCTGGACGTTCCGGGTCGTGGACGACCCGGCGGTGAACGCATTCGCCCTGCCGGGCGGCTTCATCTATGTGACGCGGGGATTGCTCGCGCATGTGACCTCCGAGGCGGAGCTGGCTTCCGTTGTGGGCCACGAAATCGGCCACGTCACGGCGCGACACACCGCCGCGGAAATGAGCAAGCAGGAGCTCATGGGGCTGGGCCTCGCGGCCGGCAGCATGGCGAGCGCTCAAGTCGCGAAGTACGCCGGCGCGGCGAGCCAGGCGCTCGGGATCCTCTACCTCAAATTCTCCCGCGACGATGAGAGCCAGGCCGACCAGCTCGGCCTGCGCTACATGCGCCGCGCGAGCTACGATCCGCGCCAGATGCCCGAGGTGTTTCGCATGCTCGACCGCCTCAGCACGGCAGAGGGCGGCGCGCGGTTGCCCAGCTGGCTCGAGACACATCCCAGCCCGGCGAATCGCCTTGCCGCAATCAACAATCAGATCGCCGCGCTGCCGCAGGATTTCTCCGGCACGAGCGTCAACCGCGACGCGTACCAACGGTTGCTCGACGGCCTGGTCTTCGGGAACAACCCGCGGCAGGGCTTCTTCACCGGCACTCAGTTCTCGCACCCCGACCTGCGGTTCCGGATCACATTCCCCGCTGGCTGGACGACGCACAATGGGGCGCAGGCGGTGGTGGCCGTGAGCTCGCAGGGAGACGCCGCCATCGAACTGTCGCAGGCGAGCGAGGCGGATGCCGACGCGGCGGCCCGCGCATTCCTGGCGCAGCAGGGGATCACGAGCAGTTCGTCGGCGCGTCTGAGCCTCACCGGCGGACTCCCCGCGGTCAGCGCCCCATTCGCAGCCGCGACGGAGAGCGGGACGCTCCGGGGCACCGCGTTGTTCGTCGAGTACGGCGGCGCGGTGTATCGCATCGTCGGCTACGCACCCGAAGCGCATTGGTCCAGCTATCAGGGCATGGCCGAGGGCGCGGAGCGGAGCTTCCAGCGTCTGACCGATCCCGCGGCGCTGAATGTCCAGCCGCAACACGTGGACATCGTGACCCTCGTCCGGGCCACGACGATCGCGCAGCTCGCCCGCGAGCGCGCCTCGCCGGCTACCGCGTCGACGCTCGCCCTCATCAATCAGGTGGAGGTCGACACGCCGTTCGCATCTGGGCGGCTCGTCAAGTGGGTGATCGGACTCGCTCCACCGATTCCCTGATCCGCCCGCGGCATACATGAGGGAGGCCCGCATGCGCGAGCATGCGGGCCTTGGCTCCTCCTAGTCCTTTTGTGTCACTCCATCGCGCCGGTTTATACCACGTCGGGTTGTGCCTCCCCTTTCACCTCGTTGTGTGATACCTGCCGGAGGACTTCCGGACTATACCTCCTTCGAGAATCTCTCTCAAACCCGCATGTCCAGAGCAATTACGTCGAACTGAAGGCAACCAGCACCCAGGAGATGCACACATGAGCACGCACCATCATTCCAGACTCGCCATGGGACTCCTCGTGGCAACGGGACTGCTGGGCACGGCGTGTAGCGACGCCACGTCCGGCGATCCTGCGTCCAGCAATCCGACGTCCAGCATCAGCGCTTCTCGATCGGAGCATGGCGGGTCGGGCGGGTCGGGCGCGTCAGGCGGCTTCTCGGTCCTCGCGAATGCCGCAGTGACCTGCACCGGTGGGACCGTCAGCGGCGACGTGGGCACGTTCCAGACCGCCCCGCCCGGGGCGATCACGCTGACCGAGGGCTGCTTGATTCCGGGCGCGCAAGACATCGGCGGCGCGGCTGCGAAAGCGGCCTACCAGGGCTTCCTCGACCAGTATGCGGCCCTCGCGCCTAAGGTGGGGGACGTCTGTCCGGTCATCACGGGTACGCTCGCGGGGCAGAGCCTGTCGCCCGGCGTCTACTGTGTCAGCTCTGAGGCGAAGACTGGCGTGCTGACGCTGAGTGGAGGCGCGAATGCGACCTGGCTCATCAAGGTTCCGTCTGGAGCGCTCACCGGGACGAACTTCTCGGTGGTGTTGGCCGGCGGCGCGCAGGCGTGCAACGTGACGTGGTGGGTTGACGCGGCCGCGACGATGACGACCTCGGCGTTCCAAGGCAACATCCTCGCCGGGGCGGCAATCACCACGACTGGTGGCACGCTCAACGGGAACGCATGGGCGGGAGCCGCTGGAGTTGGTGACGTGACGTTCACGGGTACCGCGGTCGTCGGCTGCGGGAGCAGCAACGGCGCCAATAACAAGTGCGACAACGGCAAGGACAAGGACAAAGACAAGGACAAAGACGGGTGCAAGCACGAGGACAAGGACAAGGACAAGTGCAACCAGGGCGTCGGCAACGGCCCCGAGGGTTGCGATCCCGGCAACTCGAATCATCGCCATGGCTCGAATGACGAGCACGGCGGGACACCCGGTAACCCGGGCCGCCGCGGCGGTCATTAAGTAACCGGATTTTGCGAAACCGTGAGGCGGAGGGCCCGTCTGGTCCTCCGCCCTCATGATAGTCGGAAGGAGATTCTGTGAAGGTACCCGCGCAGACTGCAACCCTCGTCCGCTTCGAGATCACTCCGCGCTCGATCGCGTGGATCCTGGCGACGATCGTGGGCGTGTGGCTGTTCCTGCAGCTGCGGGCGGTCTTCCTACTCCTGGTCGTAGCCCTCGTCTTCGCCGGTACATTCAATCCGCTGGTCTAGTGGATGGAACGGCGCGGCATCAAGCGCCTGTACGCGCT
>WNEN01000163.1_pt1 | contig 11064 bp, 10 predicted proteins | sample 5399951 | NCBI WGS metagenome assembly WNEN01 (sample SAMN13153327, study PRJNA577476) | soil metagenome | isolation source: 20 cm grassland meadow soil 5 days after 1st rain plot 2 | place: USA:California | collected 2015-09-21
GACAACAATATTGAGCTGTTTGCTTGTGAGCTTCTTCTCCCAATCGTGAATCATGTCTCGGAAAAAGCTCGGCAGATCGACATCCCCCAACTGCAAATCTGGATTCACCGATTCCAATTGCGCGAGCGTCAGTAAATCTTCGACGAGCAACTCGAGCCGATTCGAATGGCGCTCCATTACGCGGAGAATTCGGGTGAGCTCCTGACGAGGCGTTCTTGGACTGTCGAGTAACGTCTCAATATAGCCGCGCAGGATTGACAGCGGCGTGCGCAATTCATGTGAAACATTGGCCACGAAATCCCGCCGCACTTGATCCATTTTTTTTAACTCGGTGATGTCGTGAAACAAGACCAATGCACCGGTGATCTTGCCGGACTCGTTTTTGGTCGCGACGGCATGCAGCTCGATTTGCGATGCGTCCAGAGTCAACTCGGAGCGAACCGGGCCGTCGCCACGGAACGCATCGGTCAATAGCCGATCGAGGGTAGGATCACGGACAATTTCCAATAGGGGCGTCGCTAGTGAAATTTCGGGAGCGTCGAACAGTTTCCGAAACGTCTGGTTACTCAAAATCACCTGCCGATTGGAATCGACTACCAGCAATGCATCCTGCATCGCCGAGAAAATGGTCTGCAGCCCTGATTCCCGTTTTGCGATCTGTTTTTGGAGCTGCTCCAAATCACTAACAATCTTTTCTAACTGAAACCCGATACGTTGGGCTGGCGCGCTACCCTGCAATAAAAATGTACGCGGCCGTTCACCGCGACCGATTTGGGTTATGACGTCTTCAACTTGCCGCCACGGCGCGATCCATTTGCGCCACACGATCAAGGCAATAACACCCAACGCACCGCAGATTAGGACACCAATGACCCAGGACACGGCATTTCTATTCTCTTCTAAATACTCTTCATAGCAAAGCGGCTGCGAAGATGTCTCGCAATTTCAAACCGGTTCGTACAACTTCTCGTTAGGCAACATCGTTGCATCACTTTCGGAGTGCGGGGCGTCCTCGCACCGCTTTCGCACGCACGCCGTTACCTTTCGCGGAGCCGATAGCCAAAACCGCGCACGGTTTCGATCGCATCACCAGCTTTGCCGAGCTTTTCGCGCAAGCGCCGCACGTGTGTGTCCACCGTGCGGGTGTCGATCACGCTTTCGTAACCCCAGACGTCGTTGAGCAATTTATCGCGTTCCTGCACGCGTCCCCTGCGTTGGATCAACGTTCGCAGCAGCTTGAACTCGAGACTGGTGAGATGCACCCGTTTACCACTGACGCGAACCTGATGGCGCGCAGGGTCGATCGTGATCGGGCCGGCTTGGAGCGTTTCCTCTGGTTTCTCACCTCGCCGCAAAATTGCCCGGATTCGCAGCGTCACTTCGCGCGGACTGAAAGGCTTTGTTACGTAATCGTCAGCGCCGAATTCCAAACCGACGATTCGATCAATCTCCTCAGCTTTTGCCGTCAACATGAGAATCGGAATGTGAGACGTTGCCGCATCGCCTTTCAAAATTCTGCAGACCTCCAGTCCGGACATTTTTGGCAACATCAAATCAAGAATGACGAAATCCGGCCGGTTATCACGCGCCTTCTGCAGCCCGATTGCGCCGTCAGCTGCTGCCAGAGTTTTGAAGCCCGCCTTGTGCAAGCTCATCTCGAGAAGATCGGCGACGTCGCTCTCGTCTTCGATGATCAGGATTTTTCTCGCAGAACCTGTGTCCATGAACAGCGCATTCAACTTACGTGCGACATAAATTTCAATCGTTTCTATACCGCGTAAACGAGTCGCATCAGAGGCAAATAGCAAAGTTCACCGAATCGTCACGGTTTCGTCATACGACTGTAACAATCGGTTCTTAGCCTGCATCGCATTTACTGAGAGCGAATCCCCTCAGACAGCCAAAAACCATCACCAAAAAAGGAGAAACAGATGCTCACTAGAAAAATTGTTATGCGGGCAGCGGGCGGGAGTCTGGCTGCGATTATTTCACTAGCGGCACAACCGCTCTGGGCGCAAACATCTTCTGAATCCAAAGAGATCCAGGAGTTAAAACGCGAGGTCGAAGAACTCAGACAAGAAGTAGCCAGCTTGAAAAAACACGAGGGGCCTGCACCGAAGATCACTGCTGAAGGGCCAACCAAAACAGAAATCACTTACGATGGGAAAACTTTTGTCGAGAAATCCGTCCCCCTCGAGAAATCCAGCGCGGACAAATGGAAATTATCCACGTCGATCACCGAGATGGAACTGTACGGCGATGTGCGGCTCCGTTACCAATACAACGGAGGCGAGACCAAAGACAGGGGCCCAGTGGCGTCGCCTGGTGCGGGCATCGCAGGAACAAACGATTGGCAGGAGCGCGAGCGCGAGCGTTATCGTCTTCGCCTTGGCCTGCGTGGAACGCTTATGGACGATTGGTTCTTTGGCCTGCGGTTGGAGACCAGCAACAACGCACGCTCAACAAACGTGACGTTTGGCGACGACACAGCGAGTGACACGCCCGGTGGTGGCGGGCCATTCGAAAAGAACAGCGACACGGTCTACGTCGGCCAGGCGTATGGCGGCTACAAGGGTTTCCCGGGCTTTACGTTTACTGCTGGCCGGATGCCGAACCCGATCATAAACACCCGCATGGTATGGGACCCGGACATCAATCCGGAAGGTTTGGCCGAGCAGTGGAAACGTACATTTGTGTTTGGAGCAGAGCGCCCTCCGCCGGCGTCGTTCAGCAAGGATACCAAAGCCGTTGTGGCCGCGAAGCCGCCGGAGCCATTCCTGAAACTCGATCTCTTCGCGAACTTCGGCCAGTTCGTTTATGACGATGCGAATCCGGAGAATCCGCTTGGGGCCAGAAAGACTACGGACGCAAACGGCCCAACGCAGGAAGTCCCAAATCACGATGCGTTCCTGCTTGCATGGCAGGTAGGCGCGCGGTTTAACTTTCCCAAGAGCTTTTACTTCCAATTTGCGCCCACACTCTACAATTACACTGGCAACGGCGACACGTTTAATATCCACTACATAGGCGGTGATCCTCGCCTAACGAACTCAGATTCCTTGGCGCAAAACCAGACGGGGATCAACAGCCTGTTGGTGTTCGATATGCCGGTGGAATTCGGGTGGAAAGCGTGGGGAATACCGATGCGAATATTCGGCGACTTCGCGACCAATTTTGAGGGTGACGATCGCGCCAGCGCCGCAGGCCAACCGGGCCAAGGCAGCCAGCGCTACGCGTATCAGGCCGGGCTCGGTATCGGCCAGTTAAAGAAGAGGGGAGATTGGCAGATCAATCTTTGGTACCAAAACATCCAGCAATACGCGCTCGATCCGAACCTGATCGATGACGATATTTTCAACGCTCAGGAGAATTTGCACGGGATCGCCGCTCAGGCGTCATACAACCTGACCGCCGCTGTGAACCTCCAGCTGACCTACGCCCACGGGTGGTGGTATAACCACAATCTCGGCACCGGCGGAAATGTCGGTAGTCTGGCCCTCGCAATCAATCCAACAACTGAATACAATTTCTTCACCGCCGACTTAAACATCAACTTCTGAATGGTTAGGTTAGCGAAAGCCCGTCGGGAGCATATGCCCGACGGGCTTTTTGCCGCTGATCATGGATAATTCTAGTTCATACCGGTGTAACGCATGATTCAAGGTTTGAAACGAAAAAAACAACGGCACAAGAAAGCACAGCGCGAAGTCTCTCCCGTCAGGATGCTGACCGATGAACTGGATGCGGTGCGACGCGATTTACGCCGGACAATTCGGTCTTACGCCGCGCGCTTGGAACTCGATCTCGCCGAAAGCATGGCGGCGGTGACTCTACATAAACGAGCCGAAGACTTGTCACGCGAGCGACTGCACGACATTCGCGATCTGACAATCATGATGCGCAAGCGCAAACTGAAACCGGAAAAAGGTCGGCGGAAAGATGTGCGCGAGCTCGATTCGCTCATTCGGGATTTGCACTCAATCGCCCACCCCAACGCTGAGCCCAGTGATTCCAAGTGAGGCGGCGTTTTCCGGGCATCATAGCGTCGTCCTGATACTCGTTAGGCTACGCGGATCAGCAGCCGGCGCCGACCACGCTCAGCGCAGATATGATTGTCAATGTTAGTTATCCGCGCCCTCGTGGAACTCTCGGAACAGCGCGACCAAAAGATTCTGCAGTGAAAAATTGTTGTCCATCTGGATCCAACGTATTCCTCCGCGCGGGAAATCTGTGGCCGTCAAAGTCGCAGTGACGCGACCGCGGTCTTTTAGTAAATAGATTTTTGCACCCGGCGACAAATCAATCCAACCGTACAGGGGGAATTGCCGAATGCGCGCGACCGGGATCAGCTCGCCATGGCCGCTCCTGGCGAAGAAGACTCCTCGTGCGGAATCGACCTGGATACCCGGAAAGTGAAAATCGAACGGCTCATCTGTACGCGGAGTATCGTCGCCGACATAAGGCAGATTACTGAACGTGATTCGCGCGACCAGTTCACCGCTTTTGCGTTGGCAGAGTTCGTGCCAGATCATTTCGCCGTACGTGAAAGTCTGGGGGTGATCCGGGCTAGTAACACTGATCGCGTTCGCCAGGGCCGAAGCGTTCGCCGCGAAAAGGAGAGCCAACAAAATCGCGACTCGCGTCCTACGAACGCGGGATGAGACGCGTGATCGTCCAGTATCTGCCTTCATCGTTCGCTTCAAATCTTCCTTAATGAATCGGTGGCGAGGACGAGACGACGATTCAGCAATCAATGGCAGCCGCCATGCTCCTCGAAAGGGTTGTAAATTTGGATCGCGTAATACCACATAAAACGTCCGGACGCGCTGCAAAAGTATGCGCACGACCAAAAATCGCTTCTACATCGTGCACAGTTGCGTGGCCAAGAGTAAGCGATCTAATTCGCCGCGTATAAAAGTCGTTCGGCCACTCTTGTGCGATGTAAGCCGGAGGCGCGATTAATACGCCATTTCGATTGAATCGAAACGCAAGCGCGTCCGCTCCGTATCCGTGGCGCAGCGGATCGGCAGTATCGATCACAGGCGCTTCATAAAGACCGAGTTGGTAAAGCAAGTACGAATCCGAGCGTACGATGTAGTAACCGTGTCGTGGCCCTAACGAGACGTAATGCGAGTCATCGTCCCATGAAGCCGCGCAAACGGATGTGCCAATGACCAACAGAAAGAACAAGGCACGGAGGGAAATAGGCCGCATAACTCATCACCAAGCCCGGGCGCGCAGTGTGTCCACGAACTCTGTGCGATGTGCTGTCTTTGTCGGACGCCGAAACTGCAGGCCCGTTTCACCGCCAATCGCATGAACGATCCTTACAACGCGTGTAAGGATTGTGTTTCGTTCGCGACCAATCGGCATGAACAACGGTAGCGATTTCGATTTCATCATCATCGGTTCGGGGGCGGGCGGCGGCACTTTGGCATATCACCTCGCTCCAAGCGGCAAGAAGATTCTATTAATCGAGCGCGGGCCATTTGTTCCTCGTGAGAAAGAAAATTGGAACTCGCTGGAGGTGAATGCGCACGGCCGCTACAACACGAAGGAGCTTTGGCGTAACGCAGACGGCACAGAACTGCATCCGCACACCAATTATTACGTTGGCGGTAACACGAAATTCTATGGAGCCGCGCTCTTCCGTCTGCGGGAAGAAGATTTTGGCGAGATTAAACATTTCGGCGGGACTTCGCCGGCCTGGCCGATCTCGTACAGCGAGGTCGAGCCTTATTACACCGAAGCCGAGAGCATTTATCATGTCCACGGTGCTGTCGGTGAGGATCCAACCGAGCCACAACGAAGCGGCGCATATCAATATTCAGCAATCAGCCATGAGCCGCGCATACAACAACTGAGCGACGATTTCGCACGGCTTGGGCTAAAGCCGTTTCACACGCCGCTGGGAGTGATGCTCGATCAAAGGAATCGACAGAACAGCCCATGCATTCGTTGCAGTACATGTGATGGCTTTCCCTGCCTCGTTAACGCCAAAGCAGACGCGCACATCTGCTGCGTCGTGCCAGCGTTGAGATACGATAATGTGACGCTGCTGACAGAGGCGAAAGTGACACGCTTGGAAACGGACAGTTGCGGCCGAGAAATCACAGCCGTGCATGTCGAGCGCAACGGAACGAAAGAAATCTACCACGGAAATATTGTCGTGGTTTCAGGAGGCGCGATTAATTCCGCTGCTTTACTCCTGCGCTCTGCAAACGACAAACATCCAAACGGCCTCGCGAATGGCTCCGATATGGTTGGCCGGCATTATATGGGCCACACGAATTCCGTGCTGATGGCGTTGTCCAAATGCCCAAACCCGACGGTGTTTCAGAAAACGCTGTCCGTTAATGATTTCTACTTCGGATCTCCAGATTGGAACTTTCCGATGGGCCACGTCTCATTTGTGGGAAAGCTCGACGGCGATACGCTTAAGGCTGGCGCGCCAAAGATCGCACCGAAATGGACGCTCGACCTCATGGCCAAGCATTCACTCGATTTTTGGCTGACGTCTGAAGATCTGCCCGATCCGAACAACCGCGTCACGATCAATCGCGACGGCGACATCGTCTTACAATACAAGGCGAACAACGAAGAAGGACACAAACGGCTGATCAAAAAACTCGAATCGCTTATGCAACAGCAAACGAAATGCTCCATTCACGGGCACGAGTGCCACGAAGGTTTGTTCGCGCGGAATCTGTATCTTGGACAGCGCATTCCGCTTGCCGGAGTTGCGCACCAGAACGGCACGATTCGTTTTGGAGATGATCCAAAGACAAGCGCGCTCGATCGCAACTGCAAAGCGCATGAGCTCGACAATCTTTATGTTGTCGATGGAAGCTTCTTCTGTTCGAGTGGCGCCGTGAATCCTGCTCTTACCATCATCGCCAACGCGCTGCGAGTCGGTGATCACTTGCTGGAGCGAATGGGCGCCCGACGGGCCGAACCAGAAATGATGGCGACCGCTTGAGCACGCCTGTAGCCGGGGACGGTGACCGAGTAACTCGAAAAAGTCGCGACGCTTCCAGGATTTGGTCCTAGATATGATCCGACATACGGCGATCTCCTCTTGAATCCGTGCTGGGATAATCTGCGCGGTGACAAGCGCTTCGACAAAATCATTGCCGCAGCCAAGGCCGCCAGCAGATAGGTCATCGTTCAGAAGAGAGAACGTTCAACGTTCAACTTCGAACGCCCAACGCTGAAATCAGCAAAGCATCGCATGTCTTGATCCGTCATTGGACGTTGAGCGTTGAGCGTTGGACATTTCTGAGTTCGATGAGCTCCAATAAAGGCAGCGCTTTGTTGATTGTCGCGCACGGCTCGACCGTGAACCCGGATTCGAGCGCGCCGACCCTGGCGCATGCGGCGGAAATTCGGCGGCGGAAGATCTTTGCGGGTGTGGAGTGCGCCTTCTGGAAAGAGGAACCAAGTCTGCGCGATGCGATTTTTTTGCTCGATCCGGAATCGTTACGCGAAGTTTACGTCGTCCCGAATTTTATCAGTGAAGGCTATTTCACGCAGACAGTTATTCCGCGAGAGCTTGAGTTGAACGGCCGGATCACAAAACGGCCGAACGGCCAGATTTGGAACTATTGTGAGCCGGTTGGGAATCATCTAATGATGACCGAGCTGCTGCTCAAGCGCGCACACGACATCGCGCCCGATGTGGTTCCCGCCGAAGCCAGCTTGCTGATCGTTGCGCATGGAACCGATTTGAATGAAAACAGCGCAGTCGCGGCGAAGCGCGAAGCGGAAAAGATTCGAGCGTTCGGTAAATACGCGGCTGTCCTCAACGTTTACATGGAAGAACCGCCGCTCGTGTCTGACTGGCGCAAATTGACCGAAAGTCCAAACGTAGTTGTGGTGCCATTTTTCATTTCTGACGGATTACACAGTTATGAGGACATTCCGGTTTTGCTCGGAATTGCTGGAGCCGCGGGCGTTGACCGCGGCCGGCCGGGATCACCGCCCCCGGCTACAGCACATGGCGAAATCTTTCGCCAGAATCCGTACGCCATCGACGGTCGCAAATTGTTCTATGCACCATCTATCGGCACCGATCCCGGTTTTGCCGACATCATCATCGAGCAGGCGTTGTCTCCAAAAAATTGAATTCGTGCTCGCGCTCAGCTTGATTTGCGCGAGAGTGCTTTCCCGCGAATGAAGGAAACCACGTGCAAAAAGCTGCAGGAGATCGGGGGGTTTGCGTTGGCCGGCGGGTGCACCCGAAAACGGATGAATCAACTCGTGGAGATGATTCGCGCCGCACGCGATTATCGCTGGGTTGGCGTTTACAAGATTATCAAGCACGAGTTCGTGATTGTGTCCGAGAGCGGCGAGGAACCGGCAACGTATCCACGTTTTCCGATTAGTCAGGGATTGTGCGGTGCGGCTCTGGAGTCCGGCCAACCCGTCATCGTGGGCGACGTGAGCAAGGATCTCCGGTATCTGCCGACGTTTCATACAACTCGTTCAGAGATTATTGTGCCGATGCGCAACGATCATCGGCACGTTCTCGGGATGCTCGATGCCGAGAGCGATAAATTGAATGCCTTCGACGAAGAAGATCTGCAGTTTCTCGAACGGGCAGGCGGTTTAATCGCTCATTGTTTGCACTGATGGATGTGCCGGCGCGCCCGGCGGTCGCGCCCTATTAATGCGGGATTTGATTGAGGAAATTTTCAACGGCCTTCCTGTGCCGTTTTCCTTCGGTCAAATCCTAGTCAGAAGGAGAGAGTGTGCCGGTTTTGTCCTGTTGCATCGCGATGACGCATCGCTCGATCTGTTGGAGACTTACCGAGACGCGGAAGGGGCGATCGGAATCGCAAAGTACGATGACGCGGGAAACTATCGTCCGCTCAAAACGGCGCCGAACTTACGACATGGCTGGCGGCTGGAGCTCGCCGCCGTCGAAGAACTGAGACGTGCGCTGGATTATTTTTATCCCGGCCGGCTCGCTGTTTTCGCGGCGTGGAAAAGCGGCTACCTCAAAACGACGGCCTTGCGCGAGACACTGGATCGTCAGTCAGGACTGTACCGCGTTGCGGCAAAAATTTCCGATCCACAGATCAACGATCTTGTCACGGACTTCTGTCGGTCCGATACCGGATGCCTCAGAACTATTCTATGGAAACGCGATCGGAACCGTGTAATCGCGTCGACGAAATTGCCGAACGAGAAGTTTGATCCTGTGTATGATCAAGGGACGGCTTCAGGTCCACCGGGGTCAGCGACCCCAGCTACAGCGGCAGCTGCGGCTACAGTTCCGTTGCTTTGCCAGGAAGCGTGCAATCTTCTGGTCGCCGAATGCCGGAAAGTCGTGAAAGACGAAGACGTTTAATCTGTAGAAACGTGGAACGGTCGGCGCGGGGACTCCTCAACGCGTTGGAAACAAAACGTGAGTTTGCAGCCTGATATTGCCCCTTGGGCGAGGATTTCCGTCGTCTTCGGAGAAGCCGATCCACCTGAATGAGCATTGTCACGCTCTGCACTATGAATATTTGACGGCGATTAGAGACCGCCGTTACAGCTCACAGATGATCATCCGCGCGCGCACGGTTGTGACGATGGACGGAGCGCCCATTGAGAACGGTGCTGTCGCTGTTTTGGGAAACCGGATCGTCGAGGTTGGCAGATTTGATGATGTCAACACGCGCAACGCCGGCAACACTGTCGACCTCGGCGAACAAGTGTTATTGCCGGGGCTGATCAACGCGCATTGCCACCTCGATTACACCGGTTTGCGAGGCAAAATCGCGCCGCAAAAATGTTTTGCAGAGTGGATTCGCGCGATCAATGCGGAAAAGGCAAAGCTCTCACCGGACGATTATCTCGGCTCGATCAACGAAGGTTTCGCAGAGGCAAGAAAATTCGGCACAACTGTGGTCGCGAATTTGACCGCTTTTCCGGAATTGATCTCGGAGGTTCAGCCGCCGATTCGCACCTGGTGGTGTGCGGAACTGATCGATATTCGCGTGCCGGAGCGCGCAAGTGAACTTATCCACGCCGCAATTGAATTACTCCGTAGCGCGCGACCTGAGCCTGTCCTGAGCAAAGTCGAAGGAGTCGCGCAGTGGGGCCTCGCGCCGCATGCCTTGTTCACGGCGTCGAGAGACTTATTTCGGCGTTGCGAGCAGATGGCCCAACGCGACAACGGTTTGCTGACAACGCACTTGGCCGAGTCGCGTGAGGAAATGCAGATGTTTCGCGACGCCTCAGGGCCGCTCTACGAGTTCATCAAGAGCATCGGAAGGCCGATCAATGATTGCGGGAATGAAACCCCGCTGGGATTGTTCGTCGGCGCGCTCGGCGATCGCGCCCTACCGCAGTGGATCGTGGCGCATTTAAACGAATTGGCGGAAAGCGATTTCGAGTTGCTGGAAACATTCAATTCAAGATTTCACATCGTACATTGCCCGCGAAGCCACAACTATTTTGGCCACAGCCCATTCGCATTCGATCGCCTGCGCTCGCTGGGATTCAATGTTTGCCTTGCCACCGACAGTCTCGCGAGCAACAAAACCTTGAGCTTGTTCGATGAGATGCGCGCTTTTCAAAATAACTTTCCGCGGGTTTCACCGGACGAAATCTTTCAAATGGTGACCGTGAATCCGGCGCGCGCGTTGCGAAGCGAAAATGCGCTGGGACAGATACGGCCCGGTCTTGGAGCAGATCTCATTGCCGTGCCATACTCAACCTCAACGGATATTTTCGAGCAAATCCTCGCCTTTGATGCGCCCGTTAGCTGGGAAATGGTGAACGGAAACACGTAATCCACGCGTCTCACCCGTTTAACACTTCAACGATTTAACGGTTTAACGCGGCGAAGCCGTTGCTTGCCTGCTGCTGACGACGCCGGTAAACTCGGCGTATGGCCGCACAGGGAATGCAGCAGAGGCAAAGTCTCGCCTTGCAGCAGGTTCTGTCGCCGCAGCTGCAGCAGAGCCTGCTTATTCTCCAGACTCCGCTGCTCGAGCTGCGCAACCTGGTTCAACAGGAGATGGAAACAAATCCCGTGCTGGAAGAGTTGCCGGAGGATTCAGGCGCCAACGA
>WNEN01000165.1_pt1 | contig 10999 bp, 8 predicted proteins | sample 5399951 | NCBI WGS metagenome assembly WNEN01 (sample SAMN13153327, study PRJNA577476) | soil metagenome | isolation source: 20 cm grassland meadow soil 5 days after 1st rain plot 2 | place: USA:California | collected 2015-09-21
GGGTTAGTCCGAAGTCGCGGAAGGAGTTAATCAAGGAATTAGTTCGGCAAGGGGGGACGGTCGCAGGTATGAAAAATGCGCTTTCGTTGCGGCGTGACCTCGCTGCGTCTTCGCTTCCACCGCTCCGACACCTGGCCCGCGCTGTCGTGGCTGGCGCGCTGCCGGCCGGGCGATGAGATCGTTGACGTGATCCACGGGACGCGCGTCGAGGCCGCGCCGGACTGGTTTTGCGAAGCGGTGTGGGACGGCGCCTACGAAAACGGGGACTTCGATCGCACCGACATCGTTTTCGGGTCTGGTGGGAGGGCCCGGGACGGCGGCATCACCTTTGTCAGCTCCGGCGCCACGGTCGACCGGATCCAGACCATGGAATCGGGTGAGGAAGTCTGGGTTTCGAACTCGTTGCCCTGCTTGCTGGCGATCTCAGGCGGTCAGCTCGATCCGGCCTATCCGCACTACTTCCGGGACTTCTCCTCGATCAGGCTGGGGCTGTCGCGTTACGCCTCGCAGGTCGCGACGAATCGCGGAGTCATCCGGCTGACCTACTTCAACAACGTCGTGTGGGACGGCCAGCGGCTGCGCACGCTCGCCAAACCGAACCCCAGCCGGGATTTCGGGACGTTCGAGCGGTACCGCGATTTTCTCGAGGCCACGCTGCAACGAGTGGGGCGCAACCTCACGGCTTCGGCGCGTCAGTATCCCTATCGATTCCTCGGCACGATTTCCTCCGGATACGACTCGCCGGCGGTTGCAGTATTGGCGCGGCAGGCTGGACTGGAGGACGTGATTTCCTTCGATGGCGTGGATGCAGGAGAGTCCGATAGCGGGCAGGAGATCGCAACGCGGCTGGGACTGCGGGTCAGCGTCGTCGCGCGCGACGGGTGGCGCGCGTCACGGCTGGCGGAAGTGCCGTTCCTCGCCGGGGACGCGAAAGGGGAAGACGTCTACTTCAAGAGCGCCGAAGGCGAGCTTTCGGGCAGCGCGCTCCTGACGGGATTTCACGGTGATAAGATCTGGGACAAGCACACCACCGCGCTGGGCCCCGATCTCGTCCGTGGCGACCAGTCGGGATTGTCACTCACCGAGTACCGGCTGCGCGCCGGGTTCATCCATTGCCCCGTGCCGTTCATGGGCGTTCGCCAAATTCGGGACATCAACCGGCTCAGCCGCTCGTCGGCGCTGTCGTTCTGGGATATCGGGGGCCACTACACGCGGCCGATCTGCCGCCGCATCGTGGAAGAGGCCGGAGTGCCGCGTGAGTTGTTCGGCATCCGCAAGCGCGCTTCGTCCGTGCTGTTCTTCCACGGTTCGAGCTTTCTGACGCCGGAAGCGATGGAGGAGTACCTGCCGTGGCTCGAGACCCATCTGCCGCCGATGGCCGCCACCGGACGAAGTGCGGCACGCGCCCAGCTCGCCCGCCTGACTCGCTCGGTCGAGCGTTTTGCCAGCACGCGCCGGATCACGCTGCTCGAGAAGACGGCCCACCGCATCGCGGGGTGGGCGGACCGCGAGCCGCTGTTTCGCTGGGTCTTCCCGTGGGCGGTGGAGCGGGCCCGCGGCGCGTACATTGCGGCCTAGGAAGCGAAAAAAGCCCGGCTGCCGTGTGGCAACCGGGCTCTCTCGTTCGGTAACTCGACTTACTCGATCAGCTTCACCACGTAGACGTTGAAGTCCGGCCCCGTCACGGGCGGCGTATGCGGCGCGCCGCCGACAACCGCGGGCGGTGTGACGCCGCTCATCGGAATACTGATGGGACTGCCATCGAAGGTTCCGGTGGCCACCGGGGTGCCATACCAGTTTTGGACGTTGCGAATCTCGTAACGCCCGCCCGTCGGCACGATTCCCGAAAGATTGACTGCCACCGAAGACGCGTCGCTCCAGTTGTATACCACGACCACGGCTCGACCCGGCTCATGCTCGCTCGGCCGGATGAACACTTGCGTCGTCGACGGGGTCCCCGTCGTCACGAGGTCAGTTGCCCCGAGGCCGCTGTTCGCCTTCCAGTTCGCGAATGAGTAGTCGGTGCCGTTGTACTGCCAGGCTGAGGCGGCAGGATCGCGGCGATAGGAGTTCTGAGCCCAGTTGTAGCCGCCCAGGTTCGTGTCCTTCACGCGCACGACGCCACCGGTGCCGATCAGCTGATTGCCGCTGGCCGTCACACGGCTCCAGTAGCCGGTGGTGAGGACATACTGCCCACCCACCGCGTAGTTGTTCGACATCGTCACGTCCGAATTCGCGAACGTGCTGTAGCCGATCATCAGGTTGTAGACCCCGACGCCCGGCGAGAAGTACGTCATGTTGTTCACCATCCGCGCGCCCTGCACCGGCTCTTCGCCGCCGATCAGGATGTTGGCATTCGCCCCGGAATTGTACTGATTCGTCACGGCGCCGTTGTTGAACGACACATTGCCGTCGAGCGTCATATTGATCAGCTGGCCTGCGCCGGCATCGGTGTACAGGTGGATGCCGTACCCGAACTGATCGAACATGACGTTATCACGGACGATGATCGGTCCGGTGGCACTCTTCAGGTAGAGCGCATGCCCGCCGCCCTTGGCCGTCCCTTGCCAACCGTTGTTGTAAATGATGTTGCCGTCGAATTCCACGTTCGACGCGGACGGGTAGTTGTAGAAAGCGATACCGCCGTCGTGGACGACGAGGTCGATGTACTTCGTGTTCGACGCGTCATTCACGATCATGTTGGGCCGTGTATCGGTGCTCCGATTCGGGTCCGAGCTCATCAGCTCGAAGTCCCACCATTCAGTCCACTGCCCGTTCACGATGAATGCATCACCACGAGACGTCGTCGACGTGGCGCCGGCGACGTCGATCGTCGCCCGCTCGCCCGGGTATTGCCGGATCACCACCGGCCGAGTCGAGGTCCCTGCCACGGTCGCGGTGAACTTGCCGCGATAGGTGCCGCCGTGCAGCCAGATCGTGTCACCGGGCTGCACGCGGCCAGCGGCGCCGGTCAACCCATAGGAGAGCGACCAGGGCTGGCTCGATGAGCCATCGTTGCTCGAGCTTCCGCTCGGAGCTACATGCCACCCGATGTGTTCAGGCGGTGGACCAGGAGGAGGTGGAGGGGGAGGAGGAGGCGGTGGCGGTGGCGGTGGCGGTGGCGGTACCACAACCTGCGTCGGCCGCTGAATCTCGCAACCGATCATCGCGACGTTCAGGATCGCCAAAGACCCTATGACGGCAAGGCGCTTCGAGAGCTTGTAAGTAAATGGCATAGACTACTCCTTTTGTCCGCCCAGAATTAGGCATTCTCACCCTAACGGTCTAATTACTAGGGGACAAGAGGATTAGTCCTTACTGAGGAAAGGACTTAGCGGCGAGTCGCAATGACGCGCAGTCGAAGGTTTGCGCGAGACGCATCGAGGGTGTGTCACGAGTCACACACGCGCGGCTCACAGGGACTTGGAGATCGGGACTGGTTCGCGGGTCGGAGGGGTACCTACTCCGGCATGGCGTCGGCACCGCTCTATCGTGGTGTCGAGCCGCGCCTGGCGCCGCCGTCGCACCAGGTGATTAGGGTCGTCGAGATCGCCGCGCCGCCCGCAGTCGTCTGGCCGCACGCGGCTCGAGGGCCGGACCGCCTACGCTGTCGACATGTTTCCGCAGGCCTACTGGACCGTGCCCGCGCGTGCCATTGTATCGGCGATCCACACGCGGGTGTTGCACCACATTCAAACGTTGGCCGAGGAGGAAGAGCACCGATGAACAGGAAGTGGTGGTTGGTGGTCGCGGCTCTATGCGCGTGCAAACCCGGCGCAAAGAGCGCGGGGACCGCTGCGACGCCCGTCAAAGCGGCGACCATCGGGGGATTCCAGACGCCCGAGTCGGCCAAATGGGATTCGGCGCAGGACGTCTACTTCGTCTCGAATATCAATGGCGTGCCCAACGCAAAGGACGGCAACGGCTACATCAGCCGCGTCGGGCCCGCCGGGATGATCATGGATAGCGCGTTCATCAAGGGTCTGAACGCGCCGAAAGGCATGGCGCTCGTTCACGACACGCTGTGGGTCGCCGACATCGATGAGGTTCGGGCGTTCGAGTCCCGCACGGGCGCCCCGGTCGCGACGATCAACGTCCCGGGCGCGATCTTCCTCAACGACATCGCGGCCGCACCGGACGGCTCGCTGTACGTGACCGACACCGCGATCCGGTTCGGCGCTAAGGGTCAGATGGAGCATCCGGGTACTGATCAGATCTTCCGTATTGCGCCCGATCACAAAGTGAGCGTCGCGATCAAGAGCGACTCGCTCGGGCGGCCGAACGGCATTACCTGGGACAAGACGAATCAGCGGTTTGTCGTCGTGCCGTTCGGCGCGAACGCGCCGCTGGCCTGGAAGCCGGGCGAGAAGCCGACGACATCGCTCGGCACCGGCGTCGGCCAGTTCGACGGGGTGGAGATCGTGAATGGAGCGATTCTCGTGTCGAGTTGGGCCGACTCATCGGTGGCGCGGTTCGAGAATGGCCACGTCACGACGATCATCACCGGCGTGCCGAGTCCGGCTGACATCGGCTACGACGCGAAGCGCAATCGCCTGCTGGTTCCGATTCTTAGTGGGAATCGTGTAGAGATTTGGCAGCTGCCGTAGGACGGTCGGTCAGACGGCCGGTTCTTGTTGTGTCAGGCAGTGCAATGTGCCGAGACCCCAGACCAGATCGACGGCGTGGATGCCGATCACGGGGCGATCGGCGAATAACTCGGCGAGGATGCCGAGGGCGACCCGGTCCTTGGGGTCGTTGAAGGTGGGGACGAGGACGGCGGCGTTGGCGATGTAAAAATTGGCGTAACTGGCCGGCAGGCGTTGGCCGTTGAAGCACACCGGAGCGGGCATCGGGAGATCGACGATCTCGATGCCCGCTCCTTTTTCCAGGCGCATGCCCTGGAGCCGTTCCCGATTCTCGGCGAGTGGCTTGTAGTTCACATCCTTGGGATCGTTTTCACGGCACAGCACGACGGTGGTAGGATTCACGAAGCGGCACAGATCGTCCACGTGGCCGTGCGTGTCGTCACCCGCGATGCCGCGGCCGAGCCAGAGTGTGTTGGTGACGCCGAGCGTTTCGCGAAAGGCGTTTTCGAGCTCGTAGCGGGAAATGCCGGGATTGCGGGTTTGCACCACGGGATCGAGCAGGCACTCTTCGGTCGTCAGCAGCGAGCCGCGGCCATTGACGTCGATGCTGCCGCCCTCGAGCACGATCTTGCCGTCGATGACCGGCAGCTTGAGCCGTCTCGCCGCCCGCTCGGCGATCTGCGCGTCCTTCTTGTAGTCATCGTACTTGGCCCAGGCGTTGAAGCGGAACCGGGCGACCGCGAGACCGCCGCCCCTGCGGACAAAGATCGGGCCGAAGTCGCGGGTCCAGCCGCGATTGGTGGGGAAGCGGAAGAACTCGATGTCGGCCAGCTCGACGCCGACTTTCCGGAGGATCTTGCCGGCCTGAACCTCGTGCGCGGCGGAGTTGACGAGGATGCGGACGGTCTCGCCGCGCGCCAGCTGGCGCACGATCTCGCCGTAGACCCATGGAATCGGCGGGAATTTGCCGGGCCAGTCGCTCGTATTGTGCGGCCACCCGAGCCACGTCGCCGCGTGGGGTTCCCACTCGGCGGGCATGCGCGGGGCCGGAGTGCTAATCGGTCAGGAACCGGTGCTGGATGTCGCTATACGCGTCCGTGCGCCGGTCGCGCAAGAACGGCCAGTGGCGCCGCACTTCCTCCACGCGCGAGAGATCGACTTCGGCCGACAGGAGCGCCTCGTCTTCTCCCGCTTCGGTGACGATGACGCCGAACGGATCGCATACGAACGAGTGGCCCCAGAACGCGATGCCGTCTCCCTGACCGCCGAGCTGCTCGAAGCCCACGCGATTTACGGCCGCGACCCAGCAGCCGTTTGCGATCGCGTGGCTGCGCTGGATCGTCTTCCACGCGTCGAGCTGCTGTTCGCCGTGCTGCGTTTTCTCCTTCGGATGCCAGCCGATGGCCGTCGGGTACAGCAGGATGTTCGCGCCCTGCAACGCGGTAAGCCGCGCGCCCTCCGGATACCACTGATCCCAGCAGATCAGCGTCCCGATCGGTCCGACCTTCGTGTCGAACGCGCGAAAGCCGAGATCGCCCGGCGTGAAGTAGAATTTTTCGTAGTACGCGGGGTCGTCGGGGATGTGCATCTTGCGGTAGATCCCTTTGACCTTGCCGTCGGCATCGATCACGGCGGCGGTGTTGTGGTAGAGTCCGGCGGCGCGTCGCTCGAACAGCGACGCAATGATCACGATGCCGTTCTCTTTGGCGATCTTGCCCAGCGTTTCCGTGGAGGGGCCAGGCACCGCCTCGGCGAGATCGAACAGCGCATGATCTTCGCGCTGGCCGATGTAATGTGTGCGGAACAGCTCTGGCAGACAGACCAGCGCCGCGCCCTGCTGCGCGGCCTCGCGAATCCGCGCGACCGCTTTGTCGAGATTGGCCTGCGGATCGTCGCTCATGCTCATTTGCACGAGCCCGATCTTGAACTTCGACGGCAACGCGGCACTCATGGGAGGGAAGGCTACTACGAATGTTCACAGGCTGAAAGCCTGTCGATCAGAAGGCTTTACTTACCGACAGGACGAACCCAGGCTTGGACACATCGTGGGTCTCACTCGATCCCGCCGCACGGCGACTACCGCCACGCTCGCGATTAACGAGCGTGGCGGGAATCATATCGTCGGCGCCGGCGCGGCTTCCCCGCTGAAGGTCTCCACGACCACGCTGCCACCGAGTGAATTCCCGGCGCCCGCCATCGTGCCGAGGTCGTTGCCGAAGTATGCCTCTTCGCCGTGCTGGCTCAGATCGAGCCCGGTGGTCTCCTCAGGCAAGTTGGCGCGCGCGCCAATCGTGATGTCCACGAGCTTGAGAATCGCCAACGTCCCGATGGCGGCAAACGCGATCGTCGCGACGACGGCGAGGAGCTGCACGCCCATCTGACCCGCATTGCCCGCCAGGAGCCCGTCGCCGCCGGCCGGGTTCACGAGCTTCGTGGCGAATACCCCGGTGAGCATCGCGCCGGCCACGCCCGCGAGTCCGTGGCAGGAGAAGACGTCGAGCGCGTCGTCGAGCTTGGTCTTCGACCGAATCTGGATCGCGGTGTAGCTGACGCCCGCCGCGAGAATGCCGATCACGAGTCCGGAAAGCGGCGTGACATATCCCGCTGCGGCCGTGATGCCGACGAGGCCGACGACGAGTCCGGTGGCGGCGCCGACCGCCGTAATCTTGCCGGTCCGGGCGAGGTCGAGACCCGCCCACGTAACCAGAGCGGCGGCGGCGGCCGTGTTGGTGTTCACGAACGCGAGTGCGGCCAATCCGTTCGCGGCGAGTGCCGAGCCGGCATTGAAGCCGAACCAGCCGAACCAGAGGAGCCCGGCGCCGAGCAGGACGAGCGGGACGTTGTGCGGCGCGATTGGCACGCGGCGATAATCACGCCGTGGCCCGAGGAACCAGGCGGCCACGAGCGCCGAGACGCCGGCGCTGATATGCACGACGGTGCCGCCCGCGAAGTCGAGCGCGCCGCGCTTCAGCAGCCAGCCGCCGGAGCCCCAGACCCAGTGCGCGAGCGGATCGTAGATCAAGGTCGCCCACAAGATGAGGAATGCGATGTAGCCCCGGAAGCGCATTCGCTCCACGATCGCGCCGGAAATGAGCGCGGGCGTGATGATCGCGAACATGCCCTGGAACATCGCGTGGGCCTGCAGCGGAATCGTCGAGGAATAGGTCGGATTGGGGTCGAGGCCGACGTGATTCAAGCCGAGCCACGACAGGCCGCCCCACACCGAATTGCCTGGACCAAACGCGATCGAGTATCCGAACAGCATCCACTGGACGCCGATCACGCCGAGCGCGACGACGCTCATCATCATGGTATTCAGCGCGTTCTTGGGGCGGACCAACCCGCCGTAAAAGAACGCGAGACCCACGGTCATCAAGAGCACGAGCGCGCTCGACATCAGTACCCAGGCCGTATCCCCCGCCGAAACCGCTGCTTGCGTCATACCGCACCTCCTATACCGGCCGCGTTGATCGCCGCGCGTTGCACGGCGTCGGCGTTGACGGCGGTCAGAGCGGCGTTGTCTACCTCACCGGTGCGAATCCGGACCACTCGTTCGATCGGCTGGATGAAGATCTTGCCGTCGCCGACTTCGCCGGTGCGGGCCGCGGACAGAATCGCCTGCACGCACGGCTCGACGAACGGCTCCGAGCAGACCATTTCGATCTTGACCTTCTCGTGGAACTCCATGACGAGCGCGGTCCCGCGATACTGCTCGACCCGCTCGTGCTCACCGCCGTGCCCGCTGACTCGGCTCACCGTGATGCCGGTGACGCCGGCGCGGAACAGCGCCGCTTTGATTTCGGGAACGCGGTCGGGACGGACGACTGTCGTGATGAGCTTCATGCGTGACTCCCCCCTCCAGTCGATTGGAGTTGGACCACAGGTTCGAGCTCCGCCGCACCCGGCTGGGGCGGAGCGACTTTACGAAACAGCGGGCGATACGCGTCCCAGTGGGCGATCACGAGCCGCGCGCGGGCGCTGCCGGTCTTGTGGAAGTGCTGCTGGACGAGCTTGCGCACGACGCGCTCGTCCATCGAGTTCAGGCCCGTGACCGCGACCATTTCGAGATTGCAGTGGGATTCGAGCAGGCCGCGCTCGTCGAGCACATACGCGATGCCGTTGGACATCCCGGCCGCGAAGTTGCGGCCCACCGGTCCCAGGACCACGACGATTCCGCCCGTCATGTACTCGCAGCAGTGGTCGCCGGCGCCTTCGATGACGGCGACCGCGCCAGAATTCCGCACCGCAAACCGGTCGCCGGCGCCCCCCGCGGCAAAGAGCCGTCCGGAGGTGGCGCCATAGAGCGCGGTGTTGCCGAGCAGAACGTGAGAACCGGTGACGTACCCGGCGCCGCGGAACGGCCGGATGACGATCTCGCCGCCGCACAGCCCTTTGCCTACGTGATCGTTGGCCTCGCCCTCGAGATGCAGATGCATGCGCGGCAGCGTGAACGCGCCAAAGCTTTGACCGGCGCTGCCGCGGAAGCGGAGCCGCAGCGGCGTGCCCGGGCCCTGGCTCCCATGTTCGCGCGCGAGGTCGCCGGCGATGCGCGCGCCGACGGTGAGGTGGTGATTGCCGATGGCGAAGACCTTCGCCGGAGGATCGGGCTGCGCGAGAATCTCGGCGTCGAGCGACACGATTCCGGGACGCGTATTGCGTTCGACTGTGCGGCGCCGGGATTCGGTCGTACTGGTCGGCGGCGTCAGGATCGCCGAGAGGTCGAGCAAGCTGGAGCGGGGCGTCTCGCGGCGCTCGACGCGCTCGAGCAGCTCGACCCGCCCGATCAAATCGTCCATCCGCCGCACGCCCAGCGACGCCATGATGCGGCGGACGTCCTCGGCGATGAACGTGAAGTAGGCGATGACCTGCTCGGGCGTGCCCTTGAACTTGGCGCGCAGATCGGGCCGCTGGGTGGCGATGCCCGTTGGGCAGGAATTCAGGTGGCACTGCCGCGCCATCGCGCAGCCCAGCGCCACGACCGTCGCCGTGCCGAACCCGAACGACTCGGCGCCGAGCAGCGCGGCGATCACGACGTCACGGCCCGTGCGCAGCCCGCCGTCGGTGCGCACTTCGATGCGCTCGCGCAGCTTGTTGCGCATCAGAATCGCCTGCGTCTCGGCGAGGCCCAGCTCCCAGGGCGAGCCGGCGTGCTTGATCGACGACAGCGGTGAGGCGCCGGTCCCGCCGTTGTGTCCCGAAATCAGGACGTAGTCGGCATACGCCTTGGCCACGCCCGCGGCGACCGTGCCGACGCCCGCTTCCGCGACGAGCTTCACGCCCACCCGCGCGGTCGGGTTGACCTGCTTCAGATCGTGGATCAGCTGCGCGAGATCCTCGATCGAGTAAATGTCGTGGTGCGGCGGCGGAGAGATGAGCGAAATGCCCGGAACCGCATGGCGCAGGCGCGCGATGAGGTCCGTGACCTTGTGTCCCGGCAGCTGCCCGCCTTCGCCGGGCTTTGAGCCTTGCGCGATCTTGATTTCGAGCTCGTCGGCGCGGACGAGGTACGCGGCGGTGACGCCGAACCGTCCGGATGCGACCTGCTTGATGCGATTGTCGGCGCGATCGTCATTGGCGCGGGCGACGTATGTGGCGGGATCCTCGCCGCCTTCGCCCGAATTCGAGCGGGCGTGCATGCGGTTCATCGCGATCGCGAGCATCGTGTGCGCTTCGGGCGACAAGGCGCCAAGCGACATCGCGCTCGAGATGAAGCGGCGCCGAATCTCCTCGGCGGGCTCGACTTCCTCGAGTGGTACCGGAGTCTGTGCGCGGAAGTCGAGCAGGTCGCGTGGGCCCGCGGGTGCGCGCGCGCGCGTTCCCTCGACGAATCCCGTGTATTCGCCGTGCTGCAGCGCGCGCACGAGCGGCGGCGACCAGCCGTGATCCTCGCCGTCGCGGCGGTAGCGAATGCGTCCGTGGTCGGGGAGCGCGCCCGCCGCCTGGTGACGCGTCAGCACGTCCTCCGCGATCTCCCTGAAGCCGATCCCACCGATCACCGACGCGGTGCCGGTGAAGCAGCGGTCGATCACTTCAGGACCGAGACCGATCGCTTCGAAAATCTGCGCGCCGGCGTAGGACTGGAGCGTCGAGATTCCCATCTTGGAGAGAATCTTGAGCAGCCCTTTTTCGGAGGCGCTGCGGTATTTCTCCGCTGACGATGCCTCATCGCGCAGGCACTGCAGCGCGAGCCAGGGGTGAACGGCTTCTGCCCCATAGCCGAACAGCGTCGCCAGGTGATGGACGTCCCAGGCATCGCCGGCCTCGGCAACGAGGCCGACGCGGACGCGCTGGCGCGCCTGCACGAGCCGCTGATGCACGGCGCCGATCGCGAGCAGCATGGGAATCGGCGCGCGAGCCTTGTCCGCGTCGCGGTCGCTGATGACGAGGATCGTGGCGCCGCGGCGCACGGCGGT
>WNEN01000166.1_pt1 | contig 10964 bp, 11 predicted proteins | sample 5399951 | NCBI WGS metagenome assembly WNEN01 (sample SAMN13153327, study PRJNA577476) | soil metagenome | isolation source: 20 cm grassland meadow soil 5 days after 1st rain plot 2 | place: USA:California | collected 2015-09-21
CCGGGCGACTCGGCCGCGAAGGCAAGTCGTTCGGCCTTGTGGAGCCGCTCCGGCTCGGGTAACTTGCTGCCCACAATACGGTAAGCGGGCGCGTGACGCCCCACCCACCTCGCCTCCCTCCGGGGAGTGCGACAGGGTTCGACGGTCCCGACGGCTGACAGTTGACAGCCGCCGGCTCCTGCGGATCTCGGGTGGCCACGAGATCCGCTTTTTTTATCGCTCCAACGGAGGAGACTCGACACCTGGCAATTCCCGACAGCAGAGCGCCGCGCACACGCGTCAACCGGCAGATCCGCATCAGTCCGGTGCGGGTGATCGCGGACAACGGCGACCAGTTGGGGGTGCTGACGATCGACGAAGCCCTCGCGGCCGCAGCGGAACGGGGTCTGGATCTGGTGGAGGTCGCGCCGCTCGCCCGGCCCCCCGTCGTGAAGATCATGGACTACGGGAAGTTCAAGTTCGAGCAGGCGAAGGCGGCGCGGGCGGCAAAAAAGAAACAGCACGTCATTCATTTGAAGGAAGTGAAGTACCGGCCGGGCATCGACGACCACGATTTCGATTTCAAGACGCGCCACGCCCGTGAGTTTCTGGCCGACGGCAACAAGGTCAAGGTGACGATGATGTATCGCGGCCGGCAGATGGCGCATATCGAGCTGGGCCGGGAAGTGCTGGATCGAGTCGCGCTAGAGTTGAAGGATATCGGGAAAGTCGAGCAGGAACCAAAGCTCGAGGGCCGTAACATGTCGATGGTCCTCGCACCGAAATGAGCTAGCAATGCCGAAGATGAAATCGAAGCGCGCGCTGCGAAAGCGCGTCCGCTTGACGGGAACGGGAAAAATGCGGCGCTACCGCGCGTTCAAGCGCCATAACGCCACGTCGAAGACTGCGAAACGCAAGCGCCACCTGCGCAAAGCGACGCTGGTGTCGCACGCCGAGCGCCGCCTCAAGCGCCTGTTGCAGGCGTAAGGAGCACTCATGCCTCGCGTCAAAAGCAACGTTGCGCGCCTGAAGCGCAAGAACAAAGTCATGAAGCTCGCCAAGGGCTACTGGGGCGGGCGCAGCAAACTCTGGAAAGCCGCCAAGGAAGCGACCGAGCGCGCGGCGAAGTACGCCTACCGCGACCGCCGCGCCAAGAAGGTCGAATTCCGGCGCCTCTGGATCACCCGAATCAACGCCGCGGCGCGCCTGCACGCGATGTCGTACAACAAGTTCATGAACGGTCTGCGCAAGGCCGGCCTGGACATCAATCGCAAGATGCTCGCCGACATGGCCGTGCGCGATCCGGCCGCATTTGAGCAGTTGGCGGAGGTCGCCAAGAAATCCTTGCAGCCCTAGACGCGCTGCGGGAGCGTCTCACCGAGATCCCGCACGCAGACGAACGCCGCCTCCAGGAGCTCCAGACGGAGCTCCTGGGCCGCAAGGCTGGTGCGCTCACCGAAATCCTGAAGGCCCTTCCTGGTCTCGACCCCGAGACCAGACGGACGGTCGGGGCAGCCGCCAATGCCCTGAAGCGCGAGCTCGAGCGCGCCATCGAAGCGCGCCAGGCCGAGCTCAAGCGCTCGGCGGCGAGCCTCAGCGGCGTCGATCTCACGATGCCGGGCCGGCGGCAATGGCAAGGCGGCGTGCACATCGTCACGCAGATCGTGGACGAGATCTGCGACATCTTCAAAGAGCTCGGCTTCACGCGCGTCGTCGGGCCCGAGGCCGAGACCGAGCGCTACAACTTCTACGCGCTGAATTTCCCGAAAGACCATCCGGCGCTCGATGCGCAGGACAGCTTCTACCTGGGCGGCGACGTCGTGTTGCGCACGCATACGTCGCCGGTGCAGATCCGCACCCTCGAGGTGTACAAGCCGCCGATCCGCATCGTCGTGCCAGGCCGCTGTTACCGTCGCGATCCGTTCGATGCGTCGCATTCGCCCGTGTTCGAGCAGATCGAAGGCTTCGCCGTGGACGAGGGCATTACATTCGTCGACTTCAAGGCGACGCTCGCGACGTTCGCGCGCCGCATCTTCTCGCCGACCACCAAGGTCAGGTTCCGGCCGTCGTACTTCCCGTTCACCGAACCCTCCGCCGAGATGGACGTGCAATGCCAGATCTGCGGCGGGTCCGGATGCGCGGCCTGCAAGCAGACCGGCTGGATGGAGATCCTCGGCTCGGGAATGGTGCATCCCGCTGTGCTGGACAACTGCAAAGTGGATAGCGAGAAGTACACCGGGTTTGCGTGGGGCATGGGGCCGGAGCGGATCGCGATGCTGCGCCATGGGATTCCCGATATTCGGTTGTTCTTTGATTCCGATGTGCGCTTCTTAGAACAATTCGTTGGAAAGCAGGAGCCTGGAGCCGGGAGTCAGGATCTTGAATCCCCGACTCCCAGATCCCGACTCCTGACTTCAGAATGATCGTCTCTCGCCGTTGGCTGGAGGCCCTCCTGAGCCGGCCTCTGGAAGGTCGCGATATCGCCGACCGCCTCGCGCGGCAGGTCGCGCCCGTCGACGCCGTCGTGCCGATCCATCAGGATCTGCGCGACGTGCTCGTCGCCCGGGTGCTCGAGGTCAAGCAGCACCCGAACGCCGATCGGCTGTCGCTCTGCCAGGTGGATGCAGGCAATGGCGTGGTGGAGGTTGTCTGCGGGGCTCCGAACGTTGCGGCGGGGAAGACGTATCCCTTTGCTCCCGTTGGTGCCACGCTGCCGGGTGGCCTGAAGCTCGAGCGCCGCAAGATCCGCGGCGTCGAATCGAACGGGATGCTCTGCTCGGCAAAAGAACTTGGCCTCGGCGTCGATCAGGCCGGCATCCTGGAGCTCACCACCGAGGCTCCGCCCGGCACGCCATTTCTCGAGGCCATTCCGGTCGCCGATGAACAAGTGATCATTGATGTCTCGGCGAATCGGCCGGATTTGCTCTGCCACAAGGGGGTCGCTCGGGAATTGGCGGTCGCATACGGCGCAACCGTAAAGCTCCCGGTAATCCCCGGCGGTCAAGGCGGTCAACACCGAACGCCGCGACCGCCCGACCGCCCGACCGCCGCCGTTGATGGCGTCGAGGTCCGGTTGGAGGACCCCGAGGGCGCCCCCCGCTACATGATCGCCGTCGTGCGCGGTGTGAAGGTGGGACCCAGCCCCGCATGGCTCGCCACGCGCCTCCAGAGCGTCGGCCAACGGTCCGTCAACAACATCGTGGACGCGACGAACTACATCCTCTTCGAGATCAATCAGCCGATGCACGCCTTCGATTTGGCGAAGCTCCGCGGGCCCGCTGTGGTCGTCCGCCGGGCCAAGCCCGACGAAGCGATCGTGACATTGGACGGAGTGAGCAGAAGGCTGACCGCCGAGATGACCGCGATCTGCGACGCCGAGCGGCCCCAGATCGTGGCGGGCGTGATGGGCAGTGCCGAATCGGAGGTCACCGAATCCACGACGGACATCGTGCTCGAGGCCGCCTACTTCCAGCCGACGCGTGTTCGGCGCACGCGTCGCGCCCTGGGCATCTCGAGCGAGTCCAGCTATCGCTTTGAGCGGGGCATCGACATGCTCGCCCTGCCCGACGCGATGGCCCGGGCGATCGATCTCATCGTCTCGATCGCCGGCGGCGCCGTGCGCGAACCGCCGCTCGACCTCTGGCCTGAGCCGCAGCAGCCGCGCTCGGTGTTCCTGCGCGACGCGCGTGTCAGCCAACTCCTCGGCGTCGCGATCCCGCGGAAAGAAACCGAGCGGCTGCTGTCGGCCGTGGGTTTCGTCGCCGCCCCCAAGGACGACCGGCTCGCCGTCCAGGTGCCCGGTTGGCGGCCGGACGTCACCCGCGAGGTCGATCTCATCGAGGAAGTCGCGCGCCTGCGCGGCTACGATTCCTTCCCCGACGAGCTGCGGCCGTACCGGCCCGGAACCGTCCCCGACGCGCCCAGCGAGCTGACATTGCGGCGCATTCGCGAGCGGCTGATCGCGAGCGGCAGCGGACTGCTGGAAGCTCGAACGCTGCCATTAGGCCCCGCCGACAGCCCCGACGCGGTCCAGGTAAAGAACCCGTTGTCCGCGGAGGAGGCGTTCCTGCGGAGCCGGCTCCTTCCCGGACTGGTTCGGCGCGTGGAGCACAACTGGGCTCAAGGCCACCGGGATGTCCGCCTCTTTGAAGTGGGGACGGTTTTCCGTCCGTCAGTCCGACCGTCAGACCGTCCGACCGAGGAGTTGCATCTTGCGGTAGTTCTTACAGGTGCGCGCCATCCGCCGCACTGGACAGGCGGGTCGCAATCGGATTCGAAACTACCTGATATGGACATATGGGACTTAAAGCGCCACTTTGAGTTAGCTGTTGGGCTAACCACCCCCGGCGGCGACGTGCAACCGGCCGCCAGTGGCTCGGGTTGGGAGGCGCTCGGTGGCTCAGCCATCCGGCTCGAAGCCGACGCGCCCAGGTGGGCCGCACCGCTGTTCGGACTCGAAGTGACGATTGGGGTAGGGCCCGTTCCCGTGGTCAAGTATCAGCCGCTCCACACGCAGCCGCCGGTGCTGCGTGACATCTCCCTGGTATTGCGGGGAGGCGTAACGGCTGCGGCGGTCGAAACAGTATTGCGTCGCGCCGGCGGATCGATGCTGGCGCAGCTCGAGGTGCTGGACGAGTACCGTGGCTCAGGTTTGCCCGAGGGGACGCGCGGCGTCACATGGCGCTGCACGTTCCGCGATCCGGAGGGGGTACGGACCCTCACGGACCGGGAAATCGATGCGTTACTCAGCCGGATGCTGAAAGCGCTGGAGGATGAACTTGACGTACAGCGGCGACAGGCCTCCGCTTGATGTCCGAGATGCGATAGACCAGCTCGAAGCGATCGTCCGCGATGTTGCGGAAGAGCTCGCCGGGTGGCGCTCGCGCGCGCAAAAAGCCGAATCTGAGCTGAAATCTGGAACTCGTGGGGGGGCCGGGGGCGGTGGGGCATCAGGAACCCCTGTGCGCAGTCCCGAGCTCGAGTCCGAGAACAAGGCGCTCCGGCAGCGGATGGAGGGAGCGCGGACGCGCGTGCACGACTTGATGCAACGTCTCACGTTCTTGGAAGAACAAGCACGCGATAATGGAGCGCACAAGTGACGGTGAAGAAGCACGCCGTGCGGGTGATGATTGGGGGCGAGGAGTACACCGTTCGCTCCGACCTGTCGCCCGACTACACGCGCGAAGTCGCCGCCTACCTGGATCAGGCATTGAAGAAGGTCCTGAGTCAGGGACCGTTGGTGGAGACGCATAAGGCCGCGATTCTTGCGGCGCTGGACATTACGAACGAGCTGTTCCAGGCGAAGCAGACCGAGCGCGAGGTCGCGGCGCGGCTCGCCGCCGTCGCGGATGACCTCGCCAAGATGTTGCCGCCGGCGAAACGGAAAGCCGTAGCGGGCTGACAATCATCCTTACCCGGACGCAGGGGCGCAGCGTGCTGCGCCCCTAACCTACGGGTGAGGTGGAGATAGATCTATGGCCGAGGTGTCGTCGATCATTGCGGCCGTGCTCAGCGGCGTGCTCGTCGCGGCACTGGTCTTCTACGTGTGGGGCCGGCGCGTCGAGCGCCGCGCGACCGACCAGAGCCAGCGCCTCGTGCTCGCGGCCAAAGAAGAGCTCATGGCCGTGCGCGAAAACCTCCACAAAAGCCTCGATGAAAAGCTCGCCGGGGTGGACCGGCGTGAGCACGACCTGCGCAAGTCCGACCAGCAGCTGCAGGAGCGCACCCAGGCGCTCGGCAAGCGCGAGCAAGAGATCGGCGCGCGGCTCCAGCAGGTCGCGGGGCTCTCCGCGCAAGAGGCCAAGGCCGAGCTCGTCAGCCGGCTCGAGAACGAGGCGCGCGACGAGGCCGCCGCGCTGGTCCGTAACATCACCGAGCAGGCCAAGAAGAACGCAGACCGCGAGGCCAAGAAGATCGTGGCGCTCGCGATCCAGCGCATTGCCGCGGAGCAGACGGCCGAGTCGAGCGTGTCCGCCGTGGTGTTGCCCTCGGATGAGATGAAAGGCCGGATCATCGGCCGCGAGGGCCGTAACATCCGCGCATTCGAGGCCGCCACCGGCGTCGACGTCATCATCGACGACACGCCCGACACCGTCGTCGTCTCGTGCTTCGAGCCGGTGCGCCGCGAAGTCGGCCGCCTGGCGCTCGAACGCCTGATCGCCGACGGCCGCATCCATCCCGGGCGCATCGAAGAGATCGTGAAAAAGGCCCAAGCCGACGTGGATCAGAGCATCGTCGAAGCCGGCGAGCAGGCGGTCTATGACATCGGAATCCGTGGCATGCATGCCGAGCTGGTGAAGTTGGTCGGACGCATGAAGTACCGCACGTCGTACGGGCAGAACATCCTCGAGCACTCCAAGGAAGTCGCCCACCTCGCCGGCATGATGGCCGCCGAGCTGAAGCTCGACGTCAGTCTCGCCAAGCGCGGCGCGCTCCTGCACGACGTCGGCAAAGTCCTCACCCACGAGCACGACGGCACGCACGTGCAGCTCGGCGTCGAGATGGCGACCAAGTACGGCGAGCAGCCGGTCGTGATCAACTGCATCGCGGCGCACCACGACGACGTGCCGCACGAATCGTCGGTCAGCGTGATCGTGCAGGCTGCCGACGCGATCTCCGGCTCGCGCCCCGGCGCGCGGCGCGAGGCCTTCGAGACGTACGTGAAGCGGCTGACCGACCTCGAGAAGCTGGCGTCCGAGTTCAAGGGCGTGGACAAGGTCTTCGCCATCCAGGCGGGCCGCGAAGTCCGCGTGGTCGTCACGCCCGAGACGGTGGATGACAGCGGGGCGACGCGGCTGACCGACGAGATCGCGCGCAAGATCGAGCGCGAGCTGCAGTATCCCGGACAGATCAAGGTCGTGGTGATCCGCGAGACACGGGCGGTCGGCGTTGCCCGCTAGGTTGATCGATGGCAATGCCATCGGCGCCGAGATGCGGGCGGAGCTGGGCGCCGAGATCGCAGGGCTGAAGAAGAAAGCCGTCACGCCGGGACTCGCCGTGGTGCTCGTCGGCGACAATCCGGCGTCGGAAGTCTACGTCCGCATGAAGGGCAAGGCGTGCGACGAAGCAGGGTTGTACCACGAGACCGTCAAGCTTTCCAAGGAGACGCCCGAGGGGGAGTTGATGTCCCTGCTCGAGCGCCTCAACGCGAACCCGCAGATCCACGGCATTCTGGTGCAGCTGCCCCTGCCCAAGCAGATCGACACCAACCGCGTGCTGCATCGCGTCGATCCCCGCAAAGACGTGGACGGCTTTCATCCCGAGAATGTCGGCAAAGTGGCGGGGGGCGATCCGTCCGGCTTCCGGCCGGCGACACCATACGGGGTGCAACAGCTCCTGATTCGCAGCGACGTCGAGACGAAGGGCGCACACGCCGTTGTCGTGGGGCGCTCCAGCATTGTGGGCAGGCCGATGGCCGCGCTGCTGTTGCAGGATGGCAAGGGCGGCAACGCGACCGTGACCGTGTGCCACTCGCGCACGCGCAACATCGCTGAGCACACGCGACAGGCCGACATCCTGATCGTGGCGATCGGCAAGCCGGAGTTCGTGAGCGGCGACATGGTGAAGCCTGGTGCGGTGGTGATCGACGTCGGCGTCAATCGCGTTGACGATCCGTCGAAGAAGAGCGGTTATCGTCTGGTCGGTGACGTCCAATTCGACGAAGCGAAGCAGGTGGCGTCGGCCATCACACCAGTGCCCGGCGGGGTGGGGCCCATGACGATCACCATGCTCCTCTACAACACCGTGCAAGCAGCGAAACAATGGTCCAGCCGCTAGACATCGTTGCCGCCGCGTCGGCCGAGGGGGCATGGACCGTCAGCGAGGTGACGAAGCGGGCGAAGAGCGTCATCGAGGCCGGTTTGCCGCCGCTGTGGATCCGCGGCGAGATCACGGGCTTCAAGGCGTGGCGCAGCGGCCACTGGTACTTCTCGCTGCGCGACAAGGCGGCGCAGATCCGCTGCGTGATGTTTGCCAAACAGAACTTCCGGCTGCCCACCCCGACCGACGGGACGCAGGTCTTTGCGTTCGCTCGGCCTTCCATGTACGAAGAGAAGGGCGAGTTCCAGCTCACGGTGATGGAGTTGCTCTCGACCGATCAAGGCGGGCTGTGGAGGCTCGCCTTCGAAAAGGCCAAAGCCGCGCTGACCAAAGACGGCCTGCTCGATCCCGCGCGCAAGCGTCGTCTCCCGCCATTCCCGCGCCGGATCGCGGTCGTCACGAGCCCCGATGGCGCCGCGCTCCGCGACATCCAGGCGGTCGTCGGCCGGCGCTGGCCCGTGGCGGAGTTGATCGTGGTGCCGGCGCAGGTGCAAGGCGCCAAAGCCGAAGCCTCCGTCTGCTCGGCGCTCAATCGGATCTCGCGCCTGCCCGTGGATGTGCTGATCGTCGCGCGCGGCGGCGGGTCGGTCGAAGATCTGTGGGCGTTCAACAGCGAGCGCGTCGCCCGGGCCGTCGCCGCCATGCCGATGCCCGTGATCTCGGCCATCGGACACGAGACCGATGTGAGTCTGTGCGACCTGGTGGCTGACCTGCGTGCGCCAACCCCGTCAGCCGCGGCTGAAGCCGCGACCCCAGATCGTGCTGAAGTGCTCATGAAGTGCGGCGTGTTGGGGCAGCGCCTGGCGCGCGCGCTCCGAATCGCGTCACGACATGTCGTGGAGCGACTCGATCGCACCGGCGATCGCCTGGTTCGCTGCATGGACCATCGCCTCGAGGTTTCCGGCTCCCGGCTCACGGCATACGGCTCCCGCCTGGATGCGCTGAGTCCGTTGAAAGTGCTGGGTCGCGGGTATGCCGTCGCCCGCGACGCCGACGGCACGGTGCTCAAGCGCGTCGCCCAGCTCCCTGCGGGCAAGGAATTCCGGCTCCGGGTCACCGATGGGGAAGTGAATGGCCGAGTTCAGTAAGCAGCTCGAACGGCTGGAGGCGATCGTGCGCCGGCTCGAATCGGAAGACCTCGATCTCGATGAGGCGCTGAAGCTGTTCGAGGAAGGCGTCGAGCGGCTCAGGGTCGCGCGCGAGCAGCTGGCGCAGGCGGAGCTCAAGGTCAAAAAAGTCCTCGAGATTGAAAGCCCTAGTTAGCTATCTCGCCGATGCCCGCTCCCGGGTCGACACCGTATTGGCGTCCGCCACCACCGGGGACGAAGTCGTTCGCTACAGCCTGTTGGGCGAGGGCAAGCGGCTCAGGCCCACGCTGGTGTTTGCCGCGCACGAGGCGCTCAACGGGTCGTCATCGGCGGGGGTCGCCGAGCTAGCCGCCGCCGTCGAGGTCGTGCATGCCTATTCGCTGGTGCACGACGATCTCCCATGCATGGACAACGACGACCTGCGGCGGGGCCGGCCGACGGCGCATCGCGCGTTCGACGTGCCGCGCGCCACCCGCGCGGGCTACGACATGGTGGCGCTCGCGGCGCGCGTCCTCGCGCGCGGACTCGCGGCGCTCGAGCTCTCCACCGAACGGCGGCGTGAGATCGCGCTCGAGCTGTTCCGCGCCGCCGGCGCGGGCGGGATGATCGGCGGGCAGACGCTCGACCTCGAGGCGGAAGCGAAGGCACTCCCGGTCGAAGCGCTCGCCGAGGTGCATCGGCGCAAGACCGGCGCGCTGATTGCCGCGTCGTGCGTCATCGGCGGCCTCGCGGCCAACGGCACGCGCGGGCATGTCGAGGCGCTGCGCGCGTACGGCGAGGCGATCGGACTCGCGTTTCAGATCGCGGACGACGTGCTCGACGCCACCGCGACATCCGACCAGCTCGGCAAGACGGCGGGAAAGGACGCGGCGCACGCCAAAGCCACGTTCGTGACGCTGCTGGGCGTGGGCGCCGCACGCGCCGAGGCGGAACGCCTGGCTGCGAAGGCGGTAGACCAGTTGCGCCAGGCGGGGTTAGTTTCCCCGATACTCGTGGAGCTGGCGCATTATATCGTGACGAGGCCTAATTAATGCGAAATGCGAAAGTCGAAATGGGAAATCGAAACCTGCCTGTCAATTTCGCATTCCACATTTCGCACTTCGAATTGAGGAATCCGTGATCCTAGAAACGATCCGAAGCCCAAACGATACAAAGGACCTATCGAGCGACGAGCTCCAGCAGCTCGCCGACGAGGTCCGCCAGCGGCTCATCGACGTCGTATCGCAGACGGGCGGCCACATCGGCGCCGGCCTCGGCGTGGTCGAGCTGACCGTCGCGCTGTGCGCCGCGTTCGATTCGCCGCACGACAAGATCGTCTGGGACGTCGGGCACCAGGGCTACCCGTGGAAGATCCTCACCGGCCGCAACGAGCGCCTGTCCACGCTGCGGCAGCCGGGCGGCCTGTCCGGCTTTCTGCGGCGCGACGAGAGTCCCCACGACCAGTTCGGGGCGGGTCACGCCGGCACCGGGCTCTCGGCGGCGTTCGGGATCGCCACGGCGCGCGATCTGAAAGGCGAGCAATTCAAGGTCGTCGCGGTGGTGGGCGACGGCGCGCTCACCTGCGGCCTGCCGTACGAGGCGATGAACAACGCGGGTCACTCGGGTCGCGACATCATCATGATCCTGAACGACAACGGCATGTCGATCGCGCCCAACGTCGGTGCCATCAACAAGTACTTGGGCTCCATCATCGCCAGTCCGATCACGGTGCGCATCCGCGAGCGCATGAAGGGGCTGATCTCGTCCGTATCCCACGTCGTGGGCGGCCAAAAGCTCGTCGATTTCGCGAAAACAATGGAGGAGAGCATCAAGAACTTCTGGTCGCCGGGGATGCTGTTCGAAGAGCTCGGATTCCGCTACTTCGGGCCGATCGACGGGCACAACATCGCGCAAATGGTCCAGACGCTGGAGATCGTGAAGACGCTCAAGGGGCCGCGCGTGGTCCACGTCATCACCGAAAAGGGGAAGGGTTTCCCGTTGCCGCAGCCCGACACAGAGAAGTACCACGCCCGCGCGCCCTACGACCCCGTCACGGGCGAGCTGCGGCCCGTCAAGGCGGGGCCGCCGCAGTGGACCGCG
>WNEN01000168.1_pt1 | contig 10923 bp, 11 predicted proteins | sample 5399951 | NCBI WGS metagenome assembly WNEN01 (sample SAMN13153327, study PRJNA577476) | soil metagenome | isolation source: 20 cm grassland meadow soil 5 days after 1st rain plot 2 | place: USA:California | collected 2015-09-21
CCGGACGACGGAACGTCACTTGCGGCTTGGGCAGTGCGTCGAACTTCGTCTGCTGGGCCGGCGTCAGGCCGTTGCGAATGGTCGTGTACCACTGGTCGGCTTCAGCCTGCAATCCGTCCATCTCACTGCGTGCGCTGTCCATCCGGGCACGCATTTCCGGCGTGGGCTCCTGGCCGAATTGGAAGCCGGAGGCTTGCATCTTCTGACGGAACGCCTGGCGCTTCGCGGCGGCGTCTTTCATCACGCCGTTCAGCGCGGTGTATGCCGGCGTGACTTTGGTGCGCTGATCGGCGTTTAAGCCCACGGCCTGGCTCAGCGAGTCGATGGTCATCCAGTGATCAGGTGGCGGTTGGAAGCGGCCACCGCCCGGTGACGTACCCGGCGCGCCCGCGGGTTGCTGGCCTTGGGGCGACTGCGCGGCGAGCGGGACCGCGGCACATAACCCCAGCAGAATCAGAACGGTCAAACGCATTCTTGTCTCCGTGAGAAGGTGTTGTTCATACGCTTTCCGACCCCGTAGCGTTCGGCGGCGTCACGGCGCGCTTGACGTCCAAGCGTTTCGGGCGCACGCTCATCCCTCTGTCGGTGGACAACCTCCCTCAACGCTCTCCGAGGAGACCTCATGGCGCGAAACCGCTGGCTCAGGCTTGCCGGGACCGCCGCGGCCCTGGTGCTGGGTGTCACCGCATTCGCCTTTGCGCGTGGAGATCCCCCGAACACCATACAGGATGATCATCCGCCGCCCTCCGCCGGCCTGCTGCGTCGTCTGGCAGAATCCGCTGATGCGTACCGGACGGGTCGTGTGGTGTATCTCGTGGCGCAGGACTCGGGATACTTCCCGGTGCTGGGCGGATTTGCGAGCCGGGACGAGGCGCTCGCCGCGACGCGGAACGCCGCGGGTGGGAAGTGGTACGTGTACGCGACGATGACCCCGACCGACTACTCGGGAGGAACTCCCCTGGCACAGGCGGTCCTGCCCGGGTGCTACAAAGATACGAAAACCACGCTGTGGGTCTGCCCGCCCAAAGACTCGCTGCGGGTGATGGCGCTGGACGAGTTGGACCGGATCGATATCACATTCGTGCGGCGCACCGGGCGCCCGACAACCGTCTCGCTCGATCCGGCGCACGCCGGGGCCACCATCTACACCCTGCAGGATTTCGACCGCTTCATCGTTCCGTATTACACGCGCGTGTTGGGGCCGGCGCAGGCGGCGCGGATGCGCGAGGACCTGCTGTCCTACGTGCGGCGGTCCCTGGACGCCGGGAAGGCTCACTAACTCATCGCCGCCCGGGTGTGCTGGCGGTCGTGAGCGCGATGAAGCGGGGATCCTGTTGGAGCGCGCGGAACCAGTAGTGATTCGCGACATACTCGCGCCAATTGGGCTGGGCGCGGAGTAGCGTCGCGAGCGCGGCGAGAGCCGAGTCGGGCTCGCCCAGCAGCACATAGACAGAGGCGGCGGGAAGGTCCACTCCCTCATCCGGGTCCCGCCGCCGGATCGCATGCATCCACGACCGTGCGCTGTCGCGCTGACCGCTGCGCGCCAGGATGGACACCACCTGCATTTCGCGGTAGGACCGTCCCGCGTCGAGCATCGGTATCGTGTCGAGGCGCTTGAGCTCGCGCTCCGCCGCGCCGAGGTCGCTCGGTGTGCGACCAGTCCATCCCAGCACGGTAATGCGACATTCCAGAAAGTTTGGGTCGTCCGGGAATCGCGTCTGGCCCTCACGACACCAGTGGTCGGCGTCTTCGAAGGCGCCGCGCGCGAGCGTCGAACTGTAGAGCTGCACGTGGATCTGTTCCGCCTCGGCCAGGTAGGCGTCCTTTTCGAGCGCCTTCCGGGCCGCGGCCTCGGCCTCGAGGTGCTCACCCCGCGCCGAGCTGAGCAGCTGACTCAGCGTCCACCACGCGCGTGCCGACGCGGGGTTGTCGCGAACGGCGCTGCGCAAGTCCTGCTCCGCCGCGGCAAGCAGGGAGTCACCGCCCTCGGCGACCGGCACATGCTCCCACAGATGAAAACGCAAGAATCCACGAAGCTCGAGCGCGCGCGCGTCCCCGGGATTTCGTCGTACGGCTTCTTCGGCGAACCGAAGCCCATCACGAATTCGGGCGACTTGCTGGTTGCGTCCCGCCGCGCTGTTGGTCTCGCCACTCGCCGCGACCACCGCCCGGGACCACGCAATCCAGCCTCGCCGCAACACGGGTTCCGCCCAGTGGGCGTCGAGCTCCGCGGCGCGCGCGGCCAGCGAATCGGCCTGATCGAACGCGCGGCGACTCGACGTGCCGTCGCCATGCATCCCGATCTGCCGCGCATACTCCGACAGCTCTTGCGAGCGCTGCTGCAGGACCCACGCCTCGACATTCGTCGCCTCGGCCCGGCTCGTCTGCAGACTCACTTGATGCCCGAGACGCTCGCGGAGCTCGCGCGCGAGATCGGCAATCAGCTCATCGCGCACGTGCAGCAGATCGCCGCGAGGTCGATCGAACTGAAAGCTCGCCAGAATCTCGCGGGATGAAGCATCGACCAGCCGCGCGTCGAGACGGGGATGCGTGCTCGTCCCTGTGAGCGATCCCTCCACGTATGTCCCCACCGCGAGCGTGTGGAGCACGCTGTCCATGGAGACACCATTGATCTGCAGGGCTTTGATCTGACGGAGCGAAGGCACGTGCAACGCCTCGACCTGAGCGAGCTCCTGCACGAGCTCGTCGGTCATGCCTTCCGCCACCTGCCGGAGCTCGCCATTCGTGCTGCGGTCTTCGAACGGCAACACGGCGATATGTGTGGGATCGAGCGGTGGCGGCGGCGTGGGCCTCCCGATCGCCCACGCGATCACCGCGACGGCAGCGACACCACCCAGCGCGGCGCCGATCTTCCAGAGCGGCCGCTGCGAGTCGACGGGCCGCGCCACCGTGAGTGCCTGCAGCGCCGCGAAGAATTCAGTCGCGGTCGCGAACCGATTGGCGCGATCGCGCGCCAGCGCCATCCGGAGTACGCGCACCACGCTCACCGGCACATCCGGCCGGCGCCCCGTAAGCGAATCGATGGCGCTGTCGGGACCCGGCGTGTGCCCCACCAGCATCTCGTACAGCACGAGCCCGAGACTGTAGATGTCCGTCCGGCCGTCGAGCTCCTCGATGCCGTGTTCCTGCTCGGGACTCATGTAGTCGACAGTCCCCAGGACGATCCCGGGAATGGTCCGGCGATTGCCGGCTTCGATGATCGCTTTCGCGATGCCGAAGTCGCTGACGACCGCGTGCCCTTCCTCAAACAGGATGTTCTCGGGTTTGATGTCCCGATGGATCACGTTCTGTCGATGCGCGTGATCGAGCGCCTCGGCGACCTCCTGCGCGATGCGGAGCGCGTCGGGAAGCGGAAGCCTGCGCTGCCGCGCGAGGCGCTGCCGCAACGTTTCTCCCTCCACGAACGGCATGGAGTAGTAGAGAAGGCCGCGGGCCTCGCCGCCTTCATGCAGCTTCAGGATGTACGGGTGGTTGAGCCGCGCAGCGACCTTCGTCTCGTCCAGGAAACGTTCCGGACCGAGGCTGGCCGCCAGCTCGGGCCGCAGCACCTTGATCGCGACCTGCCGGCCGAGGCTCGGGTCGAACGCGAGAAAGACGATAGACATCCCGCCGCGCCCGATCTCGCGCTCAATCGTGTAGCGGCCTGCCAGAGCCGCGGCGAGCCGCGCCTGAAGGTCGTCCACGGGTCTAACATACGGCACGGCGCGGCCCGGGTAAGGCCTTGGCGAGTCGCGCGTTGCCGACTACTTTCCGAGGCCCAAATGCGGGACCTGTCGATGTCGCGCAGCCAGTTGCTGCTCCTCGCGGGCACGGCCAACCGGCCCCTCGCCGAGGAGATGGCCCAGCATTTGGGACAGCCGTTGTGCGCGGTGTCGATCCGGCGGTTTGCCGACGGCGAAATCTTCGTCAAGATCGACGAGAACGTCCGGGGACGGGATGTGTTCATCATCCAGTCCACCAACCCGCCCGGCGACAACTATCTGGAGCTGCTGCTCCTGATGGACGCCGCGCGGCGGGCGAGCGCGGCGCGGATCACGGCGGTGCTGCCCTACTTTGGATACGCGCGCCAGGATCGCAAGGATCAGCCCCGCGTGGCGATCAGCGCGAAGCTGATGGCGAACGTGATCACGCATGCCGGCGCGGATCGCGTGTTGGGAATGGATTTTCATTCCCACCAGGTGCAGGGCTTTTTCGACATCCCGGTGGACCATCTGTACGCGGCTCCGGTGTTCGTGAATCACTACCGGACCAAGCAGCTGCATCAACCGGTGATCGTCGCGCCGGACGTCGGATCGGCAAAGATGGCGCGCGGGTTCGCCAAGCGACTCGATGCGTCGCTCGCGATCATCGACAAGCGGCGGCCGTCGGCGAACATCGCCGAAGTCGTCAACGTCGTCGGAGAGGTCGAGGACAAGGATTGTCTGATCCCCGACGACATGATCGACACCGCGGGGACGATTTCCGAAGCCGCGGCGGCGCTGAAGCGGCTGGGCGCTCGGCGCATCTTCGCGTTCGCGACGCATGCGCTGCTGTCGGGCCCGGCGGTCGAGCGGCTCCGCGCCGCGCCGATCGAAGAAGTGACGGTGACAAACACGATCCGCATTCCGGACGAGCGGGTCTTTGAGAAGCTCAAAGTGCTTTCCATCGCCAGCCTGATGGCAAAGGCGATTGGATATGAGCATTCGAATCAATCGGTGAGCTCGCTGTTCGATTGAGCGACGGCAGGTACTGCGACGGTAAAGGACGGAAGTCATGGCTCAGACGGTGATACTCAGCGCCACGGCGCGAGACAAGACGGGCAAAGGCGCGGCCCGGCAGGCGCGCTTCGAGAAGAAGGTTCCCGCGGTGGTCTACGGCCATGGCCGCAGCACCCAGCCGGTCATGGTGGATGCGCTCGCGCTCGAGAAGGCGCTCACGGGCATCGAGCCTGAGAGCACGCTCATCGATCTCACGGTCGACGGCAAGAAGTCGCGCGCGCTGATCCGCGAGATTCAGCGCCATCCGCTGCGCCCCGACATCATCCACGTCGATTTCTACGAGATCAAAGCGGACGAGAAGGTCACGCTGAAGGTGCCGGTGCACCTCGTCGGAACGGCCGACGGCGTGCGCAATGCCGGCGGCGTGCTCGATCAGGTCACGCGCGAAGTCGAAATCGAAGTCCTGCCCGAGCACATTCCCGATCGCGTCGAGCTGGACGTGAGCGCGCTGAAGATCGGTGACTCGCTGCACGTGTCGGCGTTGACGATTGCCAACGCGGTGATTCTGACGGGCGCCGACCTGACGATCGCGACGGTCGTGCCGCCGCGCGCCGAGGAAGTGGCCGCGCCGGCCGCCGAAGCCGCGACCGAGATCGCCGAGCCCGAGCTCATCCGCAAGGTGCGCGAGGGCGAAGAAGGCGAGGAGGGCGCCGAGGGGGCTGCGCCGGCCGCCGAGGGAAAAGCCGCACCGAAGGCGGAGGAGAAGCCGAAGGGCAAGAAGGAAGAGTAGTCGTTGCGTGCCGTCGTCGGCCTGGGCAACCCGGGCGAGGACTACGCGGCGACGCGGCACAATGCGGGTTTCCTCCTGGCCGACGCGTTGGCCGAGCACTGGAAGTTTCCGCCCTTCCGTCGCGCCGAGCGCGCGCGCGCGACGGAAGGGGCGGTGTCCGATCAGTCCGTTCGCATTCTCAAACCCACGACGTTCATGAACCGCTCGGGCTCGGCGCTGGCCTCGCTCCGCGCCGACCCGGCGTTCGATCCCGCGCGCGATCTCCTCATCCTGGTCGACGATTTCCAGATTCCGCTCGGCACGTTTCGTTTCCGCACCGAGGGATCGGCCGGCGGGCATAACGGCTTGAAGAGCATCGAAGGCGCGCTGCAGTCGCCGCAATACGCCCGGCTCCGGATCGGGGTGGGCCCCTTGCCCGAAGGCATCGGAGACTGGGCGGATTACGTGCTGGCTCCGTTCGAGCCGGAGGAGCGCGCGCAGGTCGAGTCGCTGATCCCCCGGATGATCGACGAGGTCGAGCAGTGGCTGAAATCATGAGGTGCGCGGTATGCTCCGCTTAGGCATCGTCGGCCTTCCGAACGTCGGGAAATCGACGCTCTTCAACGCACTCACGTCTTCGAAAGCCGCGGCGGCGGAGAACTACCCCTTCTGCACCGTCGAGCCCAACGTCGGCGTGGTCGAAGTCCCGGAGCAACGACTCGAAACGTTGAACACCGTCGTCAAACCAAAACGCAAGATCCCGGCGGTCGTCGAGTTCGTAGACATCGCCGGCCTCGTGAAGGGCGCTTCCCAGGGCGAGGGACTCGGCAATCAGTTCCTCTCGCACATCCGCGAAGTCGACGCCGTCGTTCACGTGATCCGCTGCTTCGAAGATCCCGACGTCGTGCACGTCATGGGACCCGTCGACCCGGTGCGCGACCACGACGTCATCACGAGCGAGCTCGCGCTGGCCGACCTCGCGGTGGTCGAGCGCCGGCTCGAGAAGACGCGGAAGTCCGCGCGCTCGGGAGAGAAGGAAGCGCAAACCGAGCTGGTCTTGCTCGAGCGCGTCGTGGCGGAGCTCAACGCCGGCCGCGGCGCGCGCGAAGCGGGTGAAACCGGCGACGCGGTCAAGTTCCTGCGCACACTGGGCCTGCTGACCGCGAAGCCCATCCTGTATGCCGCGAACGTGAGCGAGAATGACCTTGCCGCGGGCGGCGGCAAGTGGATCGAGAAGCTGAAGGCCGCGGTCCAGGGCCATCACGAGGACGCCGAAATCGTCCCCTTCTCCGCCAAATTCGAAGCCGAGCTCGGCGAGCTGGCCGGTGAGGAGCGCAAGGACTACCTGGCGAGCGCCGGCGTCGCCGAGCCGGGACTCGACCGGCTGATTCACGCGGGCTATCGCCTGCTGGGCCTGCAAACCTTCTTCACCGTGGGCGAAAACGAAGTGCGCGCGTGGACGATGCACCGCGCCGACACCGCGTTCGCCGCCGCCGGAGAGATTCATTCCGACTTTCAGCGCGGCTTCATCCGCGCCGAGACGGTGGGCTTCGGGGAATTTGTGAAAGCGGGCAGCTACAAGGCTGCCCGCGAGCAAGGACTGGTGCGCAGTGAAGGCCGGGACTACGTCGTCAAGGACGGCGACATCCTGTTATTTCGCTTCAACGTCTAGCGCGTCCAGATCTCCACAAGGCCGCACTGCCCCGCGGCCGACATTCCGGTTCCCATCCACAGCGACCCCCCCGTTGAACTCGACACCATCGAGCGGCTCAAGTCGGCGGGTGGCACGCCCCGATACACCTCGACCCCCGTCACCTCCGCGATGTCGATGCCGTCGTAGTCAGGCTCATGCTGGGAAACGCCGTTGACACTCACGGACACGGCACACAACCGGCCCCGATTCAGCCGCGCCGGCCAGCAGCCCGGGGAGCAGCGCGTCACGATGCCCTCGGACGTGAGCAGTCCGGCGATCGATTCGACGCGCACGTGGGAGATCTCTTCGCGCGTGTAGAAGTGCGCGAAGCCGTGATACTCCTGGCGTCGCTCGTAGAATCCCGCGAGATCGCGCCAAATATTGGCCTCGCGCGCCTCGACCACGAGCGGGTCGAGATCGACGGCATCGACGTCGAGCAACACGGCGATGCGTTTGGAGCTGTGGGGTTGCAGCTCGAAAATGTACGCCTGCGTCACCCGCCCGTCGTACGAGACCTGGATGGGCTGCCTGCCCACGGGGAGCCCGCCCAGCGCGAACCGTCCGTTGGCGTCGGTCATGACGAGCTTCTGCGTCTCGGGCGCAAAGATCATCACGCCGGCGAGCGGGAGCCCGTTATAAGAAGAAATCGCTGAACCGTGAATGCCGGCGCTGCTGTCGACGGGCGCCCGAATGGGACCCTGGACTGAAGCGATGATCGCCGCAACGAGTGAGAAGGCAATCATGTTCACACCTCACTTACTAACTACTGTCTTGTCAATAATCCACGATGGCCGTCGCGTCCACTGCCGCTTCTCAGACTGCGCGGTTGCCATAGACCAAGCAGCCATAATAACGGTCCCTTCCACCCAGCGGCTCGGCACCAGGACCGATGCCACCGAAATTGCAAGACGCGAGCCAGCAAAATCTCCTGGTAGCGGGACTCCTCCCCGCGGCCTGCTGCATTGTAGGGCCCCGCCGTAATGTCCTAGAATAGCACGCGGCCCTGGCTCCTTCAAATTGCCGTCCTCTGCCTCTATCTTTCGCCCCTCCACAATCCCCCTACTCGGTGCCTTCCACCGCACTGGGTCACCCATGACCAAAGGGAGGTGGCATGAGTCGTCGGTACGAGACCGTCTACATTTTTGATAGTGCCCTGGACGAGCCGGCAATCACCGAAAAGCTGAACCGTTTCCACGCCCTCTTGACCAAGGACGACAAGGGGTCGATCACGAACGTGGCTCATTGGGGCAAGCGGACACTCACCTACAAGATCAAGAAGAAAGACACCGGCTATTACGTGGTCGCCGAGTTCCAGACGGCTGGTGAGCTGCTGCCCGAGTACGAGCGCGCGGTCAAGCTCGACGAAGGCGTGCTCCGCTACATGTGCGTGGAGGCGTCGCGCGAGCAACCCAAGCCGGTCGTGGCGGCGGCCGTCGTTGCCGAAGAGGAAGAGGTAGAAGAGGAGGAAGCATGAGACGCCCCGCCAAGACCTGTCCCGTGTGCGAATCCGGCGCGCGCGTGCTCGATTATAAGGATGACCGGACGCTGAGCCGCTTCCTGACCGAGCGCGGCAAGATTCTGCCCAGCCGCCTCTCGGGTATGTGCGCGCGTCACCAGCGCCAGCTCGCGACGGCGATCAAGCGCGCGCGGCAGCTCGCGCTGCTTCCTTATATCAAGGGCCACACCGCATAGGCGCCCCCGCGTCGGCTCCCGCCAGGCGGCCGTGGTGGCGCCTGTTTCTGGCGCTGCTGCTGTTTCTGCTGTGGGCACACCCGAGCCTTGTGGGATTGCCGTGCGCCGCGCTCCTGATCATCGCCCCCGGGTCCCACCCCGGGCGTGGAAACTGGTCGCAGCCGATCGCCGGACTGATCGGCGCCATCAGCGTGGCGCTGCTGGTGCTGAGCGGCGGATCCGGCAGCCGGCTCGGCGCGGCGACGAGTGCCTACATCGTTCTGGCGAGCGGCGCATTCGTGTCGGTGGTGCTGCTGCGGCCGGACACGATTCTGCGCCAGGCGCTCCGGTCGATCGTCTTGGCCGGCGCGGCAACCGCGCTGCTGATCCGGGCGATCTGGGGAACGGGGGCGTGGGGCGCGTTGGCGTGGGAGGCCACCCGCGACACGAGCCTGACGATGCGCACGATGGTCGAGGTTTTGCCGGATGCGTTCCCGATCTATGAGCCGATGGTGCGCTTCATCAGCATGACGTGGCCCGCCATGCTGGCCCTCCAGACGCTCGCGGGCCTGGCGCTCGCGTGGGAGCTGCACCGGAGGATCGCCGCGTCCACAGCGCAAGGCGCACCGCTCATGCGGTTCAAGGATTTCGAGATCGGCGACGGCTGGGTTTGGGGCATCGTGGCGTGGCTCGGCGTCCTGATTCTTCCGGTCTCGAGTTTTCTGCATGTCGCGGGCACGAACCTGGGACTCGTGGCCGGCACGCTGTATGTGCTGCGCGGCGCCGCGATCGTCGCAACGTTCGCGGAAGCGTTCGGCATTTCGGCGTTGACGCTGGTGCTGGTCGCCGCTGCAGCGGCGGCGCTCGCGCTGCCACTGCTGTTCGTAGTCCCGGGATTGTGCACGCTGGGCATCACCGATACCTGGTACCGATACCGCCGCCGTCTGGCCGCGGCAAAAGCCGGTCAAGGGCAGCGGTCCAACACACCATAGAGGATCGAAGCGATGGAAATCATTCTGCGGGCAGACGTCCAACATCTGGGCAAGGTCGGCGACGTCGTCAAGGTGAAGGACGGCTACGCCCGGAACTACCTGCTGCCCAAGGGCCTCGCCTATCCAGCGACCGAGGGCAACAAGAAAAAAATCGCCTATGAAGGCGAGCGCCTGGTGAAACAGCAGGCGGCCGAGAAGTCCGCGGCCGAGGGCGAAGCCACACGCCTGGCCGACGTGCATCTCACCTTCGAGGCCAAAGTCGGCGAAGAAAACAAGCTGTACGGCTCCATCACCGCGAGCGACATCCAGCGCAAGCTCGAGGAGCTGGGTATCCACGTCGACAAGCGCAAAATCGACCTGGCGGAGCCGATTCGTGAGCTCGGCGACTTCCACGTCGGCATCAAGATCCACCCGGAAGTGCGGCCGGAAGTGCGCGTTACGGTGGTGAAGGAGTAGCGATCGTCGCGATCGGTTACGTCGACGGCGCGCGTTTCCGGCGCTCGCTGCTGGCCGCGGCCGATTGGGTGGCCGCCGGGCGCGACGAGCTGAATCGGATCAATGTCTTTCCGGTCCCCGACGGCGACACGGGGACGAATATGTGCCTCACCCTGCGGTCCGTGGCCGCCGCCCTGCGCGAGCTTGGCAACGGCGACGGTGACGCGTCGCTTCCACTCCCCTCCGTCGCCGAGACGATGGCCCAAGCCAGCATCCGCGGCGCGCGCGGCAACTCGGGAATGATGCTGTCGCAATTCCTGATCGGATTCCGCGACGGCATCGGCGAGCGCCTGCGCATCAACGCCCGCGAGCTCGCCGGCGCCATCCGCACGGGGTTTGAGCGGTTGCACGCTTCGCTGGACGACCCCGTGGAAGGCACCATCCTCACGGTGGCGCGCGAAGCGGCCGATGAAGCCGGCAACGCCGGTGGTGAGTCCGACCTGCGGGTGTTCATGAGCCGCATCGTCATCCGGGCTGAAGCCGCCCTGCAGCGCACACCCGAGCTGCTTGCAGCGCTGAAGAGCGCGGGCGTAGTCGACGCCGGCGCCAAGGGGTTCGTTCGACTCCTCGAAGGGGTGAAGCGCC
>WNEN01000171.1_pt1 | contig 10863 bp, 8 predicted proteins | sample 5399951 | NCBI WGS metagenome assembly WNEN01 (sample SAMN13153327, study PRJNA577476) | soil metagenome | isolation source: 20 cm grassland meadow soil 5 days after 1st rain plot 2 | place: USA:California | collected 2015-09-21
TAATTAAGACCATGCTTCGAAGCTTCGACTTCGCGCGGATCTTCCTCTGCGATATCACGCAGCGCCGCGATTTCTGGATGACGATAAAGCGCGTTATCATCGAAGTTAAACTTCGCGTCGAGCGCGAGGACCTCGCCTTTGGTTGTCACGACGAGCGGGTTCACTTCGACCATCGAACAATCGTAGGCAACAAACGTGCGGTAGAGGCCTTCGAATAATTTCGAAGCGCTTTTCAATTGTGAAGGCTCAAAGCTAAGTTGTTTCGCCAATTTCCGAGTCTGAAATGGCTGCAGACCTGCCAATGGATCGATTGGTTCACGAATGATTTTTTCCGGCGATTTAGCCGCGACGGCTTCGATTTCAACCCCGCCTTCGGTGCTGGCGACAATTACAGGTGCGGCTGTGGCTCGATCGAGCAAGACGGCAAAGTAAATCTCGCGCGCAATGTCGGCGGATTCCGCTACGAGCAGTTTGTTTACCTTGCGGCCGGCTGGTCCCGTCTGGTGCGTAACCAGGATTTGACCAAGCATCTTCAAGGCGACGTCGCGTACTTGGTCTGGCGTCCTGCGAATATGCACACCACCCTTGAATCCATTCTTGAAGGTGCCCTTGCCCCGTCCACCGGCGTGAATTTGCGCCTTAACAACGATATCGACATCGCCGAGTTCACGCGCGATTTGCTCAGCGTCGTCAAGACTCGATGCAACCCTCCCTCGCGTGGTCGCTACATCGAATTTTTGCAACAGCTCTTTGGCTTGGTATTCGTGAATGTTCATAACAAGGAGCGGCGGCCTGCTCGCGAAACCTTTCGGAGTCTCTAGTCCGCCGCCTTTGAATTCCAGAAGGCAACTGCAATAGCCTGCAGAAGACCAATCGGCAAAGATTTTTCTGTCCCCGAATTGGCTTGCCTCTTGAAAACCAAACCCACTACGGTTGCGCCATGAACACCTCGATCAAACTCCTTAGTCTGCTTTGCGCATTGCTTGTCACGATGACCTTGCTGATTTTCGCTGGCACGTCGCCGCAAGAGAAGGCCTTTACCGACAAATACAAAACCGCGTTCGAGGGGAAGGACAGCGCCACATTGGAATCGTTCCTTTACACGCAAGGGGCCGACCCGGCGATTCTCGGTTTCTACAAAATGATGCAGTCAGGAGAAGCCGGAGAGAAGATAGCCAACATCGAGCTTGTCGATCTTACGCCCGAGGACGCAAAGAAAGCCGCGACGCCAATGGATTCGCCGACGGGTGGCAAAGTTTGCCTGACACTTAAGCCGACCAAAAAGCTCATCATCAAGGTCGAGAAAAAAGACGCCAACGGCAGCTCAACCAGCACCAGCGAAAACTTCATAGCCGAGAAAGACGGCAAATTTGTTATTCCTGTGCCCGGGCCGTGTAAGTAACAACCCTGGGTAGGTTTGTAGTGCGCTAAAAAAAGCAATGCGGGGACGCATCGCACTCCAAAAGCACTTCATGCGACATCGACAGGAGATCTGCGCGCTGTTTCGCGAAAGCTTTGGGAGTGCGCACGCGTCCTCGCGCCAGTTTCAATGTATCGCAGCCACTAGTGTGTTATTTCTGAAACAAGGAAGCGGCCCATTATTTTCGTTCCTCACCAAAAAGAGTTCCCACGGTGCGTTGCTCTGTCGGGGGTTCGAGCGAGTTAACAAAATTTCGAAACCGCTCGGAGAAAACTTCAGGGCGAAGATTCCAGTACTGAGCCATCCCGGGCGCAGCAATGTAATGCCGAAGCAGTCCGTGCCAGCCTTCCCAAAGCTGCTTGTCCATCAATCCGTAAACGTAATGAAAATGAATTGTCTCGAACGCTTTTAAGAATTGATAGGCAGCGTGGAAAAAGCGAGCCCGCTCTTCAACAGAGAGCGAGCCGATATCTTCCAGGCCTATCCGCCAGATGCGTTCCAGTTCCGCGTTCTCCATCAAAGGTGCAGTCACCTCGCGCAAAGCGGTGGCCGCGGCGTCTTGGGTAGCGAGTCTGGCAACCCGTGTGCTTTGATGCACTTGCAACGCGAGGTATAACACCGACAAAACCACAGCGATCGAACCCACTAATTGTGAGATGGCACTAATCGCGTCCCAGTTCATCGCTTCTCCTATACCACGGGCAACTCGCAGGCTATGACAATCGACCTCATAATGTCATTCTGATCCCGCAGTCGCGGGAGAAGAATCTCTGATCATTGCCGGGGCCGACTCCAATACCACAGCTTTAGGTGTATCGCTTCACTCAACATGACAGCAGCATCTAGGAATGGGTTCTACTTCGGCTCGTCAGCAACTTTGAGAACAACCTTGCCGCGCGTGTGACCAGTCGCCACCTGTTCCTGGGCTTTCGTTGCTTCGGAAAGCGGAAACGTTTGCGACACAATCACTTTGATTTTCTTCTGGTCGATCAATTTGCCGATTTGCGCCAGCTCATCTGAATTTGGCTCCACACTGAGTGCTGCACCGCGGATACCGTGTTTGTCGAGCCCAGCCCGCTCTGGGCGCGCCACTAGCGACACAATAAATCCGCCTCTCTTTACTACCCCGTAGGAACGCGCCAGCGTATCTTCCCCGACTGAATCGAGCACTACATCGACATCTTTCGCGACGTCCTCGAACTTTTGCTTGGTATAATCGATCGCCACATCAGCCCCGAGTTCTTTGAGGAGATCCTGATTGGCGGTCGATGCAGTCGCGATTACCTTCGCCCCGCGCGCTTTGCCTATTTGGATCGCGAAACTTCCAACTCCGCCCGATCCACCATGAATAAGAACTGTCTGGCCTGCGGCGAGCTTGGCGGTGTCAACTAGCGCCTGCCAGGCAGTCAATGCCACGATCGGCACTGCTGCAGCCTCGACGTAACTGAGCGATTTGGGCTTGGCTGCCGTGTCACGTTCAGTACCCAACGCGTACTCTGCATAGCCGCCGCCTCCCTTTAGGCTCACGTACGCAAACACAGGATCGCCTGCTTCAAATTTCGTGATCTTGCTTCCAACCTTGTCAATGACTCCAGCAATGTCCGCGCCCGGAATGATTGGGAAAACGTCCTTTTCATATTTCGCAAACATTCCCGATCGGATCAGGGCATCGACAGGATTCACACCCGCCGCCATTACGCGCACGAGAATCTGATCTTCTTTTGGCTCGGGTCGCGGCACCTCTTCGTATTTCAATACCTCAGGACCACCGTACTCATGCACAACAACTGCCTTCATCGTTAGGTTGGATGATTGCGCAAACAAAGCGCCCACAAATATTGTCACAGAGACCGCGAGAGGGAGTCTTAAAGATTTCATCCGAGAGTCAGAACGAAATAGGATAGCCGCAAATAAGTAGAATAATGGTCTTTCCGACTGGTCATCTTACTGCGCTTTAACAAGAGTGTGCAAAACAGCTAGCCACTTTGCGCCACGTTTGTTCCACACTGTAGCCGCGTAATAGGTACCTGATGTGTCCCGCCCGGATGAGGTGGATTGGGTAGTGACTTTGTAGCTAGCTACCGCCATTTTGGGACTTAGAAGCGCCACTTTCATATCGGCGAACGAGTAGTTACTTAGATCAGTCTTCTGCATGTCCGCGATTTCGGCATCCGCATCTTTGACTCCTTCCGCGTCGATCGCGCTAAACTCGGGCGCCAAATAATCCCTAAACGCCTTCGCCTGTTTGTTCTTAAACGCGTCGGTGACCGACTTTTCCAACTTCGTAATTGTGGCCTCTTTAGTTGCTGATCTGATCGTCTTGAACGGAGTCGGACTTGGGCTTGGACTTGGACTCCGACTTTCCTGACCAAAGCAAATGGAAGCAGCTGCAACCAAGCTGAAACAACAAGGGATAAACTCTCTTTTCATAAGAGATTCTTAGGACAGTCGACTAATACGGTCGAATCTTTTTTGGACTTCAGACTTTGCCTGTCCTCTTTCACATGGCTGGAGGCAATGGTGGCTCAGGCGGCGGATTCGGCTCAGGGGTCGTTGGTGGTGGCGCAGGCAGCGGTCCTGACAAGATAGGCAGAAATTCCGGTGGCATGAAACTCGCCCAGACATCGTAATCCGGACCGAACTGGCGAAGAAACAGGAGCCCGAACGCGCGCAAGCATACGAATAATGGTAGCAATATAACTGTCCCGAGGTAGGGAAGCGCAGCCAGGCAACAGGTCGCGCATGTCACGATCGCGCCAATCATTAGCACAGCCAGAATCAAAACCATCCCAAACAAGCAAAGCAAAAAGAAAGAGCCCAGGTGATGCCATATCAGACGCGTTACATCGCGAAACGCCTCTACTGCTCGACATCGCCTCCGGTACATCACCGGCACCATGAAATAGGTGGCGATACTGACAAAAATGACAATCGAAACCCAAAACAGACCAAGGAAACCGAGAAGTCCAATGAGAGTAATCGATCCCGTTTCACCCGCGCCTTGTTTCAACCAGGCCAGCCCGATAAAGCTTGCCAGGATTAGCCCTGCCAATAGCAATACGGCAAACATGACTGCGAGCTGGAATAAAAAGTAACTGTTCCCTTCTTTCCGATATTCGCGCCATGGTTCCACGATTGCCGCCCGATTTCGAACAACACAGTCTGTAAAGATGAAATTACCGCGCGCTTTCAACCACGTCAGCGCGATTACCAACGCGAAAAAAAACAGCGCAAGCACAACGACGGCCACCACGAGCCACGGTTTCCATTGTTCAAAGTGAGGTGAAATCACTTCCGGAGTCGTCCGATGCGATTGAAAATTGCCGAATGGCGATGGGAAATTGAAGCCAACCCCTGCCAAATGTCCGGACAAGAACGCCGCGAAACCAATTACAAGCCATTTTTTCAGGTCGAACGGTTGAAATAGAATCTTGTTCGTCAGGTCGAACGCTTCGCCAAAAGCTCTGAAGATTTCGATCCTGGGTCTGACTCCGTTCATGGCGCGTATTCTGAAACAGTTCGACCCAGGCGATCAACCCCGAAAGCATTTGGGATCCTTGGTTGCTTCGTACGCAAGCGCTCGCATCTTTGATGACCCATGCTTTACAGCACGCGAGAAACTCGCCGGGTGCGGCGTCGCTACCCAATTGGCGCAGAACTAATCGGGCCTGACCAAGCCCACTTCCGCGTCTGGGCGCCAAAGGCCCAGCGTGTGGACCTGATTCTGGAAGGCAGCGCAGCGAAAACTTCAGGGCAAACATTTCAAGGACTCGAAGCCGAAGAAAACGGATACTTTTTCGGAGCTGTCAAAGCTGGTGCAGGCGATCGCTATCGATTCCACGTAAACAAGAATTTTTACCCGGATCCTGCGTCGCGGTTTCAACCTGATGGACCTCACGGGTCGTCCTGCATTGTCGATCCGACGCGGTTTCAGTGGAACGATTCGCAGTGGCCCGGCGTCCCGGCCGCGGGGCTCAAAGGACAGGTCATTTATGAAATGCACGTCGGCACGTTTACAAAGGAGGGAACGTGGCCCGCAGCTTCGCAACAGTTGGAGGAGCTGGCGCGCATCGGAATCACCGTGATCGAAATGATGCCGGTCGCCGATTTCCCAGGGAAGTTCGGCTGGGGATACGATGGCGTTGATCTGTTCGCGCCTTCACATTTGTACGGAACGCCGGATGATTTGCGTGCATTCGTCGATCGCGCGCACTCGTTAGGCCTCGGTGTGATCCTCGACGTCGTCTATAACCACTTTGGACCTGACGGAAATTATCTCAGCGCTTTTTCCGACGATTATCTAATCCGCGGAAACGAAAATGAATGGGGCGACTCGATCAATTTCGATGACCGGAATTCGGGACCGGTCCGCGAGTTCTTCATCACCAATGGGCGTTACTGGGTTGAGGAATTTCATTTCGATGGGTTTCGCTTCGATGCGTTACACGCCATTCACGATCGATCGACTGAGTACATTATTAGCGAAGTCGGGCGCGCGGCGCGCAAGGCGGCTGGCGCGCGCTCAATTCTTCTGATCGCCGAGAACGATTTGCAGGAAGCGAAAATGGTACGCCCGCGTACCGAAGGTGGTGACGATCTAGATGGAATGTGGAACGACGATTTTCATCATAGCGCAGTAGTCGCGTTGACCGGTCGCAAGCAAGCGTACTTTTGCGATTACCGCGGTACGCCACAGGAATTCATTTCCGCGGCGAAATACGGTTTCCTTTATCAAGGTCAGGCGCTCTCATGGCAAAAAGCATTGCGTGGATCGTCCGCGTTCGACATTCCCCCTGAGGCTTTCGTCTGTTTTATCGAAAACCACGATCAAATCGCGAATACCGGACCGGGCGAACGAGTGCGTCTTCAAACTTCACCCGCGCGTTATCGCGCGATGACGGCGCTTCTCTTGCTTGGACCCTGGACACCGCTGTTGTTTCAGGGAGAGGAGTTCGGCGCGTCGAGCCCGTTCATGTTTTTTGCCGACATAGGCGATGCATCCGTGCGCGACGCCATTCGGAAAGGCCGCGCCGAGTGGCTGGCGCCCTTCCTGTCACTTCCTGAGCAAGAAGCTTTAACAACTTTGCGGACGCCGGACGATCCGGAAGTATTCGTTCGCTGCAAACTCGATTTTTCCGAGCGCGAAAAAAATCGACAGCTTTACGATATGCATACCGACCTTTTGAAATTGCGACGGGAAGATCCGCGCTTTCGCCAGCAAATTCCTGGCGGCATCGATGGCGCAGTCTTGGGTACGACGAGTTTCGTCCTCAGATATTTTTCCAAGACCAATGACGATCGTCTGCTTTTAGTCAATTTCGGAGAGCGCCAGGTGTTGCATCCTGCTTCAGAGCCTCTCCTCGCGCCGCCATTGGGCTGCACTTGGGAAACACTTTGGACGAGCGAGTCTTCCCGCTACGGCGGCGCAGGTTCGCCCATAACCGCCAGTCCGGAGCAGTGGATGCTGCCAGGCGAAGCTACAGTGGCGCTGCGACCTGGGTTGGAAAAATAACGAAGTCAGAATTTAGGCGCAGCTGATGTTTCCTCATTCGATGATTGAGGCTTCGTTCGTTATTAGTCAGGGTTCGCAACGTTGAGGCAAGAATTGACGTATAATCATATCTTGCGACCGAATTTTTTCTCCAATTCCGTCAGCGAAATCTGAATCATGGTAGGTCGTCCGTGGGGACAGCAATAAGGCAAATCACACTCAAGCAGATCACGAATCAGTTTCTCTATCTCGGGGTAACGCAGCGGATCATTGGCTTTGACGGCGTGCCGACAAACTGTCTTGGCAATCATCTCCTCACCTAACCGCATCGGTGAGGTGCTGCTGCCAGCGCTTTTTAAGTCGTCAATCACTTTGCGCATGAATTGGGCCGGATCTGAGACGCTCAAGAAACCAGGGAGACTATCGATCTTGAACGTGCCCGGCCCGAAACTCTCAATGCCGATCCCCATCTTTTGCAGGATCGATAGGTTGCGTTCAATCCAGTCGCCATCGCGCGGCGGCACATCAAATGTGTGAGGTAAGAGCAGCTTTTGCGTTGGGACCCCGTGTTCCTCCATTCTTCGCCGCAACTCTTCAAAGAGAATTCGCTCGTGCGCAGCATGCTGATCGACGAGGACGAGCCCATCGGCGTTTTCCATCAAGACGTAAAGCTTGTTTAACACACCGATGATCTGAAACTGCTGCTGGACAGCGAGCTGTTGCGATCGTTGTGCGGCAAGCGCATCGTCCGTCGAATCGACGCGGGGAGTTGGCAGGCGGCCGGATTCAACGACTCCGGCTACAGTCACGATCCCGGCCACAGCCGGAGCTAGATGTGGCAATTCACGATGGGATTCTTCTGGAACTGGTATTTCGGGCCGTAACTTCAAGTCGGAGGTTCGTTTTTCTGGAACAGCTGCGGGTCTGGTCAAAGGCGAGCGAAATTTTTCCTGCCACCCGACCCGGCCGCGTTCCAAAGTTTGCTGGATCGAGCGAACGACTGCTTCACGGACTGCGATCGGATCGCGAAAACGTACTTCGCGTTTTGCTGGGTGAACGTTTACGTCAACAGACCCGGGATCGATTTTGAGAAAGAGGAACGTTACCGGATACTGGCCTTTCATCAGAGCGGTATGATAACCCTCACGAAGTGCTGCCGTGAGAAGCCCGCTCTCAGTGGCGCGGCCATTTACAAAGACGAGCTGTTGCGACCTTGTCTGCCGGCTTAGTCCTGCCTGCCCGATAAATCCGGCTACGCGAATATTTCGCGAAGGTGTGCCGTTTACTTCAACAAGGCGCTGCAGTAACTCGATACCATATAAGTCTCGGATTCGATCGCCCAGTGTCGCCGCCGACGGCACCTGGAATAACATGCGGTCGTCTCGTAACAAAGAAAAACCGATCCGGGAATGACCGATCGCCTGCAAATGAATCTGGTGTTCAATGTTACGGCTTTCCGTGTTTTCAGAGCGAAGAAATTTTCGGCGCGCAGGCAAGTTATAAAAAAGCGAGCGCACCTCGACTTGAGTTCCTGGCGCTTCGCCGCCATCTCGCACGATGTCGATCTTACCACCGTTGACGACGATCTCGGTTCCTGCGACTGCGCCGGCCTCTCGCGTGGTCAGACGAAATCGCGACACGCTGGCGATACTCGGCAATGCTTCGCCGCGAAATCCCAATGTGGCCACCGCTTGCAGATCGGCAGCCGATCTAATCTTGCTCGTGGCATGCCGCTCCAGCGACAGTAACGCGTCATCGCGATCCATCCCGCAGCCGTCATCGACGACTCGGACCAGCGAGATTCCGCCACGACGAATGAGAATATCGATCTTACGGGCGCCGGCGTCGATGCTGTTTTCAATCAGCTCCTTTAATACTGACGCCGGACGTTCCACGACTTCGCCCGCGGCCACCTGACTAGCCACCGCCTCTGGTAACAATCGGATCCGGCTCATTTTGTATTCAAACTGTAGATTCCTGATCGCCGATTGCGAAGAAAAACGAGAAATAGAAAATTCTAAATCTGATCCGCCTAAAGCGAAGTTTGTGTTTCGCGCCAAAGGCGCCAGCATTCAATCTTGAGTCTGGGGCTACGCCCTAGGATTTATGGGGGCTTAAAATGCTGAAAGCGCGATTCATCACCAGCAGGAGTTCGATTGACTCGCCCAATTGAACCGCGCTTTCAGCGCTTGTTTACACGGCGATTCGAATTCCTGGGGCGATGCCCTCAAGCTAAAAGTGAAATAGCGCCGCTGGCGCTAGACACAGATGGACGCAGGCACACCGTCCGTACCCATGATTCGACGGTTTTTGACTTGGTTACGCTGCAGCCGTATTTTGTGGAGTTATGATTAACGTCACGGACAACGCTGTTCGACAGCTGCAAAGTCTGCTTCCGGCGCTAGGAGAGAATGCGCAAAAAGGTCTGCGCGTCCAGGTTGCGAAGGGCGGTTGTTCAGGTCTGCATTATGAAATGACTCTCGATGAAAAAAAAGACGGCGACGCTGTGTTGGAGCGCGATGGAATGCACTTTTTTGTCGACGCGGAAAGCGTTCCATACCTGCGTGGCGCAACCCTGGATTTCAGCGGTGGCTTGACTGGCGCCGGTTTTCGGGTCGTCAATCCAAACGCATCGCGCACCTGCGGATGTGGTTCGTCGTTTGAAACGACACAATCAGCTTGAAACCAGGTAATCTTCTCGCGCTGGCCTGATGGACTATGGTGTTTATCCATATGACGAGCCGTACGCTCGTCCGCGACGACGTATCAATTATTTTGCCTGGACGGTTGCCATTCTGCTTCTGATTGGGTTCGCGTTAGCCGCGTGGCTCGGTAGTTTTTATATCTTCAATCAACCGGAACGCCCTGACAGCTACCGGATTTTACAAAGGCTGCACAAGATCGAGCCGCCGAAGCGCTTTGAGCTGACCGCGGCACCGGCAGGTGAATTTCTAAACCCGAAGGACCTCTACGAGCGTTATTCGGAGATGGGCAACGCCGAGCTCGCTAGGACGAACGCCGAGCTGGCGCGTAATTATATTCGGAATTATCAGATGGTGCGCGGCTTGGTTCCGTACGTGGTAGGCAGGTACAAAATTGTTGCGGCGCGAGAGCTTGGACCCGGCGACGTGTTTACGTCTGGCATGGTGGCGCTGACCAATGCTGTCGATAACGGCGAGTTGCTCATGGAACATCTTTACCCGGCGAATCCGGAGGCATTGCCACTGATGAAACAGACGCTTAATGTCGGATTGGAAATCAAGCTGGAGCGCTCACATGACATTTCATCGGTGATCCACGCCGAGCGATTGGTCGATGGCCGCATGATGATTACTGCCGTGCCATTGCTTTATGGAAGCTATACGGTCACACGTGGTCTGGGAACATTTCGCCTTGAGCCACCGCTCAGTCTTAACCTCGCCGCGGGCTGGCCATTGTTTAAGGCGCCAGAACGCAATTCAATCGAACAGCGTTACGCAGAGTACCAGAAAAAAGCGGCAGTAGCGCAAGGAGGGCCGATATCCATACCAGGCATCAGCCCCAGTGCGACGCCTCCACCCGCTGCGAATGAATTGGTGCGCGTTGAACAAGCGATCCCTCTTGGAACACCGCCGACCGGCCGAGTCGTAGCTAAGAATGAAAAGCTGGCTAACCCCACGCCGCCACCAAAGGGCAGAAGATGGGGTAAGAAACAGAAGCTCGAATCTCCTCCTCCGGCAGTGACTCCGGCACCAGTGATTGCCCAGAAACCAAGTGCACCAAAAGCGACGCCGTTCACCGTTGCGTCTGCAGCGACGCCGCCAAACATTCCTGTGGCCACACCAGCCCCAGCCGCGAACGCCGCCAACGCTCAAGCTCCGGCGGTCGCCCAGGCTCCGTCTGTTCCAACAGCGACGCCAGTGCCAGTTCTGCCAGCTCAGCCCGTTCCGGCGGACGCTTCCAATGTAGCTCT
>WNEN01000178.1_pt1 | contig 10666 bp, 4 predicted proteins | sample 5399951 | NCBI WGS metagenome assembly WNEN01 (sample SAMN13153327, study PRJNA577476) | soil metagenome | isolation source: 20 cm grassland meadow soil 5 days after 1st rain plot 2 | place: USA:California | collected 2015-09-21
CATCGTCAGCGCACGCTTCGCTCGTGCCGTTGCCGCTGGGAGTGCACTCGATCAGACGATCACGGTCAACGGGATACCACGCGTCATTGTGGGGGTACTGCCGGCTGCGTCACAGTTCGCGCTGCTGCAAAACGCGGACGTGTTCATCCCTATCCAGCTCGGCGATCAACGCCGTACGAACCGGTTTAACCGGACAATTCACGTGGTGGCACGACTGCAGGATCATGCGCAGTTGCAGGCTGCCCAAAGAGACCTTGCGGGTGTGATGGCGGCCCTGGCACGTGAGTATCCTGATGCACTGGGTGGCCGTACCGTCACCGCGATGCCACTCAGAGACGCGCTGCTCGGCAACATGAAGGCGACCCTCACGGGGCTGCTCATTGCCGTGGCTCTCCTGCTCGTGATCATGGGTGCGAATCTTGCGCTGCTCATGCTGGCGCGGTACATGGAGCGCGCTCCGGAGCTCGCCCTGCGATCCGCCCTCGGTGCCACGCGCGCGCGCGTTCTGCGTCAACTCCTGTTTGAGAATCTTGCGCCGAGTCTGCTCGGCGCGGTATTGGCTTTGGCTATCGGCCAGCTGGCAATAAGCGCGTTAACGGCTGCCATTCCCGAAGGTGTCCTGATCGACATGCCTTACCTCATGACCACCGGCCTCGATGGCAGAGTGATCGGCATGATCCTATTCGTTGCGATCGCGCTCGCCGGAGCATTCGGGCTCGGGCCGGCTCTGCTGATCACCAAGGACCGGACGCGAGCCGGCGATGTCAGGATGACCCTCGCGCACGGCGATCGCAAGGTCCGGCGGGTCCTGGTCGCTTCGCAAATCGCGCTCACGGTGGTGTTGCTGGTCTCATCGGGTCTCCTCGTCGTGAGCTTCAGCAACCTGGTGCGCCGCGATGTAGGTGTTCGCGACGCGAATCAGATCGTGACGGCGCGTGCGCCGTTGTCCGGTCCGCGGTATCAACCGCCGCTCGCGCAGACCCAGTTTTTTGAACAGCTCCTCGCGCGGACCGCAGCACTTCCAGGTGTCCAGCAGGCGGCGCTCATCAACGAAGTCCCGGGAGGCGGCGGAGGCATTACGACGTTCGAATCGCTCCAGCATCCGCGGCCGCGATCTGAGCAGCCTCGCGCGATGTTGCGGATCGTGGGCGGAACGTACTTCGCCACTCTCGGAATCCCGGTCATCGCGGGCCGCGCATTTGATTCGGTGGACCGCAGCGCGTCGCCGCCAGTCGCCGTCGTGAGCGCAAGCTTCGCGAAGGTGCTCGGCGGCCCGAGCGCGGCAGTGGGTCAGAGAGTGCGACTTGGCGCGACCGGCCTCATTGAATGGGAGGTGATCGGGGTCGTCGGTGACGTGCAGGTCGTCGCGCTCGATGCCACCGCTCCGCCCGCTGTGTATTTGTCCCATCTGCAAGCGCCTGACAATCGAATGACGCTCGTGATGCGAACCGGGATCAGTGTCGCGTCACTCACCGGTCAACTCCGGTCGATCGTGAAGACATTGGACCCGGGAATTCCGGTGTACGCGGTCACGAGGCTCGACCGGCAGCTCAGCGAGTCGAAGGCAATCTTCACGCGCCGCTTTCCGATGATTCTGTGTGGTGTCTTTGCGGTTGCGGCCCTCGCGCTGACTCTCGTGGCGCTCTACGCGATCTGCAAACACGAAGTCTTGACCCGCCGCCACGAATTCGGCATCCGCGTGGCCTTGGGCGGGTCGCCGCGCTCGATCCATCGACTGGTACTCGCCGATGCGCTGCGGCTCGCGGTGACCGGCATCGGCACGGGGGCCATTGTCGCGACGCTCGTCTCACGGTCGCTGCGGGCAATCCTGTTCGGCGTCACGGCGACCGATTGGCGCGTGTACGCGGTCGTCGCGGTGGTGGTGCTGGCGTTCGGGTTTCTCGCGACGTTCGGACCCGCGCGCAGCGCGGCACGCATCGATCCGATGGTTGCGTTGAGAAATGAATAGGGACTGGGGGCTGGGGCCTCGGGCCTGGGGCTTCGTGACTGGAGTTCGCTCTGATTCTGCGGGCTCGGAGGCGCCAATCCCCAGGCCCCAGGCCCAAGGCCCCAGTCCCTTTCTCTCCGTTCGAGAACTCGAGAAATCCTTCCCCCAAGCCGACGGCCGGCTGTACGTGCTGCGCCGGATCTCGCTCGACGTCGCGAAGGGCGATTTCGTGACGATCATGGGACCGTCGGGGGCTGGGAAGTCCAGCTTGCTCGCGGTGCTGGGGATGCTCGATGGCGACTGGACGGGGGAGTATCGCCTGCTCGAACACGCGGTGCACAAGATGAAGCACAAGGACCGGATCGCGCTGGCCAAGCAGTACGTCGGGTTCGTGTTCCAGCAGTATCACCTCATCGATGACCTCACCGTCGCCGAGAATCTCGCGATGCCGCTGTCGTACCGCGACGTGAAGCCCGACGATCGCGAGGCGGCGGTGGCGGACACGCTCGATCGTTTCGGCATCGTCGCCAAAAAGAATCTCTATCCCCGCCAGCTCTCCGGCGGCCAGCAGCAGCTCGTGGGTGTCGCGCGAGCTGTGATTCACCGGCCGGCGCTGCTGCTCGCGGACGAGCCGACCGGGAATCTTCATTCGAGTCAGGGGAAAGACATCATGCAGCTGTTCCGCGAGCTCAACGCTGCCGGTACGACGATCGTGCAGGTGACGCATTCGGAAGAAAACGCGAAGGCGGGGAATCGCGTGATCCAGTTGAAGGATGGTTGGATCGTGAAATGATGCAAGACTTCCGCTACGCGCTCCGCACGCTCGCCAAGAGCCCCGGCTTCACCGTCGTGGCGGTGCTGACGCTTGCCCTCGGCATCGGCGCGAACGCGGGCGTGTTCTCCCTCATGTACCAGGTGCTGCTGCGCCCGCTTCCGGTGCCGCAGCCGGACCGGCTGGTGAATCTCGCGGCCCCGGGGCCGATCCCGGGGTCGCAATCCTGCGGTATAGCGGGTGACTGCGGCGCGCTGTTCAGCTACCCCATGTTCCGGGACCTCGAGCGCGAGCAGACCGTCCTGACGGGGCTCGCCGCGCACCGCGACTTGGGCGCAAGCGTTTCCGCGCCCGACGCCGCGCCGTTCACGGGCGAAGGCCTCTACGTCTCCGGTTCGTACTTCCCCATCCTCGGCGTGCGCGCCGCGCTCGGCAGGCTGCTTGCGCCGAGCGACGATCGCGATATCAGCACGGGATTCGTCACAGTGCTCTCCTGGGACACCTGGCAGACGCACTTCGGGGCCGATCCCGCCGTGGTGGGACGCGAGCTGCGCGTGAACGGGCAAGCGCTCACGGTGGTCGGCGTCGCGCCCCGCGGCTTCGAAGGCACGACGCTCGGCATCAGTCCCCTCCTGTACGTGCCGATCAGCATGCGGGGCCTCCTCGATCCCGGCTTCCACGGGTTCGAGAACCGCCGGAACTACTGGATCTACGTGTTCGGCCGGCTGAAACCCGGGGTGTCGCTTGCGCAGGCGAGCGCGGACCTGAACGCGGTCTATCACCCCATCATCGGAGACGTCGAAGCCCCGCTCCAGAACGGCATGAGCGATCAGACGATGATCCAGTTCAAGGCGAAGCGGGTGGTGCTGACGGCGGGAGCGCGCGGGCAGAGCAGGGAGCACACGGACGGCCGGACGCCCGTCCTGCTGCTCTTCGCGGTGACCGGCATCGTGCTCCTCATCGCCTGCGCGAACATTGGGAATTTGCTGCTCACCCGGGGGGCGGGGCGCGCGATGGAAATGGCAGTGCGGCTGGCGCTGGGGGCGAGCCGCCGGCGCCTCGTGGGCCAGCTGCTCACCGAGTCTCTCCTGCTTGCTGCGCTGGGCGGTGCCGCAAGTCTCGTCGTCGCCGGTTGGACGCTCGCGGCGGTGGCGTCGCTGCTGCCGGCCGAGGCGACGGGCGGCCTGCAGTTCACACTCGACGCCGCAGTCCTCGGCTTCACGGCGGCGGTCGCCCTAGGCACGGGGCTGGTGTTCGGTCTCTTCCCCGCCTGGCACAGCACGCGGACGGCGGTGATGACCGCCGTGCGGGCGAGCGCCGGGCAGGTCTCTGGGGCGCGGAGCGCCGCGCGCTTCCGGGACTCGCTCGTCACGGGGCAGATCGCGCTCGCGACGGCCCTCCTCGCGGTGGCGGGCCTGTTCGTGAAGAGCATGGCCAACGTCAGCCGCGTCGAGCTCGGCATGGACGTGGACAATGTGGTCACTTTCGCGATCTCGCCCGAGCGCGCGGGCTACGACACTACGCGGACGCTCGCGTTGTACGACCGCGTTGAGACCGCGCTCGCGGCCCTGCCCGGAGCGACGGCCGTGACGTCCTCGCTCGTGCCGCTGCTCGCCGGAGACAATTGGGCGAACGACGTGTGGATCCCAGGCTTTCCGACCGGACCGGATGTGGATCGCAACGCGCGCTACAACGAGGTGGGCGCCGGCTACTTCGCCGCCCTGGGCGTGCCCCTTCTGGCGGGACGCGAGTTCACCCTCGCCGACCGCCGGGGTGCGCCCCGGGTGGCGGTGGTGAACCGGGCGTTCACCAGGAAGTTTGGCCTGGCGCGGAGCGCCGTGGGCTCGTTCCTGTCGTTCCAGGGACCGGACTCGATCAACGTCCGGATCGTCGGCGTCGTACCCGACGTCAAATACAGCCAGGTCAAGGATACCGTCCCTCCCGTCCTGTACCTGCCCTGGCGGCAGAACTCGCACGTGCCGTTCCTGTATCTCTACGTCCGCGCCGCGCGCCCCCAAGGGGCGCTGCGCGAGATTCCCATGGCGCTCAAAGGAATTGATCCCGGGCTGCCCGTGGAGGAGCTGCGGACAATGCCCGAGCAAATCCGCGAGAACGTCTTTCTCGATCGAATGATCGGCCTCCTCTCCACCGCCTTCGCCGCCCTCGCTACGCTGCTCGCCGCGGTGGGGCTCTACGGGGTGCTCGCCTATAGCGTGGCGCAGCGCACGCGGGAAATCGGATTGCGGATCGCCCTCGGCGCGGACGGGCCCCGCGTGCGGCGGTTCGTACTCAGGCAGGTGGCGGGCATGCTGGCGATCGGTGGGGCGATAGGCATAGCCGGAGCGCTCGGGCTGGGGCGGGCGGCGCGGTCTCTGCTCTTCGGCTTGACGGGGGACGATCCGCTGGTGCTCGCGCTCGCACTGCTGGTGCTCGCGTTCGTGGCGCTCGGCGCCGCCTACGTCCCCGCCCGCCGCGCGACGCGGGTCGATCCGATGATCGCGCTGAGGAGCGAGTAATGGACACACTACTCCAGGACCTGCGGTACGCGGTACGCACGCTCGCCAAGAGCCCCGGCTTCACGACCGTCGCCGTACTGACGCTCGCCGTCGGCATCGGCGCCAGCACGGCGGTGTACACGGCGCTCGAACGAGTAGTGCTGGACCCGCTCCCATATCCGGAAGCCGGCCGGCTCGTTCAACTCAAGAGCGCTGTGCCCGGCGTGGCTCCCGGCGCGGAGTGGAACGTTTCCGCAGGCGCTTGGTTTTTCTTCCGCGATCAGGCGCGCACCATCGACGCTCTAGGAACGTATCAGCGCTCCGGGGTCACGGTGCTCGCTCCGAATGGTCCAGAACGCGCCCGAGCGGCCTCCGTCACCGCAGGTATGCTGAGCATCCTTGGTGCCCAGGCGTCACTGGGCCGCCTGATCCAGGAGCCCGACGACGACCCAGATGGGCCCGCGGTCGTCGTGCTTTCCCACGGATACTGGCAACGACGGTTTGGCAGTGATCCACAAGTCGTCGGGACCACGATCAGCATCTACGAGCAGCCGTATGAGGTGATCGGCGTAATGGCGCCCGGCCTCGAGCTGCCCCCGGAGGCGGGTGCACCGGCGGCGTTGTTGAGTACGGACCTGTGGCTGCCGCTCCGGCTCAACTCGGCCGGCCCCTTCTACAATACGCATAACCTTCCCACCATCGCCCGGCTGCGGAGCGACACGCGACTCGACGCGGCGCAGGCGGAGTTCGACCGACTGACCGCCCAGCTGCCTGAAGTCGTGCCGACGGCCTACCCGCGGAGCTTCATGGAGAGGTACGGCTTTGCGACTCGGCTGTACCCGCTCAAGCAGTATGTCCTTGGAGGAGTGGCCCGGAGCCTGTGGATTCTCTTCGGCGCCGTCGGCCTGGTCCTGGCGATCGTCTACGCCAACGTCGCAAACCTGTTTCTCGTGCGATCCGAGGTTCGGCGGCGCGAAGTCGCGATTCGCAGAGCGCTCGGCGCCGGCGCCGGCGCTATCGTGCGACACTTCATCGCAGAGAGCTTCGTGCTCGCATCGGCCGGCGGCGCGCTCGCGATGGTTCTGGCCCTGTGGAGTATGGACGCCCTCACCCACCTCGCGCCGGACGGAGTGCCACGACTGCAGGCGTTACGCCCCGACGGCAGTGTAATCCTCTTTGCGCTCGGATTGGTGCTGCTCGCGACTCTGGCGGTCGCGGCGTTGCCCGCGCTGCGCGCGATCCGACCGTCGCACGGAGCGGGGGGCACGGGTGAGCTCGCGCAAGGAGATCGAGGCCTGACCGTTGGCCGCGAGAGTCAACGCGTGCGATCGAGTCTCGTGGTTGCGCAAGTGTCGCTCGCGCTGGTCCTGGTTGTCAGCGCCGGTCTACTGATTGAGAGCATGCGACGCTTGCGCGCGGTCGACCTCGGCATTCAGCCTCGCGGCGTCGTGAGCGCTCAGCTGTACCTGCCAGCCCCGCGGTACGACAGCATTCCCAAGATGTGGCGGTTCTATAGCGCGGCGTTGGACCGAATGCGCGCGCTGCCCGGCGTCGAGGCAGCCGGGCTTACGTCGGACGTACCACTCGAGGGCGGCTATGGCTGCACCGTGCAGGGTTTCGAGGATCCCGAGGTGCGGCAGCACATCAGGGAGGCCGGAGTCACGTTGTGCGCGGGACAGGAACCAACATCGCCCGGCTATTTCGAGGCAATGGGCATTCCGGTCATCCGTGGCCGTCGGCTCGAACAGGCAGATCTGGACCATCCCGAACGCGGCAGCGTGGTCGTGAGCAAGGCATTCGCCGAGCGGTTCTGGCCGGGTGAAGATCCGATCGGCAAAGGCGTGGCTCCCAATGGCTACACGAAGCCGCCGTTCTATCGCGTCGTCGGCGTTGTGGGAGATGTCTACGCGGAGTCGGCTGCGGGATCGCACGGGTTGGCGATCTATTACCCGGTATTGCGCATTCCGGGAACGCCTGGATGGTGGCCGAATCCCATGACGTTGGTGGTCAAGACTCGATTCGACGACCCCACATCGATCGTCCCGGCCCTTCAGAGTGCGATCCGTGAAGTGGATGCATCGATTCCCCTCGCCGGTGTGGAGACGATGGACGCGATCGTGGATCGATCGATGGCGCAGTTGTCCTTCGCGATGGTGTTACTCGCGATTGCCGGGTGTGCGGCGCTGCTGCTCGCGGCTGTCGGTCTGTATGGCGTCGTCTCCTACGTTGTGACCCGGCGCACGGGAGAGATTGGCGTTCGCATGGCGTTGGGTGCGGAACCAAGCCAAGTCGCGCGTCTCGTTGTGGGCGGCTCGGTAAAACTGGCTCTGGTAGGCGTGGGCTTCGGTGTTGTTGCCGCGCTCGGATTCACCCGCGTCCTGCGGGGTCTCCTCTATGACGTGCAGTCCACACAGCCGCTCGCGTATCTCGTCGCGGCTGTGGTGCTCGCCGCTGTGGCGGCATTGGCGGCGTATCTGCCCGCTCGGCGGGCGGCGCGGGTGGATCCGATGATCGCGTTGAGGAACGAATGATGGACACCGTCCTGCAAGACCTCCGTTATGCGCTGCGGACGCTGCAGCGCGCGCCGCTGTTCACGCTTGTTGCGGTGCTGACTCTCGGGTTGGGCATCGGCGCTACCACCGTCGTTTTCACCATCCTGAACGGCGTCGTGCTGCGTCCTCTGCAGTATGAAGCGTCAGACCGGCTGTTCGGTGTCTGGGAGGAGAACGAGCAGGGGGAATACCGGCTGGGGTCCTATCCGGCGTTCCGCGATTGGCGCGCGCAGAGCGACGTCTTTGAAGCTTTGGCGTACATCCGCGGATCGTCCGCCCTCATGCCGGGACATGACGGCGCTCGTCGGGTGGGCGCCGCGTTTGTCTCTGACGAGTTCTTCGAAGCACTGCGAGGCCCGCCGCTGATCGGCCGCCTATTCTCGCCCGATGAGCAGCGACCCGGCGGCGCACCAGTCGCCGTCCTCACGTATGCCCTGTGGCGTGACGCGTTCGGCGGTGATCGGAGTGCCATAGGATCCACAATCCGGCTGAATGAGGCGACCTACACCGTTGTTGGCGTCCTTCCCGACTGGTTCCAGTTCCCCAGCTGGGCTGGCGTGTACCTGCCGCTCAGCACGATCCTTCCCACGGACCGAATCTTCGCACAGCGCGGATTTCATGCCGACAGCCGAATCGTCGCCAAGCTCAAACCCGCTGTATCGATCAAGCAGGCGCAGGCCGCGATGGCCGCCATCCAGTCTCGGCTCGCGACCGCCTATCCCGCCGATAACCGTGGCTGGACCCGAGTCGAGTTCGTGTCACTGTTCGAGGAGGAGCTGCGGTTCGGGGCGGTGCGGCCCGTGCTGGTTTTGCTCGCCGCGGCGGTCGCTGCCGTTTTGCTTCTTGCGTGCGCCAACGTCGCGAACATGACACTCGTGCGGGCAGCGCGGCGATCTCGGGAGCTCGCGATCCGAGCCGCGCTGGGCGCCGGACGAGGACGCGTCGCACGCCTGCTGTTGACCGAAGCCATCCTCGTGGTGCTCGCGGGAGCTGGGCTTGGTTTGCTGTTGGCGTGGTGGGCGACCGGCGTAGTGCGAGCGACGGCCCCGGCCGGGTTGCCGCGCGTCAGTGAGATCGCGCTCGATGCGCGGATGCTGGGTTTCACGGCGCTGATTTCTCTTCTGGTCACAGTGGCGATCGGCATCGCGCCAGCCGTGCGTCCTCCAATGCCGGATCTTTCGCAGCCGCTAAAGGCGGGGTCACCGGGCGCCGCGGGTTCGGGACTCTGGCCGCGGCTGCGGTCTTCACTCGTCGCCTTAGAAGTTGCGCTGGCGCTGGTGCTGCTGATCGGGACGGGTCTCCTGGTGCGCAGCCTGTGGACACTGAGCCATGTCAATCCTGGATTCGACCCGCAGGGCGTCGTCACATTCGCAGTTTTTCCGCCGCCGCGGTATGACGCTCCTCAGCGTGCAGTCGCCCTTTATCAACGAGTAGCCGGCGCGATCGCGGCGCTTCCGGGCGTCGAAGAAGTCGCGCTGTCGAACCATTTGCCGCTCAGCGGTGCATACCTCGGCCGGCCCATCGAGATTCCGGGGCGCCCCCCCGACGCGCAGAACGATCAGCCCGTGTTGTTCCGAACGATCTCAGCCGAGTATTTCGAAACGATGCGCATTCCCATGCGCAGCGGCAGAGCCTTTACGGCGACGGACGTCGCATTGGCCTCGCAGGTGGCCATCATCAATGATGCGCTCGCCCGGCGATATTGGCCGAAGCAGAATCCCGTCGGCACGTACATCACGCTGTTCAAATCAGCGCAGGCTCGAGCCGATTTCGGGCAGCGCTTCTCGGTCGAGATCATCGGCGTTGTGAGCGACGTGCGGCACACTGGCTTGCAGAACGAGCCCTCCCCCGAGGTCTACATCCCGTACACGCTGAATCCTTGGGGATACATGAACGTCGTGGTCCGCACGGCGGGCGATCCGGACGCTCTGCTGCCTGTCCTGCCACGCGTGATCAGCGCCATCGACCCGGACATTCCGGTCACAGGTGCGCAACGGCCTGGCGCGCTCACTGACGTTGTGTCCGGACAGCTCGCGCGCGAGCGCCTCACCGTCACCGTGCTCTCAGGATTTGCCAGCGGGGCATTGCTGCTGGCGGCGCTTGGCATCTTCGGTGTGATCGCGTACGTCGTGACACTCCGGACACGCGAGTTCGGAGTGCGTGCGGCTTTGGGTGCTACGCCACGCCAGATCGTGCGGCTCGTGATCCGTCAGACAGCGTGGATTGTGACCGCGGGGCTCGTGCTAGGCTTCGCGGCCGCGCTCGCGTTGACTCGTCTCATGGCGGGACTCTTGTACAACGTCCCCCCGACGGACGCAGCGACCTTCGCCAGCCTCACGGTGTTCGTCGGATTTATCGCGCTCCTGGCGTGCTACTTCCCGGCGCGCCGCGCAACACGCATCGATCCGATGATCGCGTTGAGGAATGAATGATGGATGCGCTGCTGCAGGATGTGCGTTACGCCCTCCGGCAGATGCGGCGCGCTCCCGTTCTGGCCACGGCCATTGTGTTGACGATGGGCGTCGGCCTCGGAGCGGCCGCGGCGATCTTCACGAGCTCCGAAGCCGCTCTGGTTGAGCCGCTACCATACGCGGCGCCTGACCGCCTCGTCCACCTGTGGGAGCTACGGGCAGGAACTGACGAACGAAGCCCGACATCATACCCGACGCTCCTCGACTGGCGTGCGCGAACCACGAGCTTCGTCGGCCTCGAAGGCTACGATCCCAGCATCCCCGTCGTGGGGACAGGGGATGATGCCCGGATGCTGCGCGGCGCGGAGGTGACCGCGGGGTTCTTCCGGCTCCTAGGCGTACGTCTGTCAACCGGTCGGGATTTTGTGGGCGAGGAGGGCGACGCTGCCGGCGCCCGAGTAGCCATCGTCAGCGCACGCTTCGCTCGT
>WNEN01000179.1_pt1 | contig 10646 bp, 7 predicted proteins | sample 5399951 | NCBI WGS metagenome assembly WNEN01 (sample SAMN13153327, study PRJNA577476) | soil metagenome | isolation source: 20 cm grassland meadow soil 5 days after 1st rain plot 2 | place: USA:California | collected 2015-09-21
GTCATCGCCATCACCTTCGCCCCCGCGGTCGCGCCCTTGTGCGCGATCGGCGTGGCCATCGAGATCGCATTCGCCCAGTTGTGGCCCGGCAATCCCGGAATGTTCGATGGGAAGCGTAGCGTCACTGTCGGCACATTCCACGACACGTCGCCGATGTCGTCCGACCCGCCGCCGGTGCGCTCGTTCGGCTTGAGCCCGGGACGCAGCGTATCGAGCCGGATCGCGAGCCCCGAGTCTGGCGCGCCGATGTCGCGCTGCAACGCCTTCGCGAGTCGCTGATCCGCGTCGCTCCACTCCGGCAGCCCCACCTGCTTGATGTTCTCGTACATCGCCTCGGCGACCACCCGATTGAAATGCCCGGGCCACGCCGAGCCCAGAACGCGCTCGGGCAGGAGCGTCGTGCTGGTCATCATGGCCGCCGCGCGCGCCATCGTATCGGCGAGCGCGTACAGCTCCATGATGTGCGGATAGTCGAGCTCGCGCAGGTAGTACCAGACCGACGCCGTGGACGGCACGACGTTCGGCTGGTCGCCGCCGTTCGTGATGACGTAGTGCGAGCGCTGCTGCAGGCGCAGATGCTCGCGCCGGAAATTCCACCCCATGTCCATCAGCTCGACGGCATCGAGCGCGCTGCGGCCACGCCACGGCGCACCCGCGGCATGCGCGCTCCGGCCCTGGAAGCTGAACAGTACGGAGATGAGCCCGTTTCCCTGCGCGTCGCCCCACGACGTCGCGAGATTGTCGTCCACGTGCGAGAACAGCACGACGTCCACGTCCTTGAACACGCCATCGCGCACGTAATAGGCCTTGCTGCCCAACAGCTCTTCGGCGACGCCGGGCCAGATCTGAATCGTGCCCGGCAGACGCTCGCGCTCCATGATCTTCTTCACCGCGAGCGCCGCGGTGATGTTCACCGCCTGGCCCGAGTTGTGTCCCTCGCCGTGTCCCGGCGCACCCTCGATCAGCGGCGCGTGACACGCGACGCCGGGCTTCTGCGATGCCTGCGGGATGTCGTCGATGTCCGAGCCGAGGGAGATCACGGGCTTGCCGGTGCCCCACGTCGCGACCCAGGCGGTCGGAATTCCGGCGACGCCTTCGCGCACGGTGAAGCCGTTCTTCTTTAGTAGATCGACCAGATAGCGCGACGTCTCGGTTTCCTGAAATCCCAGCTCCGCGAAGCTGAACATCTGATCCACCATCTGCTGGGTGAAGGTCGCGCGAGCGGCGACGTCTCGCACCGCGTCCTGTTTGAGCGCGGTCAGCTGTGCGGGAACCTGCGTTGCAGCCTGAACGATGAGGACCAATGCATGAAGCGACGGCACGAGTTCCTCCGAAAAGCAACAGGGAAGGGGAAAGGTATATTCAGTCCCCATGACCCGCACTCTTCTCTTTGCGAGCGTGACGCTCCTCGTAGCGCCGCTCCCTCAAGCCAGGCGTCCCTCGTGTGCCGCCGACAACGCTGGCCTGACTCTGCAGCCGGGGTTCTGCGCGCTCGTCGTCGCCGAATCGATTGGACCGGCGCGCCATCTGGTGGTGCTCGAGAACGGCGATCTGCTCGTCGCCACCGCCGGACCGCGCGGGGGCGTGCGCTTGCTGCGCGACACGACCGGCGACGGTAAAGCCGATGTCGTCAGCTCGTTCGGCGCCGGCCTCGGCGGGGGAACCGGCATCGCGTTCGCCGGCGAGTACCTCTATTTCGCCACGAACGACGCCGTGGTGCGTTGGCACTGGCAGATCGGCCAGCTCGCGCCGACTGGAGGAGGCGCGCCCGACACCGTCGTCAGCGGTCTGACGAATCGGCGCCAACACGCCGCCAAGAGCATCGTCGTCGGGTCGGACGGCATGCTGTACGTGACCATCGGCGCGCCGTCGAACTCGTGCCAGAAGGTGGATCGCACGCCGGAATCCCCGGGCCAGGATCCTTGTCCGATCCTCGACATCGCCGGCGGAGTTTGGCGCTTCGATCCGCGGCACGGCGGGCAGACGCAGGCCGATGGGCAGCGCTACGCCACCGGGCTGCGCAATACCGTGGCGCTCGCGGTCGACCCCGGCACCGGAGCCGTGTTCGCCGCGCAGCACGGCCGCGACCAGCTCGCGGCCAACTGGCCCAAGCTGTACACCGACGAGCAAAGCGCGGAGCTGCCGGCTGAAGTCGTGTTCAAGCTGGAAGCCGGCGGCGACTACGGCTGGCCCTACTGCTACTACGACTGGCGGAAGCGGCAGAACATCCTGCAGCCCGAATACGGCGGCGACGGCAAGACGCCGGGACGGTGTGACGTCGCGCCGAAGCCGGTCGTCGCGTTCCCGGGACACTGGGCGCCCGACGGAATGGCCTTCTACAATAACCGGCACTTCCCGATCAAGTATCGCGGCGGACTCTTCATCGCGTTCCACGGATCGTGGAATCGCGCGCCGCTGCCGCAGGCCGGCTACAAGGTGATGTTCGTGCCGATCGCGCGCGGCCTGGCCACGGGCGCCGCCGAGGTCTTTGCGGACGGATTCGCGGGCAAGGACGTCACACCGAACGGCGCGCGTTACCGGCCCACGGGCGTCGCCGTGGGGCCGGATGGCTCGCTATATGTGACGTCGGATCAGGGCGAGGGTGCGGTCTTTCGGATTCTGAGTCAGCAGTAGGTGAAGCTTCTCACCGCCCGAGCCGCGCCCGAGTCACCGAGTCCGCGGTGGCCAGCGCGCGGTCGGAGTCCCATTTGTAGTACAGCGTCAAGCACGACGAGAGATTGAAGTCGCGTTTGGCCATGCACGTCTGCAGCTCTTTGCGGTGCTTGCCGACGTCCGCATTCCACACCGAATCCTGCGCCTTTATCACTCGGTGCAGCGGCCATCCCGCGACCAGGAGGCAGTTCTTGAGCTCGTCGTCGGTCTTGGCGCAGGTCTGCAGGTCGCGTTTGTGCTTCGGCAGGCCCAACGCCCAGACCGAGTCTTCCTGCCGGGTCTTGAGCGAATCGAGCTCGCGCGCGCGATTGTTCGCGGCCTTTTGCGCGTCCGCCACGTTCCAGTGATACAGCGATACGAGGCACTGCACCGTGCCCTTTGCATCGAGCGAAATGGAGCTGCACTCGACCACCTCGCCGCGGCGCGTATGCTTCTTACTGCAGGCGCCCGCCAATGCAACCAGCGCTACCAGCGAGCACAAGAGTCGCATGTGAGAAGTCATGGCGCCTAAGATAAAACGACGCACGACGCACGACGTACGACGCACGTTAGCGAAGTAACAGGAAGACGTCGTAAAGCGAGTGCGTCCACGCAGTTACGCCGAAGCCGCGGAGCAGATAGAGGGCGCTGAAAAAGAGGCCGGCGATGGTTCGGAAGACGAACGAATAGACCTCGAAGCGATCGCCAAACGGGCCAATATAGTGAAAGGCAGAAAAGACCAGCGCGCCGACGACCGTGGCGACGATGCCTGCGGCGAGCGGGCGCCAACCGAGCACGCGCTGCGCGCCCCAGGCGATCAGGCCCACGAGCACGACGCGAAACAGCAGCTCTTCGTAGATCCCGGCGCCGAGGGAAAGCATGAGCAGTGTCGAGCGGCTGAGCTCGTCGGTGCCGCGGAACATCATGGCGGGCGGCGCGGCGCCGAGGACTGCGGCCGTGAGCGCGCCGACGACGAAGCCGAACATGAGTGCGAGCAGGACCGATTCGAGCAGCATCGCGCCCAGGAACGCCGGCTTGAAGTTGCCGCGATTCCTGCGCACGTCTTTGGCGATGAACCAGGCGCCGACGGCAATGAGGCATATCATGAACAGCCGCGGCCCCCACGCGCCCGCGAGCCACACGAACGCCGACTGCAGGATGACGTCGGCGCCGTTGCGCACCCCGATACCACCGGGACCCGCGGGCGCGAGCGCCGCGAGGGTCTGGTACACGAGCAGCAGGGGAAGCGCGAACAAGAGGCTATAGCGCGGGGCCCGGCTGGATTGCCAATACGTACTGAGCATTTTGAATCTTATCCTTCACCCGGTTGCGTACAGAGCCCTACGTGAGCGTCACAATCCTCGTTGCCGCCGTCCTCGCCGTCCAGGCGCCCTCGCCCCCACCTACGCAGGCCCAGGACAGCTCCGCCTATCTCGATGCCGGCGCCCGCCGGCTCGTGGCGGCGGCGCGCACCCGCCGCGAAACGATCGATCGGTCGATCACCGCGTACCAGACGCGGATGCGCGAGCGCATCGGCGTCGGCATCCGCGCGCTCCGGCGCGACCGGATGTTGTACCGCCGCGAGCTGACCTTACGGATCGATTGGCGGCGCGATTCGGTCACCAGCATCGAAGTCGTCGGCGCCCGTCAGTCCGTGCCCGCGGCGGTTCCAAAGCCGTCGCTGCCGGAAGACCTGAAAAGCGATGCCGGCGACTACGCCTTCGATCCCGCCGACGACCGCATGACGATCGGCTGGTCGAACGCCAAACGGGACAGCACGCAGGACTCCACGCGGCGCCATCACGACGACATCGAGTTTCAACACCCGCTCGCGCCGGGGAGCGAACGGTACTACCGCTTTGCGACCGGCGACTCGAGTGTCGTCGTCTTCCCCGACGGTCGCACCGTTCGCCTGCGCGAGCTGCGCATCATCCCGCGCCAGCTCGACTTCCGGCTCATCGCGGGCTCCTTCTGGATCGATGAAGCCTCGCACGGGGTCGTGCGCGCACTGTTTCGTCCCGCACGCGCGTTCGACTTCGAGCAGGACCTGAGCGACGAGGATACCAAGGACGTCCCGGGATTCGTCAAGCCGATCCGCGTGGACGTGCGGTTCCTCACGATCGACTATGCCTTGTGGTCGGGCCACTGGTGGCTGCCGCGCCTGATCGCGATGGACGCGGTAGCGACCGCCGGATCGATCATTACGATGCCGCTGCGGTACGAGCGCGTGTATGACGATTACACCGTGAGCGGTGACACCACGTTGCGGCCGGCGCCGCGCCCGCCGCGCGCGACTGCCGCGCAGGATTCCGCCGCCCGCGCCGCGTGCCATGAGCGTGAGAAGAACGAACAGATCTCCTGCCAATGCGACAACGGCCACTGTCTCGCGTTCCGCGTGCACATTCCGACCGACACCGCGGCGCTCCTGGCGAGCACCGCGCTGCCGCCGCCATTCGGTTCCGCGAACGACACCCTCCTGTCCGAGGGTGAGGTGCGCGAGATGACCAAGGGCCTCGGCGACCTGCCGGCGGCGCCGTGGCAGTTTTACGCCCGGCCGCCCCGGTGGGGCCTCGCCCGCTACAATCGCATCGAAGGGCTGTCGCTGGGTGCGCGCGGCGATCTCGATCTCGGAAAGATCCGCCTGGACGGTACCGGCCGCATCGCGACCACGGACGGCACGTTCGACGTCGATGGGGGCATCGTGCGCGAGACCGGCAACGCGCGGATGCGGCTTGGAGGCTATTACCGCCTGACGGCCGTGGATCCGAACGCGCGGTCGCTCGGCCTCGGCAACTCGCTCAACGCGCTTGTGCTGGGTCGCGACGACGGTGACTACTTCCGGGCCGCGGGAGCGGAGGTGACGATCGCGCCGCCGGTGACGCTGCCGCAGCGCTATACCGTTCGCCTCTACGCCGAGCGGCAGCGATTCGCGAAGAAGTGGACCGACGTCTCGCTTCCGCACGCCATCAAGAACGAGCACGTCTTCCGGCCGAACATCACCGCCGACTCGGCCAATCAGTTCGGCGCGTCGGTCACGCTGCGCGCGCAGCGCGGCATCGATCCGGCGCAACCACAGTGGACGGCGGATGTGACGCTCGACGGCGCGCTCGGAACGTACGAGTTCGGCCGCGTGAGCAGCACGTTGCGCGTCACCGCTCCGCTCGGCCCGCGGATCGCCGCGGGGCTGGAGCTCGGCGGCGGCATGTCCGACGGCGCGGTGCCGGTGCAAAGCTACTGGTATCTCGGCGGGCCGGGCACGATGCGCGGCTACGACGGCAACGCGGCGAGCGGCGATGCGTTCTGGCGCGGGCGCCTCGAGCTCGCGAACCGCTGGCCCGCGGCGCGGGTCGTGATCTTCAGCGACGTCGGCCGCGCCGGTCCGCGCGATCAGCTCTCGCTCACGCATCCGCTGACCGGCATCGGCGCCGGCGTGAGCTTTGTGGACGGCCTGATCCGCATCGACTTCACGCGCGCGACACAATCGCCCACGGGCTGGCGACTGGATATCTACAGCGACGCTGCGCTGTAAGGTTGGAACGTTGGACGGTTGGACTGTGGGGCTGTAACCTTCCAGCGCCCTTGAGGGCGCGTGCAGTGGCCGAGCCGGTCCTTCAGGACACGGATAAAACCAAATGACATCACCGCATTCCACTTCCGCCTCCACCGACCTCAAACGCGAGCTCGGCCTGTTCGACGCGACGATGATCAACGTCGGCACGATGATCGCGACCGCGATCTTCATCGTTCCGGCCGAGGTCGCCGCCGATGTGCCCGGCGCGGGGCTGATGATTCTCGTGTGGATTGTGGGCGGGGCGGTCTCGCTGCTCGGGGCACTCTCGGTTGCGGAGCTGGGCGCCGCGTATCCCGAGGCGGGCGGTCAGTACGCATACCTGCGCGAGGCGTACGGGCCGATCTGGGGATTCATGTACGGCTGGACCGGGTTCCTCGTCATCAATCCGGCGTCGATTGCAGCGATCGGGGTCGGGTTCGCGCAATACCTCGGCTACTTCACGCCGTTGTCCGGCGCGGGGATTCGCATCATCGCGATTCTCTCCGTCATCGCCCTCACGGCGCTCAACTGTCGCGGCGTGCGGCTCGGCGCCACGACGCAGAATGTCCTGACGACGCTCAAGATGGGGGCGCTGCTGCTGCTCATCATCACCGCGTTCGCGCTGCCGGGCGGGTCGCTCGAGAATCTCAAACCTCTCTGGCCCGGGACGCCGTGGCACCAGCTCATTGGACCGTTCGGCGTCGCGATGGTGGCGGTGCTGTGGGCGTACGACGGATGGATCGAGACGACCTACGTCGGCAGTGAGATCAAAGATCCCGGACGAAACCTGCCGCGGTCCATCATCCTGTCGACGCTCATCGTGATCGCGCTGTACGTGCTCGCGAGCATGGCGTATTCGTACGTCCTGTCGCCCAGCCACATGGCGAGCTCCACGCTGGTCGCGTCCGATGCGGTGCAGCGGACGCTGGGCCCGCGCGGCGCCGGACTCGTCGCCGCCGCAATCCTCATCTCGGCACTCGGCGCCAACAACGGCATCATCCTCACCTCGGCTCGCATCCCGTACGCCATGGCGCGCCAGGGTTTGTTCTTCCGCGCCCAGGGCTACGTCCATCCGCGCTACGCGACTCCGACGACGGCGCTGATCACGCAGGGAGTTATTTCGTCCGTGTTGGCGGCGAGCGGGACCTACGACAGGCTGTTCACCTACGTCGTCTTCGCGGAATTCCTGTTCTACGCGCTCTCGGCCACTGCCGTGCTCCGGTTACGAATCCGGAAGCCGGAGCTGCCGCGCCCGTACCGCGCCTGGGGATATCCGTGGACGCCGATCGTCTTCATCCTGTGCGCCACGTTGCTGGTGGGGACGACGATCTGGAAAAAGCCCCGCGACTCCGCCGTGGGCGCGGGACTGATTCTGTTGGGACTGCCCGGATATGTGTATTGGAAGAAAGGGACGGTAAGGGACGGTAAGGGACGGTAAGGGTCGGTAAGGGACGGTAAGGGTCTGCCTACCCTTACCGTCTCTTACCGTCTCTTACCGTCTCTTACCGTCGTGCCGGCGAGGCCGGCCGATAGTTGATCAGCTCCGCCAGCGATGGCGGGATTCGGGTGCCAAAGACGTCCCGCGTCGGCACCGTGACAATCTGCGGTCGCGTGCCCGGCAGTCCTTCGCGGCCATCCTGACCTTTCGCCCCCGGCGGTCCCGCCGAGCCGGCGCTTCCGGCGACGCAGCGGGGATCGTTGGCGGGCTGGACTGCGCCACCTTTTCCGCCGGCGCCTCCTTTGCCACCCGCGCCGCCTTCGCCTCCTTCACCACCGGGGACGCGCGCATCCACGAGTCCCGCCAGGAACGGCTCCTCCGTGGGTGCGATGATCGTAATCTGCCCGCCGCGACCGCCAGTGCCACCGTAGCTGCCGTTGCCGCCCGCGCCGCCTGGTCCTCCGGCGCCGCCGGGACAGCCGGCGCGTCCGTCCGTTCCCGCGATGCCCGCCTGTCCTTCCGCGCCGCGCGCGCCCCGTCCGCCACGAGCCTCGACGACGAGCCAGTCAGATGGAGGGACGGCGCGCGCGTCGGCGAGAACGTAAAACGGCGGCGCGTCCTCGACCTCGATGCCGGCGACGAGCAAGCGGTCGTAGTATGGCGAGCGCACGATGCCGAGTCGCACCGTCACCTGTGGTCCGCCCGCGCCGGCGCCGCCGCCGCTGAATCCGAAGGTGTGCTGCGTGCAGCTGTATTCCGGCGTTATGACTGTGGAGGTCGCGATGCTGGGCTTGGCCTTGAGGGCGACGTTCAAATGAAAGCCGGTCATCGCCGTCTGGAGCGGATCGTGCGCCGCGCTCCAGCCGCCGCCCTCGAGCGGCGTCGCCTCGTTGCTCCAGCGCTGTAGAAAGACGACATGGAGGCGCGGCGGATTGTCCTTGTCGTACCGCGTCTCGAACGGCACGAGCGACCCGTCATTCAGGACAGCCGTATAGGTCGCGAAGAAACTTTCGCCGGGGCATGCGCTCGTCGCGGTGGACATGCGGATCTCCCGGATCTGCTCGACCAGTCCGGGATCGGGTGCGAACGTCGGCGGCGGTCGCTTGGGCCCGCACGCCGCCGTCAGGACCAGCACCGCGGCGACTCCGTACCTCATAGCTGCTCCTCATGTATCAGGCGCCTGGATTCGATATCGAAGATGCGGATGCGCACGACCACTCCCGCGCGGTGCGGATCCACTTCGCGCACATGCACGAGCTTCCTGTCATCGGTGGGCCGATAGACGATCCAGCTACCCGCGGGCGCGACGGTCGCGATGCCCGGACAGGCCCGGGACTGTGGCTTTGGCTGGTGGCCGGGCGGCGTGCCCGGGATCCAGACGCGGCACTCGCCGGGGTTCGGCAAGTGACCGGGCGGGATGCCGAGTGTTGCCGCGGTGCTCGGGTGCGAGCCACCTGAGCTGCCGGCTTCGACGCGGGCGCCGCTCCGCAGCTCCGGACTCGGCTCCACAATGACGGTTCTGGTTGTATGGCTGCAGGCTGCAACCAGAAGTCCGACCAGGGTCGTGATGTATGCGCGGGTCTGCAACGGCCCCTCCTGCGAAAAGGTCGGCCCAAATGTAGTATTTGCCCCGATGGCGTCCAAAACCGGCGTGGGATTGATCAAAACGGTTCGGTCACGCGAGGGACGGGCGCTCCCGGAATCGGCTTTCATTCGTCTATTCGCCCGATTACTTTGGTCTACCTGCGGCGTCTGTGCGTCTGTTGCGTCTGGGCGTCTGTCGTATGGTGGCTGTAGCTCAATTGGTTAGAGCGCCGGACTGTGGCTCCGGAGGTTGCGGGTTCAATCCCCGTCAGCCACCCTGAATACGAGACGCCGAAGCCGCCGGAGCCGCCGAGCCGCTGAGGAACTGGTCCCTCAATAACAAGTACCCCACCGTCCCACCACCAATGTCGATCACGGCGTGCGCGATCATGGCTGGAATGAGCGAGCCGGTCGCCAGGACGATCCCCGCCATCACCGCGCCCGCCAAGGTGGCCTTGATCGCGCCGTTCCGCCCCTGATACAAATGGCTGAGTCCGAACACCACGACAATGAGCAGCATCGCGAGCGGGCGGCCGAGCCAGGGCGTGAAGAACCAGGGCAGGTAGCCGCGGTAGAGCAGCTCTTCGCAGAAGCCGGCCGTCAGCGACAGCGCCACGAACCATCCTTCTTCCTGCGCGGTGTGGGGCACCAAGAACGCGAGCGTCCCCAGTTTCGGGCGGGCCGCGATGCGGCGCGCGGCGGGGAGCCGCAGCACGGACCAGAGCTGCAGCGCGAGGAACGCGACCGATGCGAGCACGACCCCGATGCCCACGCCGAGCCGCCAGCCATGCGGCGTCACCAGTCCGAGCAGCTCCCGCGACCGCCCGTGCGTTGCCCAGATCGCGAGCGCGGCGCCTGCGAACAGCCATTGGCCGATGACGCCGCGGCGATAGGCGCGGAGGCGCGCGCCGGCGTGCTCGGCCGCGACGGCCGCGCGAAAGCGCGGCCAGAAATACAGGTACTCGTAGACGGTGGCTCCGACGAGCAGGAGGACGACGTAGATCCAATCGACGAGCGGCATGGCCCTCTCCGTGACGAAATGGTTGATTGTTCAAATAATATTGAATAATGACGGACGGTTGGCAAGGGGGCCGGTCCGCGCTAGACTTGGGGCCATGGCTCGCTCTCACGCGCCCGCCGGTGCGGGGGCGCCCGTGCTCCGGCGCGCCGTCGCGGATCTGCGCGCGCTCGCGCATCCGCTGCGGCTCCGCATGATGGAGCTGTTCGCCGAATCGCCGAAGACCACCAAGCAGGTCGCGGACATCCTCGGCCAGCCGCCGACGCGACTCTACCATCACGTCGCCGCGCTCGAGCGCTCCGGCCTCCTGGTCCTCAAGGAGAAACGCAAGAACCGCGGGACCGTGGAGAAGTGGTACGCAGGCGTCGCGCAGCAGGTGCATGGCGCGGGCGGGAAAGACGCCG
>WNEN01000185.1_pt1 | contig 10489 bp, 8 predicted proteins | sample 5399951 | NCBI WGS metagenome assembly WNEN01 (sample SAMN13153327, study PRJNA577476) | soil metagenome | isolation source: 20 cm grassland meadow soil 5 days after 1st rain plot 2 | place: USA:California | collected 2015-09-21
ACACCGATCATCAGCAGGAAGCTCAGCGCGAGCATCTTCACGGTGGGGTGACGGTGCACGAAGTTGCTGATCGGCGCCGCCGCGAACATCATGACGCCCACGGCCAGCACGACGGCGGCGATCATAACCCATAGATGACGCGCCATGCCCACCGCCGTGATCACGGAGTCGAGTGAAAACACGATATCGAGCAGCATGATCTGCGCAACGACGCTGGCGAACGATGCGCGCACCCGCGTGCCCGCGTGTCCGGGGTCGCCTTCGAGTCCATCGTGGATCTCGCGCGTGCTCTTGAAGAGCAGGAACAGGCCTCCCGCGATCAGGACGAGATCACGCCCCGAGAACGGCCGGCCGAGCACCTGAAACAGCGGCGTGTCGAGGCGGATGATCCAGGCGAGCACCGCCAGCAGCCCGATCCGCGTGAGCATCGCTCCCGCCAACCCGACGCGCCGCGCGCGCCCCTGCTCCTCCGGCGGAAGTCTCCCGGCGAGGATCGAGATGAAAATGATGTTGTCGATGCCGAGGACGATCTCCAGCACCGTCAGCGTGATGAGGGCGACGACGATTTCGGTCATGAGGCATCGCTGTCTTTAGAGGAGAGCAGCTAGAACGTCAACGAAAACCGTATTTCCGAATACCCGGGCGTCACCGTCGTCCGCAGCGACGCGCCCCGCCCTGCCGCGGCGGACATCCGCGCCGAGATGAGGGCGTCCACGGCACTGATGACGTGGTTCGCGAGCAGGAGGCCGATGGAGCTCTGCGCGCGCCGAAACGCAGTGTCGCTGCGCCTGATGTAATCGCGGTACACCTCGTGCTCGAGTGAATGATCGCGCCAGCTCCACTGGAAGTTCGGGCCGACGGCGCGGGACTGATAGAATTGAACGGCTCGCCAGTACTCCGGCGACGTCGGGTCAGGCGGAACGTCGGGATCTTCCCAGAAGGTGCGGCGGGCGAGCAGCCACATCGCTCCGTTGTAGGTCTGTGCATCGGTCTCGGGCAGGAAGGCGCCGCCCGGATCGGTATCATAGGCGCCGCTCTCGATGAAGCGCTCCATCTGCTCGTAGTACTCGAAGACCGTGTCCTTGCGTAGGGGATCGTAGGGATGCCGCGCCACATCGAATGCGAGATCCTGAAAGTGCCGTGCCTCGCGCGTCGCGTCGTGATCGAGCTGCAGATAACGGGACAGGAGGTACACCTCCGCCGCCAGATACACCGCGCCCCGATCCTGATTGCCCAGCAGCTGCCCCGTTCCGGGAACGATCAAGGACGCGAGCGGACGGACGAACGCCGCTGGGGGCGGTTGCCGTTCCGGTTGCTGCTGCTGCGCCCCCACGCCTGCCGGCAGCGCGCCCAGTGCTACCGTCACGATCGCGATTCCCCCACGAAATCCGCCGCCTCGCGTCAGAATGTCACCCGGAAAGAAAAGAACGTCGGATTCTCCACCTGCAGATCCGACCCCGTCAGGAACGCGCGCGCGAGGTCGACGCCGAGCGAGCCGCTTTCGAGGCCCAGCCCAACGCTCGGCCCACCCAGTCCGTCCTGCACGAATGCATAGCCCGCGCGCACGCGAACGAGCTTCTGGTAGCCGAGATCGATGCCGAAACGCGTTTCCGATTGTCCTGCCTGGCCGAACGGACTGTCCAGATCGGCGGCGAGCTTTACATCGAAGGCGTCAGCGAGAGTGTTTCCGTTGATGGGACGCAGTCGCAACTGGTACTGGGCGCCGACGGCAAGCCGCGTGGGGAGTGGGTCGGCCTGCGCATTGTTCTGGACTTGCAGTCGAAATCCCACATTGCGGAGCGCGACGCCGATGCGCAGCGGCGCACGCGGCCCCGCGCCCACGTTGAACTGCCCGCCGAAATCGAGCGCGTGCGTTGCGCCGGTCCCGGACGGAAAGTCGCGGCAGTCGCCGCTGCAGTCCACGCGGAACTGCACGAGCTTGTAACTGATTCCGAACACGAACGAGCCGGCCAGGTTCGTCGCGAACGAGGCGATGAACTCGACGTTGCGCGGCGCGATGCGGGCGATCGTGTTGCCGTTCTGATCCGTGCGATCGAGGTCGCCGTAGTCGACGAGGTACACCGCGCCGCCGATGACGCCGATGCCGCGGGACGGGAAATAGGCGCCGAGCACGTTGCTGCGCCCCGCGACGAGCGACGCCGAGTGCAAAGCAAACTCATCGTCGGACAGCGTCGCGAGACCAGCGGGATTCCAGAACGCGGCCTCCCCCCGCCCGGCCGCTGCGGTGGCAGTCTGGCCCATGCCGACGGCCTGCGCGCCCACGGGAAAAACGAGGAAAAGCGCGCCGGCGTTGAGGGGTAACTCTTGCGCTCTCAGCGCGACGGCGATGACCAACCCGAGGGCGATGCCGCTAGAAAGGCTTCGCCTCATCGATCAGCATGATCGGAATGTCATCTTCGACGGCGTAAATCAGCCGACAGGCATGGCAGGCCAACGCCTCGGGATTCGTCCGATGCTCGAGCGGTCCTTTGCACTTCGGACACACGAGAATTTCCAGGAGATCAGGGGCCAGCGTCATAACGCACCTCCCCCATAGCCGAGGCGTTTGAGCGACAGCGCGTCGCGGCGCCATTTCGGCAGGACCTTCACGTGGAGGTCGAGAAAGACGCGCCGGCCGAGCAACGCTTCGATCTTCGCGCGCGCCGCGGCGCCGAGGGCCTTGATCGTGCGGCCGCCCTCGCCGATGACGATGCCTTTCTGACTCTCACGCTCGACGTATAGCACGGCCCGAATATATACCGGCTCGGTGCTCTCTCGAAACTCGTCGATTTCGGACGCGACGCTGTAGGGCAGCTCCTCATGCAGCTGCTCGAACGCAGCCTCCCGAATAAACTCCGCGGCAAAGAAGCGCAGCGGCTGAGTCGCGAGCTCATCGGGATCATAATGAAAGGGACCTTCCTCGAGCCCGTCGCGTAACTTGGCAAGGAAGCGATCGATCCCCTCGCCGGTGACGGCCGACACAAAGACGTCGGACGGTGCACCGGTCGGGCGGTCGGACGGTCGGACCAAATCGGCTTTCGTGTACACCATGATGATCGGCGCGCGAGGCTCGCGCTCCATGTTGGCAACCTTGCGCAGGGGTGGAGCCGGGTACTCGCCGAGCGGATGCAAATACGCGATCAGCTCGGCGTCGTCGATGGCACGCAGCGCGGCGGCGCGCATGGTCTCGTGCAGCTGGTACTCGGGTTCGAGCAATCCGGGTGAGTCGGTGAAGATGTATTGGGTGTCGTCCCTGGTGAGCAGGCCGATCACGGGCCGTCGGGTCGATTGCGGCTTGGGAGACACAATCGCCAGGTGCTCCCCCACCAACGCGTTCAAGAGGGTCGATTTGCCGACGTTGGGTCTGCCGGCGAGGACGATGGTGCCGCAACGGGTCATGCGCGAAGTGTAGATTAGCAAAGGACTGGCCGCGAGGTCTGAATGGAACGAATGACCTCTCCATGGTACGTGACGATACTCACGATCGCGTTTGCCGGATGCGCGCGGCAGGCGCCGCTCACCGTACTGCTCACGCCCCAATCACACCTGGGCCTCGGCGAAGGCTTTGGTCCCGGCATTGTCTCGGCGACGTCCGCATCCATGACACTGCAGCTGGACGCGCCCGCGCACGTGATCGTGTTACGCGTGTTGGACAATGGCGACATCGAACAGGTGCATCCCGCGGGAGATGGCAACGACCGGCTGTTACCGCTGGGGAGCTACGCATTTGGCCGCGCAACCAGGCAGCCGTACGCGCCGAATCCACCATCGGTCCCAAGCGGTCCGGTCAACCCGTGCCCACCCAGCTTCGAGAGCGAAAGCGAGCTGAGCCGGCCGGATCCGGCCTGTTGGACCGCCGACCGCGCGGTGGCTGCCGGTGCGCCACCCGCCATGCCGACGCGACCCCGCGAACGGGAGTCCGGATACTGGCTGGTGATTGTCTCGGACTTGGCGACGCCACCCCGAGTGCTCGACGCCCGGCTCCATGCCCTGGACCTGGATGACGAGCCGTTGCTCGAGAGCGTGGTGCAGATCCCCAGCGCCCTGATCGGCGGCCGGACGACGAACTGGTCAGCGTTTTATGTGGGGTTCGCCGTCGTTCCAGCCGCCACGGCAAAACGTTGACGAATGGAAGAACAGACGGCTCAGCGCGGCGGGTGCGGGACTGACAGCGAGTCGGTCACGGGATCCCAACCACCGCCGAGCGCCCGATACAGCTGCACCACCGCCACGCGTTGCTGGCGCTGCAGGCTCGACTCGCCCAGCTCGGCATCGCCGAGCACGCGCTGCGCGTCGAGCAGCGTCGTATAGCTATCCACCCCGCCCTGATAGCGATCGGCGGCCAGGACGACCGCGCGTCGCGCGGCGGCAACCTGGCGCACCGAGGCGCCGACTTCGATCTGCAGCTGCTGCACCTCGACCAGCCCATTCTCGACCTCGCGGAACGCGTTCAACACCACCGCGTCATAGCGCGCGACTGAGGCTTCCGTGCGCGCGCGCTCGACCTGGACCTGCTTGCCGCTGCGTCCCGAGTTGATGATCGGCAGCAGCACGTTGGTCGCCAGGTGCCAGAAGCCGGTCCCCGCCTTGAACAGGTTCTCGATTTGATCGGTGCGCGAGCCCCCCGCGCCCGTCAGCGAGATCGTGGGGAATCGGGCTGCAATCGCCGCGCCGATCATCGCGTTGGCCGACCGCATCAACTGCTCGGCCTCCCGAACGTCGGGACGGCGCTGCAACAAGGCCGACGGCAGGCCGGGCGGGATCGCCGTACGGAAGTTCTGATTGATGAGCGCGGCGCCGCGCGGCACCGCCCCCGGCATGCGGCCGAGCAGGACGTTGAGCTCCTGCTCTTTCTCACTCGCCTGCAGGCGAATATTCGCGACACGCCCCTCCGCTTTCGCCAACTCCGACTCGCCCTGCCGCACGTCGAGCTCCGATGTCAAACCGCCTTCGAACCGGGAGCGCGCGAGATCCAGAGATTGCCGGCGCGTGTCGACCATGGACTCGGCGATGATGGTTTGCTGATCGAGATCCCGCAGCTCGAGGTAGGCGCGCGCGACGTCGCCGACCACCGTCATGATGACGCCGCGACGGCCGAATTCCGTGGCGAGCAGGCTGGCCTTGGCGGACTCGTTGAGACGACGCAGCCGGCCGAACAGATCGAGCTCCCAGCTGAGCGTCGCTCCGAGCTCGAAAAAGCCGTAGCTGCCGGTGCGCAGGCCCAGCAAGGTGTCGTTGACGTTTACGCTGCCGGCCGTCCCCGTGACGTTGATCTGCGGCAGGAACTCGAGACGCTGAATGCCGAGTCGCGCCCGCGCCTCATTGACGTTGGCCAGCGCGATCCGCAGGTCGCGGTTCTCGCGCAGCGCGATGCGAACGAGCTGTTGCAGTGTGGTGTCGCCCAACACTTCCCACCACGCCAGGTTGGCGTACGACGAGTCCTGGGTCGAGATCGTCGAGTCGCGCCAGCGCTCCGGTACGGCGGTGTTGATCGGCGACGGCTTGAAGTTGGGGCCCGCGGCGCAGGCCGCGAGGACCAGCGCAACGAGCGACAGCCCCAGCCGGCGAGAGAACGTGCGGAACATCAGTGCGCGCTCGTGGCCTTCGAGGCGAGCGCGGGCTCCGCCGGTGCCGGCGGCCGCTCCGACGCCCTCCGCTCAGTCTTCTTCTTGCCGAAGCTCCACCGTTGCGTCCACGCGAAGAGTCCGGGGATGATGAATAATCCCACGACCGTCGCGATGAGCATGCCGAACACCACGGCGGTGCCCATCACGTTCTGCGACGCCGCGCCCGATCCACTCGCCCGCATCAGCGGCACGCAACCCAGAATGAACGCGAACGCGGTCATGAGGATCGGCCGGAACCGCAGCTTCGCGCCTTCGAGCGCGGCGTCTTCGATGCTCGATCCCTGGTCCTGCTTCATCTTCGCGAACTCCACGATCAGGATCGCGTTTTTCGCCGCGAGCCCGATGAGCATGATCAGACCGACCTGGACGTAGACGTTGTTGTCGAAGTGGAATACCCAGGCGCCGAGGAAGGCGCCGAGCGCGACCAGCGGCGTATCGAGCAGCACGGCCCAGGGGAGCCGCCAGCTTTCGTACTGCGCCGCGAGCAGCAGGAAGACGAACACAATGGCGAGAATGAAGGTCGGCGCGGCCGGCGGCGCGACCTTCTCCTGATACGACATCCCCGAGTAGGCAAAGCTCATCTCGGGCGGTAACACGGCGTGCGCCACCGTCTCGAGCGCGTGCATCGCCTGCTTGGAGCTGTAGCCCGGCGCCGGCACGCCGCTGATCTCCACCGACCGGAACAGATTGAACCGCGTGGTGATCTCCGTTCCCGACGAAGGCGTGATGCGGAGGAGTGTCGAGAGCGGCACCATGTCCGACGTCGTCTTACTGCGCACGTAGAGCTGGCCGATGTTTTCCGGCTTTCCGCGAAATGCCGGCTCTGCCTGAACGTATACGCGATACAACCGGCCGAACCGATTGAAATCGTTGACGTACGACCCGCCCATGAACGCCGACAATGCCGAGAATACATCATTGATCGGCACGCCCAGCTCACGCGCCTTTTCACGATCGAGCTGGACCGAGACCTGGGGAGTCGTCGCGTTGAACGAAGTGAAAAGATTCGCCAGCTCGGGCCGCTGGCGCGCCTCGGTCAGGAACGCCTGGGTCTGCCGGCCCAGATCCTCCACCGTCAGCGTGCCGCTCCGGTCCTGCAGCAGGAAATTGAATCCTCCCGCGGCGCCGAAGCCGGAGATCGTCGGCGGCATGAATGGGAACGCCACCGCCCCGGGAAGCTGCGCCAGGGCCGCGCCCACGGTACGCTGAATCCCCGCGACGTGCAGGGCTTTCCCCTTGCGCTCCTCCCACGGCTTGAGCCGGCAGAAGAACGAGCCGAACTCCGGGCTGAAGCTGTTGGTGAGCATGCCCAACCCGCCGATGGCGTTGCACGCGTCGACGCCCTCGGTCTGCGCGAGGATGCCTTCGACCTGCCGGAGCACGGCGTCGGTGCGCTGCAACGAGGAGCCGAGCGGCAGCTGGACGTTGATCATGAAGATGCCCTGATCCTCGTCGGGCACGAACCCGCCGGGGAGCACGCGCGCCAGGCCTCCCGTCAGCACCGTCGCGATCCCGATCACACCCAGCGCGAGGACCGCGCGCCGCACGAAGACCCGCGAGACCTTCACGTAGCCGTTCGTGGTGCGCTCGAACACGCGGTTGAACCAGCCGAAGAACTTCCCGAGCGGCCCCTTGGACGGCCCATGGCCGGCCTTCAAGATCATGGCCGACAACGCCGGCGACAGCGACAGCGCGCTGAACGCCGACAGCAGCACCGAGATCGCGATGGTGAGCGCGAACTGCTGGTACAGGCGTCCCGTGAGTCCTCCGAGCAAGGCGACGGGGACGAACACCGCGCACAGAATGAGCGCGATGGCCACCACGGGCCCGGATACCTCTTTCATCGCCTGGACCGTGGCCTCCTCCGGAGTCTTGCCGTGCTCGATATGGTGCATGACGGCTTCGACCACCACGATCGCATCGTCCACCACGATGCCGATCGCGAGCACCAGGCCGAACATCGTGAGCGTGTTGAGCGAGAAGCCCAGCAACGGGAAGAAGATGAACGTGCCGATGAGCGACACCGGCACGGTCAGCAACGGGATCAGGGTGGCCCGAAAGTTCTGCAAGAAGATGAACACGACCAGTGTGACGAGGATGAACGCCTCGATCAGGGTGTGCAGGATCGACTCGATCGAGGCCTCGACGGCGGGCGTGGTGTCGTACGTGATCTTATAGTCCATGTCGGCCGGGAAGAACTTCTTCAGCTCGTCGAGCGTGTGATAGATACCCTCGGCGGACTTGATCTGATTGGCTCCGGGCAGCAGATACACGGCGAGCACGCCCGCGGGCTTGCCGTCCAGGCGGCCGAACGAGCGGTAGTTTTCGCTTCCCAGCTGCGTGCGACCGATGTCGCGGATGCGCACGATTCCCGCGCCCGACTGCCGCACGATGATGTTGTCGAACTCCTCCGCGGTCACGAGGCGGCCCGGCGCGCGCACCGTGTAGGTGAACTCCTGACCCGGCGGTGCGGGCTCGTCGCCCACTTTTCCGGCGGGCGCCTGCAGGTTCTGCTCCTTGATCGCGGAAATGACGTCCGCTGCCGTGAGCCCGAGCGTCGCCAGCCGGTCGGGCCGCAGCCAGATGCGCATGCCGTATTCCGCGCCGCCATACAGATCGACCTGCGCGACGCCCGGCACGCGGAGGATCGCATCCCGGACGTTGATCATCGCGTAGTTGTTGAGGAACTGGGCGTCGTAGGTGCTGTTGGGCGAATAGAGCGAGATGACGTTCAGGATGCTCGGGTTGATCTTCTTGACCGTCACACCCTGCTGCGTCACCTCCTGCGGCAGCCGCGACTGCGCCTGCGAGACCCGGTTCTGCGTCAGCACGTTGGCCATGTCACGATTCATCTCGACTTCGAACGACACATCGAGCAGCATGCGCCCGTCGCTCGTATTGAGCGACTTCATGTAGATCATGTTGTCGACGCCGTTGACCTGTTGCTCGATCGGCGTGGCCACCGATTGCTCGACAACTTCGGCGGAGGCGCCGGGGTACGTCGTCTCGACTCGAATTGTCGGAGGGGCGAGGGTCGGGTACTGCTCGATGGGCAGCTTCTTCAGGGTGGCGAGACCGAGCAATACGATCACGATCGCGATGACGATGGCGACCGTAGGGCGTCGAATAAAGAAGTCAGCCATCGCTCAATGCCGGGTTGAGGTGTCAGATGCCTGTGACACGCGGGCGGTATCGGCCGTCGCCGCCCCGCGCGCGGCGCGTACTTTCACGCCGGGCCGCACCTTTTGCATGCCTTCGACGATGATCACGGTGCCGGCCACGAGCCCGGAATCCACGACCCAGTCGCTGCCGACGCGTGCTCCCGCTTTCACGGGGCGTACCTCGACCGTGCTGTCGGGCTTGAGCACCCCGACGCTGAACGTTCCCTGCATTTCGCGCACGGCGCGCTGCGGCACCAGGATGGCGTTGGCTCGCGTCGTGACCGGCGCGCGCACGCGCCCGAATTGACCGGGCCGCAGAAGGCCGGTCGGATTGGGAAACAGCGCTTCGATGCCGAGGGTCCCGGTCGCCGGATCGATGTTGCGATCGACGGTCACGACCGTGCCCTTGTGGTCGAAGACCGATCCGTCGGCCAGCACCAGCTCGAGCCGGCCTTCGCGCCGGACCGCTCGGGGCGCCGAATCGCCGATCGCGCGCCTGAGCATCAGATATTCCTGCTCCGAGATCCGAAACTTCACTTTGAGTGTGTCGACCTGCGAAACGGTGGTCAGCAGCGTCGGGCCCGGACTGCCGACGAGCGATCCGACATCCGCCTTCGACACGCCGGCCAGACCGGTGATCGGTGATGTCACCTTGGTATAGCCGAGATCCAGCTGCGCCGTGTTCATCGCGGCGCGGGCGGCCGCGACCTCTCCTTGAGCGCCCTGCTGCGCGGCGACCGCGTGATCGAGATCCTGTTGACTGACCGCATGGCGCTCGGCCAGCGGCCGGAGCCGCCCGACGTCCGCATTGGCTTTCCCGAGACTCGCCTGGGCCTGGCTCAACGTGGCACGCGCCTGCGTTACTGCGGTCTGATACTCCTGGGGATCGATCTGGAAGAGGAGATCGCCGCGATGCACGAGCGATCCTTCTTTGTACGGCTTCTGCGTCAGAAATCCTTTGACGCGCGCGCGGATCTCGACGTCATTCGCGCCGAACGTCTGTGCCGCCCATTCCACGACGATGGGAACGTCACGCACCTGCACCGGCGCGACGACGACGTCGACGACCCCCGGGGCGGCCTTGGCACTATCACCCCCGCACCCCGCGACGAGGAGCGCGACTGCGCAGCCGACGAGAGTAGCCCGGTGCATCGCGGCCATGGCAATTGTTCCCCCGTTGGAATTGAAGGTGGATCCCAAGTGGCAATGTCACTTGCCCGCATAAGGAGAGGGAATAGAACAAAAGTCCAATACTCGTCCCTCACGCATCTCCGCACTCTTGCGCTTGTGCCGTCCCTTCACGCGACCGGGGAGTCTCTATGCATTTCCGTGGTACCCTCATAGGCCTGATGATCCTGGCGTCGTCCACGCAGGCGCTTGCCCAGGGCAGACGATCGACCGGCCTGCCCAAGAAGGCGCAGTGGACGTTCAATATCGACGCCGGACTCGGCTCTTTCGGATTTGCACACTCGCTGTACACGGATGTCAAGCCGGATCCCTCCGGCAACCTCGGCGACAGCTGGTTCGAGAGCTATGTGAAGCCCGCGATTTCGGGCACCGTCCACGCGGGAAAAGGCGCGTTCTTCGGAAAGATCAGCGCGGTGGGTGAGCGGACGTACGCCGCCCCGCCGCCGCTCGTCGGCTCCGAAGCGTCGTCGTTCATGATCGAAGATTTGTACATCGGCTGGCGCTCGGGCAAAG
>WNEN01000186.1_pt1 | contig 10427 bp, 8 predicted proteins | sample 5399951 | NCBI WGS metagenome assembly WNEN01 (sample SAMN13153327, study PRJNA577476) | soil metagenome | isolation source: 20 cm grassland meadow soil 5 days after 1st rain plot 2 | place: USA:California | collected 2015-09-21
CGCCCTCGTGCTTGAGCCCGAATTGATCCTATTAGACGAGCCGTCGGCTGGCCTTGACCCAGTCATTGCCTCGGTGATCGACGAATTAATTATCAGCCTCACCGAGAAATCAAAGGTCACATCCATCACCGCAACGCACGAAATGGACAGCGCCTTTCGCATCGCGACGCGCATGGCTATGTTGTACCAGGGGAAAATTATCGAAGAAGCCAAACCTGAAGAATTTAAACAATCCAAAAATCCTGTGGTCGCGCAGTTCGTGAGCGGAAGCACTGAAGGTCCGATCCTCGAAGGTAGCCTCGATGCAATTACAAAGAAATGAAATCATGACTGGTCTGCTCGTGATCGGAACGATCGCGGTAGTCGCTTTCCTTCTGGTTTTGCTTGGCGCGCCCGGGTTGTTCCGGCCGCTTGTGATCTACAAGATTTACTTTGATAACGCGGTTGGAATTAAACAGGGAGCCCCGGTGATGCTCGCCGGTCGCAAAATTGGACAAGTCCAGAAGCTGTATTCACCGGTCTCGCCAGAAGAAGAAAAACGGGCAGAGGAAGCTGCCGCCGCGACTAAACCGCCCGAACCCAACGCCGGTCCCAACCCCTCTCCAACGCCGGGCAAACCCAGATTTGAAGTTCGCATCGATGTTCAGGTGGACAAAAGTGCGAAGGTCTATCGCGATGCCAAAACGCGCATGATACAGCTGGGATTGCTTGGCGACATGGCCATCGACATCACCCAGGGGACTGAGAAATCCGGACGCGCGAAAGACGGCGAGATATTCGCCGGAGAACGCACGCCCGATCTGGGCGAAGCCGCGGCCAAAATGCTGGAAGTTATCAAGCCGGTCGCAGCTGAAGCCACCAATACGATGAAAGACCTTCAACAGACCGCGCAAAACATCAATCGTCTCACCGACGAAAATTCAGAGCTGACTCTTGCGCTCGGACAGTTCAAGACCTTCGGCCAACATCTTTCCGACCTGACCGCGCCAGACAGCGCACTTTCACATTCGCTTACCAACATCGAAAAGATCAGCACCAGTCTCACAGAGAACGACAACATCGAGATCACGCTGCGAAACCTGCGAAACTCGTCAGAGAAACTAAAGGTCGCGACGACTGAGCTCGAGCCAGCCGGCCAAAACATCAAGGAATTCAGCGAGACAATCAAAACTCAGCCGTGGCGCTTGATCTGGCCAAGTACAAAAAAGTACGCCGAAGCATCACCGACTCCCGCTCCTGCTCAGGGAACCATCAACGTGCGTAAGGCCGCGAGAACACGATCACGTCCAAGCTCGACTCCTAATTCGCGTCAGAGCAGCCGTTAGAGCAACGAACGCGTCTCGTTTCGGTGTTTCACCGAAACGGACTTTGCCGAGATCGATCACGTTAATGATTCTCATACAGAGGGAAAAAGGTCGTGATCGCGAAAACTATGCGTTCCACCTTGCGTTTGCTAGATGGATCGGCTTCTCCGAAGACGATGCGTAAGCCAACCGCCGAAGGCGCAAGATTTCGAGCGTCGCGCACCAAGGCTTCCTCGATATCAAACGTCAGGTGACAAACTGCGTTTTGGTTGACGATGCGTTGAGGACAACGCGTTTCACCTTTGCGTCTGCCAGGGGTGGACGATGGCTTACGGCCCGTAGCTCTTGGTGAATTTCTTTCGCGATTCCGTCTCAGGCTCAGCCGACTTGCTAGGTGCTGACGGTTCGGACTCCGATTTTGCTGCTTGCTCAGCTGCCGCTGGTGGTGGCCCGGCCTCCGGAGCTTCAGGCTGGGGCGCGCCTTGGGGTCGCGCGCCACCCGAAGCTTCCACGAATGCCATTTGCAAATTGGAAAGTGCGTTACTCAATACTTTTGCCTCTTCGCCGGTTAGATTGCCGCGCGTTTTTTCCTGAATCATGGCGAGTTGATCGATAAACATTCTGGCCAGGTCCAGGTTCACTTCCGCTTCACCGGTTCTTGGATTTGGAATTTGGCCGAGAAACAGCGCGGCGTTTTGCGCGTGCATCACGACAAATTCAATGAAGCGCTGCGAAAGCTCGCCGCTCAACGTGGTTTTCTGGACTTCAGCCATGGGTCATTTTTGTTTCGCAGCTGCGGAACCTTCCGGGGGTCGCACCGTTGCCAAAACATACGGTTGATCGCGAAAATATTTCGCAGACACTTGTTTAGTATCCTCCAGCGTTACCGTGTTCACATCATGCTCAAGTTGCTTGTAATAATCAAATCCGAGTCCATATAGCTCGTCGAGCGCGCAATGATAACCAAAAGCGTCGTTGCTTTGATTGGCGATTTCTTGTTGGCCAATCAGTTTCTTCTTCGCTCGCGCCAGTTCGTCAGGGGTTAATCCCTCATTTGCGAGTTTATGAATTTCATCAAGCAACTCGGTCTTTACCTTCTCAATTTTTTGCGGGTCGGTACCGAGATAAAATGCAAAGAGACCTGGCACCAGGCCTTGCATCTGGCTTGCGCCGACATAATAGGCCAAGCCCATTTGCTCGCGAATGCGAACAAAGAAACGCGATCCCAGATCGCTGCTCGCTTCATCAATTAATTCCAGCGCGTACCGATCCGGACTCGACAAACTCGCGCCCCGAAATCCAACCATGATCACTCCTTGCGCTTTGTCTTTGCGGCTTTCGACGGTCTCCGGTTTGCTTAGCGGCATGGACGGCTTTGCATCAGTCAGCGCAAGCGCGCCAGTTTTCATCTTGCCGAGCGCTTGCTCGACAAGCTGCTTTACCTCAGCTGCTTTGACATCTCCAAAGATGTAAATCACTCCATTCTTCGCGACCACGTAACCATCACGAAATTCGATGAGATCTTTTTGTGTTAAACCCTTAACGGATTCGACGGAACCACTCCCGCGCAGCGCGTAAGGATGCTGCGGAAAAAGCGCCTGCCGCATGATGTTGCGGGCGACCGCCGTCAGTTGTTCCTCCTCCTGTTGGATCGCGGCGAGCTGGATCTCCTTTTCGCGTGCGACCGCCTTCTCCGGCATGGTGGCGTTCAATAACACATCCGAGAGCAAGTCCACACCTGGTTTCAAGTCGGGTTTCATGACATCGACCGATACGCCAAAGCTGTTGTTGCCTGAATCGCTCGAAATGGAACCGCCAACCGCCTCGATCTGGTTGGCGATCTGCTCAGCGGTGCGCGTCCTGGTCCCTTTGAGCAGCACTTTCGCCATCAAATGCGTGACACCGTTGTTTTGGGGACTCTCCGCAAGAAGACCGCCGCGAAAAACAGCGCCCATCGCCACGAGTGGCAAGCGAGGGTCTTCGCGAACCAGAAGACGCAATCCGTTCGATAATTCAAATTTCTGGATCTCGCCGGCGGCAGCGACCTTCGGACCCTCGGCTTTGGCGGCGAGGGAACCTTTCGGATTCAACGAGATAACCGTCAGATTGTTTTCCGTCAGGTATTCCGCGGCGACGCGCTTGATATCGTCGGCCGACACTTTCTGGACAGCATCAAGATAATCGCGGCTAAAATTCAGATTGCGCGTGAGCAACCAGTTTGAGCCGATGTCCGACGCTTGACCCCGCATGGTCGTGAGCGCGCCCAGGTGATGGCTGAGCATGATTTTTTTTGCCTTGGCAAGTTCATCCGCAGTCACGCCGGCATGCTTTACATCGTCAACAATGTGAAGGGCCAGTTGCTCAGCTGCTTCGCGTTTCTTTGGATCGACTGTAGCATCAATGCCGAACAAACCGGGATCCCCAGGCGTGTATGAAAATGCCGATATGCGAAACGCGAGACCCGCCTCTTCGCGAACGCGCCGGTACAGACGCGAGCTGCGCCCCTCACCGAGAATCGTTGAGAGCAGATCAAGCGCCGGTACGTCTGGGTTCGTAACCGCGGGGATGTGCCATGCCAGTGAGAGATGCGTCAGCTCCGTGGCAAATTCCTGATGCGCTTCGCGCCGTCCGAGTTGCGGCGGTTCGCCTGGAATGAATACGGGCTGGAGTGATTTCTCCGGGTAAGGCTTGAACAAGTCGGCGATCTGTTGGCGCACTCTTTCGGCATCGACATCGCCCACTACGATGAAGGTGAGATTGTTGGGGACATAGCGCGTCTTGTAATACTGCATGACCTGCTCTTGGGTGAGCTGGTTATAGATTTCGATCTCGCCGATGACCGGGAACCGATAGGGATGTACCTGATACGCGGTTGAAAAAAGGAGCAGCCCAGACATGCGATCGGGATCATCCATACCCATGGCAAACTCGCGCCGGATCACTTCCTGCTCCTTCTGATATTCCTCCGACGGCAAAGTCGAATTCATCATCGCATCGGCCAAAATATCGAGCGCGGTAACAACCCCATCTTTCGGAACGTCGATCCAAAAGACCGTGCGATCGAACGATGTATATGCGTTGATGTAACCACCCACGTCCTGAATTTTCTGCGCGATCTTATTTTTCCCTCGCGTTTTCGTCCCCTTGAAAAGCATGTGCTCGAGAATGTGAGACAACCCCGCTCCGAGGTGCTGGTCCTCGTCGATGCTTCCCGTGGCGCACCATGCCTGCACGCTTGCTACGGGAGCACTACGATCTTCCTGGACAATAATCGTCAGCCCGTTAGGCAAAATCCATTTGTGCGCCGAGGTCGGCGGAAATGTGATGACGGGCGAGGGTTCAGTCGTAGCAGCTTTGAGATTGACCATCATAAATAATAGAACCGTTGAAGAAAACTTTGCCAGTGGTATGCGAGCCATTGAAGTGACGGCGACGGCGTCCTCAGCGATCAGTGATTGCTGATCACTTTCTCGATGCAGCAGGCTTAGGCACTGGCAATTCCGCCCGTGCCCTCGTCATCGCTGGTTTTTCAGGTGCAAACGGTTTCACGAAGACCTCCTTGAAATCGTAAACGTTCCTGAAATCTTCGATCGAATCCTTCTCTGTTTTTCCGAATATCCCGGCGCCGATTAAATTAAAAACCATGTTTCCAATGTCCTCGGATGAGTGAATGCCCCAGCTACCGAAAACCGTCATGACCATCGGCCCGAATTCCTTGAGCGCGTACTGTCGCAAGCCTTCCAGTAGCTCCGGCCCGGACACATGGCGGACGCTGGTGCCTTTCACTTTCTTTTGCTGTTTCGTCGTGAAATCGAGCGCGTCACGCAGAAAAATGTATGCGTCTCGCTCGTACCGCGGGTCGATCTTCACAATGGAATCGAGGGCTTCAGCAAATCCAATTTTTTGCATGGGATGAAAAAGGCGCGTTTTAAACGCGCCTCTAAGCATAATCGCCAAACTCGAAACCGGCAACTCGCCGCGCGTCGCTGGAGTGATCGAGTAATGGAATGATGGAAAAAGCGCAAATCCCGAATACTCCAATAGCCCATCACTCCAGCTCGGAAGTCTCGATTTGGTCTTCCAGTGCATCGAGATACACTGAGAGCGGGTCGCGTCGCCTTTGCGCGGAGACTTGCGATTGGTTCGCCGCTTTGAGGTAATCGCTGAAAGCTCCGCTCTGATTCTCCATTTGCGTAGCTTCGAACCAGTTCATGTAATCATCGATATCGCCCATTCGCGCGGCGAGTTCCTTGCGAATTCCGTCCAGATGCGATACACGCTTTGCTATTCCGCGCCGCTTCCCGCGTATGAGCAGCGCTGCAATTTGCTGATACTCGCGCGCGACCGGACGCAAGACCGGATGTGCCGTCCCAACAAGCAACAGCAAGCCCTGGCTCATCTGGTTGACTGCGGCTTTTTCCTCTGCGGACAGTTTGCTGCGCGAAAGCTCGCTAAGATTTGCCGGCTTTGGCCGCCCCCGATTGCGCGAGCCATCTGAAATCTTGATCTGTACCAATTCATCAAGGCGTCGTTCGCTTTCGGCAAAACTTAGCAACCGGTAAGTGTGATGCTCGCTGAGTCGGGCCACGCTTGCGCGCCATTTCTTTTCGACGTCATCCCGCAATTGCGGAAAGCAGGCCTTCAAATCAGCAACTCGATCATTCGACGCATGCGAAAGACTGGAGATGTATCGCGCCAGACGCGCGCGGCCACGACCGTCATCGAGGAGCAATTGCACGAGCGCGACGGAACATGCCCGGTAGAGCATGCGTCCGGCGGAATCGAGCAGATCGAAGCGCTGACCCAGAAATTCCTGCAGGGATTTTCCCTTATCGGCTGTTGAAAGCGCCTCCACGAGAGCCTCGCGCTCTCGTCCCGGCGTCAGCGCCAGCGCGCCTTCCAGCAGCCAATTCGGCGGTTCGACGAGTCTCGCGCCCGGTACAAGTTCGCCCTCGTCTCGATAAATCATCTCGAACAGAATGGCGCGCAGTAGCTGGCGCTCGACCAATGAACCGTCGAAATTTTGGCCAACGGTCAAATCGAGTTGCAGCTTCACGCCAAATCCGGTCTGGCTGACTCGTAAGTTGGCCGGCGGAATTTCGGGCAGGTTCGCCTGTTGCGACTGCAAATTGATTACAATCGCAGTTTTCCATCCGTCGCGCTGTCGCAGCAGGGCAAGGAGATTTGTCTTGGTCTGCTCTGCCAGTTCCGAAATCGCCCCGCGCAACGTGGCATCGGCGCCGTAAATAACGAACTGTCGGGAGGGACTCATACTATATGCAGGCAAAGCGGCGTGAAGCGCGTGACCTGCGAACACGAGAGATATCAAGATGGCAGCGCGAACCATGGTGACTAACGCGCGATGGTAATCGAATTGGCTACGCGTTGAAAGCAAGGAATCAATGTGAAGGTCCAGCCAGTTGGCGGCTTCGATGGACACAGTATCTCACGCCGCATCCACAGCAAAGTTCAGTAACGAATCAAGGTACGTGGCGCCGGTCCCAAGGTCCAGGTCCGATGGGCACCTCCGTCTCGGAGAACCTGGTGTCACTTTGGGTCAGCGCTATGTGGGAAAGATAATTAGAAAGGAAGGGATTACCTTATGAAAACTAAACGCTTAGCATTGATAAGCAGCTTGGCCGCAACGGCGTTGATTGCATCACCTGTATTAGGCGCGCCAAAAAAGAAATCAGCGACTTCGGAGTCGCGGCAGCATCGAATGACTCCGGGAACCACACAGGTGACGCCGGCGTACCGGCATGGCATTAATTCATCTTACATGGGCACTCGTCATTATGCGGGCACCCAGAGATATGTTGGAACGCCACAGTATTCGGGCGGGCGTTACTACACGCAGAACCGTTATGCGGGTACGCGCTATTATGGCGGTACTCGCTATTATAATGGCGGTCCGAGCTACTACTATGGAGGATCAGGATATCCGCATTACGGCTACTATTCATCCTGGCCGTCTACCTCCTACGGGTACTACCCGTATTCGTACTATGGGGGTTATCCATATTCATATTACGGGGGTTATTCTGGCAGTTACTCTTACTACCAGCCAGAGTATGGATACGACGTTGCAACGGTTGCAGCGGTACAACGCCGCTTGGGTGAGCTCGGCTACTATCAAGGCGTAGTTGATGGAGTTATCGGGCCACAAACTCGGGCAGCGATCGCTGGTTTTGAGAGCACTCATGGGATGGTTGTGGATGGTGTAATCACCACGCGACTTCTTGACCGAATAGGTTTGGCCTGACTTGAACCGAATATCTAATTCGATTCCGTTATCCGGCGGCTCGCAAAACAAAAACTGCGAAGCCGCCGGTATCATTTATTTCGTATCACCGTAAAAAAACGAGACTTTTCGATGCGTACGGTGTCTAATCTTTAGAAACCCCACCTACTATGAATAATCCAAAACTGATACTTTCCTTGAGTTGCTTTGTTGCCGTCACACTGGCTTCCCCATTAGCCACAGCTGCGCCCCGAGGAGGTGGTGGCCATTTTAGCGGGGGCCACAACTTCGCCTCCGGTCGCCCTGGGATGGGTCGCCCCGGAATGGGTGCATGGGGCGGACGCAATTGGAATGGTCGAAACTGGAATGGCCGCAACTGGAGCGGTCGCAACTGGAATGGCCGCAACTGGAACGGCAATTGGCATCATCATCACAATGACAATGATGTCATCTTCATTGGCAGCTTCGGCTTTCCATTTTGGTGGGGCTGGGGTGGCGGCTGGGGCTATCCCTATTATGGTTACGGCTACGGCTACCCGTACGGTTATTACGGATACGGATACCCCGGCTATGGATACGGCGGGTATGGATACGGTGACTACGGCTACGGGAACGGTTATGGCTATGGCTACGGTTCAGGCAGCCAGTACGGCTCTGGTAGTCAATATGGCTCCGCCACTCGCTCGAGAGTAGCCGAGTTACAACGGCGGCTCTCCCGGGCCGGCTATTATCGCGGGTCAATTGATGGGGTCCTGGGACCTCAGACGCGGCGAGCAATTCGAGCTTACGAGCAGGAGCACGGTTACGCTGACGCAGGCTGACTCAGGCGTTCCCGCCGATTTTCATCGCGGGCCATTTGAAAATCTTTGGGTTGGTTGACCGGCGGAATTCGCGAGGGCGCAAAGGGCGAACCGCCGGTCGCCTTTTTCACAGCGCTACGGCTCGTTATTTTCCCACTGCGCCATCCGCCTGTTTAGTTGAACTTGATTGCTCACGCTTTCGATTGCGCCGCCTTCACCAAAAGTTTGGAGGTCGAAATCAGTTCTGCTGCTTCCTCCAAAATCGCGCTTTTCTAATTCTCTGGCCGCCACTCAAAGCAGGGACTCCTATTTTTTTCTTTTCATCCGCGGTTTTTTTGGCATACGAAACAATCCCGGAGGAAATGTATTTGTCCGGTTAGCCATCGAATCCTGGTCGGCATCGCTGTTTTTGCGTGGATCGTTCCACCAGCAGTCGCCGATCTTTTTCCAACGTCTGGACCTGTTGTGTCTGGCAAGACCGCGCGTCTTCGTTTTGGCAAAGCAGCTGCGCCAAAGATTGCGCCGGTCGCCGTGAAACGCGCAATCTGGGCAGCCAATCAACTTCGCCACAAAAAATATCGTTACGGTGGCGGCCACAAATCGTTTGATGACCGCGGCTACGATTGTTCCGGAACGATCTCGTATGTGCTGGGCGCGGGGGGATTGATCAGCGCTCCAATGAGCTCAACGGAGTTTCGCAATTACGGCGACCGCGGTCCGGGCAAATGGATCACCATCTACGCACGAGAAGGTCACACGTTCGCTGTGATTGCCGGCCAGCGGCTCGATACAACGCCATACGACCGTTACCGCGGCAAATGGGCACCGCGATGGCAAACCATTTATCGTCCGCCGCGCGGGTTTGACGCAAGACATCCGATCGGCTTGTAGCCGAAAACTCCAAATCTCAAGCTCCAAAGCCATTTCAAATCACCAAGCTTCGCGGAGCGACAGCTTGGCAGCCGTCAGTCTTAAACTTGAGAGCTGGGCAGCCGTCGCTCTTTGAGGCATAAGGAAGATTATATGCCGATCACTCGTTCAATCTTTTTAGCTCAAACATTAGCGCTGATTCTGGCGGCGCCGGTTTGGATTAACGGAGAGGAAAGATCTCACGTCACTTCCGAGCAAATAACTCACGCGGTTCAAGAACTCCAAAAATTCGCGCAAAAGCAAATCAACGAAAATACGCTGCCAGGACTTGCCATCGCAGTGGTCTTTCAAGACAAGGTCGTGTACGCGAAAGGTTTCGGCGTTCGCGATGTGAACACCAAGGCCTCTGTCGACGCGGACACCGTCTTCCAGCTCGCGTCGTTGTCCAAATCGATCGGCTCGACGGTGGTTGCCGAACTCGTCGGCGAAGGAAAAATCACCTGGGACTCAAAACTGAGTGTTCTCGATCCCACATTCGAGATGTTTGATCCGTGGGTAACACGCGAGATCACAATCCGCGACATGTATGCGCACCGGAGCGGCTTACCCGCGCATGCGGGCGATCTGCTCGAAGATCTCGGATTTACGCGCGCGGAAATTTTGCATCGCCTGCGCTATCAACATCCCGCGAGTAGTTTTCGTTCACACTACGCATACACGAATTTTGGTATAACCGAGGGCGGAGTCGCGGCGGCGAAAGCGTACGGGCTGGACTGGGAAAAGGCGTCCGAAGAAAAGTTGTACCGTCCATTGGGCATGACTTCGGCCGGTTCGCGTTATGCCAATTTCATGGCGCGCAAGAACAAAGCTCTCGGACATGTGCTGGTCGATGGCAAATGGGTGCAAAAGTTTAAACGCAACCCGGACGCACAATCCCCGGCGGGAGGCGTGAGCTCTTCGGTCAATGACGTAGCGAAATGGCTACGTCTCCAGCTTGGCAATGGAAAGTTTGATGGCAAACAAATCGTCGATGAAAAAGCTCTGACCGAAACGCATCAGCCGAACATGCTCACGGGCTTCAGCCCGTTCACTGGGCTGCCGAGTTTTTACGGGTTGGGATGGAACGTCAGCTACGATGAACAAGGTCGATTGCGTTTGAACCATTCCGGCGCGTTTGCATTGGGTGCCGCGACGCTCGTAAACCTCGTGCCG
>WNEN01000187.1_pt1 | contig 10425 bp, 11 predicted proteins | sample 5399951 | NCBI WGS metagenome assembly WNEN01 (sample SAMN13153327, study PRJNA577476) | soil metagenome | isolation source: 20 cm grassland meadow soil 5 days after 1st rain plot 2 | place: USA:California | collected 2015-09-21
GAGATGAGTGTGATCTGCAGGATCGCCCGGTCGTCGTAACCGGCCGATCGCAGCTTCGCGTGATCGGACGGTCCGATGCGCGTCGCATCGCGCGTGAGCTGCACGACGTAATCGAGCATGGCTCGCTCCGCCGCGGAGATGCGCGCCTTCGTGTAATCGTCCTCCAGCGCCGCCACCAGCTCCTTATCCAACGTCACCCGACGCAGAAACTCTGCGTGAGATTCGATTCAGTAGCGGCAGCGGTTCACGACCGAAACGACCGTCGTGATCATCTCGTGCTGCCGCCGCGTGAGCGGCAGGTCGGGCGACATCAACGCGCCGAACGTCGCGAACGCGTGATACAGCGCGTCGGGAATCAGGCTATGTGATGCGACGATGCCCGACGTGTTCCCGTCCGGCGTGGGATGGACCGGGTCGGCGTATTCTTGGGGATAGAGCGCGCGCTGGGCCTCAATCGCCCAGCGCAGCTTCTCGTCCGCTTCGGGCAGCGGGATGGTGCGAATCCAGGTCATCAGCGGAATTCCGGTTGCGAGTGAGCCTTCCACGAAATGCGAGCCAATACACTGGTGCGCCGAGTGCCACGATACCCACGCCCAGCGCGGCCTGCAGCGGGTCGTGGCCCGCGAGCAGCACCAGCAAGACGGCGACCAGAACCAGGAAGAGCAAAGGCGTAACGGGGTACCCCGGGATGCGGTACGCCGCCGCCCCTTCGCGGCGCCGCAGGACGAGCAGGCCCGCCACCGTCAGCGCCAGGAACCCGACCGTCACGAAGATGAAGTAGGACAGAATCTGTTGAAATGTGCCGAGCACGACGAGCAACGAAGCGAAGGCCGCCTGAACTGCGACCGCTCGGACCGGCGTGCCGAAACGGGGGTGCACGACGGCAACGGCCTTGAAGAACACGCCGTCGCGCGCCATCGCGTAATACACGCGGGGCAGGGCCATCAGCAGCGCGAAGAGGCTTCCCAGCACGGCGACGATCACGATCGCAGCGAAGATCTGGCCTCCGGCCGGCCCGAACAGCGCCTCTCCTGCCTGCGCCGCGAACGTCTCGCCCGACGTCACACGCTCGAGCGGCACGAGATACAGAAATACGGCGCTGGTGAGAATGTAGATCGCGGTCACCGCGAGGACGCCGAGCGCGAGCGCTCGCGGCATGGTCCGCGCCGGATCCTTTGCCTCGCCGCCGAGTTTGGTGATCTCCCACCACCCACCGAACGCGAAGAAACCGCCGATCATCGCCGGAGCGAGGGCGCCAGGGAGAGGATCCGATCCTGGCCGTTGCGCAATGAAGGGCACGAAGTGCGACCAATTGCCCGCCTGGAGTGCGAGGGCAAGGACAGCGATGAGTGCCAGCGCGCCGATCTTCAGGATCATGAGCCACTGCATCACGCGCGCGCCGAGCCGGATGCCTAGCATGCTCACGGCCGCCAGAATCAGCACCGAGCCCACCGCGACACCCTTGAGCGCGATGCCGGAGATTCCCAACGCATACCCGACGTAACTCGCGAGCGCCGCGGCGAGCACCGCGGTGATGCCCGGGTCCATGACGAGCAGGCACTTCCAACCGTAGAGGAACGCCACGCCGGGCCCATAGGCTTCGCGCAGATAGACGTATCCGCCGCCGGCCTCCGGGAAACGGGCGGCGAGGGCCCCGTAGCAGAGCGCCCCGCTCAAGGCCATCGCCCCCATCAACAGCCAGACGACGAGCAGCCACAGGGGCGAGCCGACGGAGCGCGCCATGGTCGCTGGGGTCAGGAAGATCCCGATGGCGATGACTTCGCCGACCACGAGCGCGGCCATCGCCCGTACGCCGAGATGGCGCTGGAGTCCATTCATGGGCTGCCTAAGTTCGCCGTCGTGAAGGCATTCTCAAGCCCCCCTCGATCGTCTACGGCACCGCCGATGGGCACACGCGGAAAATCGCGCTGAAGGAGGAGGGCGAGCGATCTAGCGAGGATCGCTGATCGGGGTATTGTTGACGCTCAACTGCATAAGAGATCCTCGAACAGTGCCTTGACCGTGAACCCCTTTTGAATACGGAGACTCTATGAAAGTGCTGGGATTCATCACACTCACCTTGTGTTGTATTGCTGCGCCGCTCGCGGCGCAGGACACGACATACGCGCGCCATCCAGGAATGCGCCCAGGGACGGGACGCGGGATGGACGAGATGATGGGGATGATGCGCGAGATGATGGCTCCGATGATGGGTGTCATCGCATACACACCAGGGCATTTGCTGGCGCAGAAAGACTCCCTCAAGCTGACCCCCGACCAAGTCACCAAACTCACCAACATTGAGAACTCAGCCAAAGCGGCGCACGAGACAGGCGCGGCCGATTTCAAGACGCACATGGGTGCGGTCTCGCAAGCTTTCCAGACCGCCGCACCAGACACCACGGCGCTGCGGCCGCACTTCGAAGCCGCCCACGCGGCGATGGGGAAGGCGCATTGGGCCATGGTGGCGGCCGCAGCGCAGTCGCGTGCCGTGCTCACCGATGCGCAGCGTCAGAAGGTCGATGCCTGGGTGACCACGATGCAGCAGCGCATGCAGCAAGAGCACACGATGTAACGTCGTCGCGCGATTGATTCACAGTCGCTTCACCACCCGACTGCGAACGACGCGCCACGCGGGGAAGTAAGCAAAGCGCCCCCGATCGATCTGATCGGGGGCATCTTTGTGCACCCCAACATTGGTCGTTTACCTTACTTCATGGTTGAGATGCGCCAGGCGACGGTGGCGTGCCCTTTCTGCAGCACGCTCAATCGAGTGGACCTGACCAAGGTCGATAAAGGCCCCAAGTGCGGGAACTGCGGCCGGCCGATTCTGCTCGATCGGCCGATCGCCGTGTCGGATGCGAACTTCGACCAAGTGACGACCGATACAACCGTCCCCGTGGTGGTCGATTTCTACGCGGATTGGTGCGGGCCCTGCAAGATTATGGCTCCGCTGCTCGACGATGTGGCGCGGCGCCGTCAGGGTGAGCTCTTGGTCCTGAAACTCGATACCGACCGCAATCCGCAAACCGGACCGCGGTTCGGCATTCGCGGGATTCCGACGTTGATCGTCTTTCGGAACGGCAAGGAAGTGGCGCGGAAGGTCGGCGCCGTTCCACCGGCGGACCTGGATGCCTTCCTGAACGGGATCTAGGGCGTCCCGGCTTTCCCCGCCAGCTGGCGCAGCACGTACTCCAAAATCCCGCCGTGCTTGTAGTAGAGCAGCTCCTGCGGCGTATCGATGCGCACCAGGACTTTGAATCCGCTTACTTTCCCGTCGTCGGCCGTGGCCGTGACCGTCAACTCTTTCGGCATCTCGCTGAGTCCGAGGATGTCGTAGCGCTCCTTGCCCGTCAGGCCGAGCGACGCCGCGCTTTGTCCCGGCGCGAATTGCAGCGGCAGAATCCCCATCCCCACCAGATTGGAGCGGTGAATCCGCTCGAAGCTCTCAGCGATCACCGCGCGAACGCCGAGGAGCCGCGGACCCTTGGCGGCCCAGTCGCGCGATGAGCCCGAGCCGTACTCCTTGCCGGCGAGCACGACCAGTGGGGTCCCCCCTCCCTCGGCGGCGTACTTGACCGACGCGTCGTAGATCGTCATCGCTTCGCCGTCGGGCAGATGAACCGTGAAGGGCCCTTCGGTGCCCGGCGCGAGGAGATTCTTGAGCCGTACGTTCGCGAACGTGCCGCGCACCATAGCCTCGTGGTTGCCGCGGCGCGCGCCGTACGAGTTGAAGTCGAGCGGCGCCACGCCGAGGCTCACGAGATATTGGCCCGCCGGGCTGGTCTTGCGGATCGATCCGGCCGGCGAGATGTGGTCCGTGGTGATGCTGTCGCCGAGCAGGCAAAGCACGCGGGCGCCGCGGATGTCGCGCACGGGTCCGGGCTCCGCGGGCATGCCGTCGAAATACGGCGCGCGCCGGATGTACGTCGACGTCGGCTCCCAGGCGAACCGGTCGCCCTCCGGCACGGGCAGCCCCCGCCAGCGCTCGTCGCCGTCGAAGACCTGCGCGTAACTCTTGCGGAACATCGAGGATTGAATGGACTTGCTGATCACCTCGGCGACTTCCTTGGTGGACGGCCAGATGTCGCGTAAAAACACCGGGCCGTTCAGCCCGATGCCGAGCGGTTCTTTATGGAAATCGATATCGATCCGCCCTGCGAGCGCATAAGCGACGACGAGCGGAGGGGAGGCGAGATAGTTGGCGCGCACTTCCTGCTGAATCCGACCCTCGAAGTTGCGGTTGCCCGAAAGCACCGAGCAGACGACGAGATCGCACTCGGCGATCGCGTTCGAGACGACGTCGGGAAGGGGGCCGGAGTTGCCGATGCAGGTCGTGCAGCCGTACCCCACCAGATGAAAGCGCAGGGTTTCGAGCGGCTTCATCAGGCCGGCTTGCTCGAGGTAGTCGGTGACCACCTTGGACCCCGGAGCGAGACTCGTTTTCACCCACGGTTTGCTGCGGAGTCCCGAGTCGACTGCTTTCTTGGCCATGAGCCCGGCAGCGACCATCACCGATGGATTCGACGTGTTGGTGCAGCTCGTGATGGCAGCGATGACGACGGAACCGTGTCCCAGCACGTGCTCGAGGTCGTCGATCTTGATGTTCGCGTGCGACGGACGCGGCGGCGTGAGGCCTGCTTGACCGCCTTCACCTTCCCACCGTCCGACCGGCGTCGAATTCGCAGATGCGGCAGCCGCGACGGGCGCCGCTACCGGCTTGATCAGGCTGGGGAGCGCTTCCGCGAATTTCCGTGGCACCTCGCGGAGGCCCACGCGATCCTGCGGCCGCCGCGGCCCCGCCATACTCGGCTCCACGGTTGCGAGGTTCAGCTCGAGCGTGTCGGTATAAACCGGCTCCGGCGCGTCGGGCGTGTGGAAGAGCCCCTGTTCCTTCATATAGGCTTCGACCAGCTGGACTTGCTCGCGCGGCCGCCCCGTGAACTCGAGATAGCGCAGCGTCTCCTGGTCGACCGGGAAGATCCCGATCGTCGCGCCGTACTCGGGGGCCATGTTGCCGATCGTGGCGCGGTCGGCGAGCGGCAAGGTGGAGACGCCCGGGCCGAAGAACTCGACGAATTTCCCGACGACTCCCTTGGCGCGCAGCATCTGCGTGATCGTCAGCACCAGGTCCGTGGCAGTGGCGCCTTCGGTGAGCCGGCCGCTGAGCCGAAAGCCGATGACCTGCGGGATGAGCATCGACACCGGCTGGCCCAGCATCGCGGCTTCTGCCTCAATGCCTCCGACACCCCACCCGACGACGCCCAGCCCGTTGATCATGGTCGTGTGGGAGTCGGTGCCGACCAGAGTATCCGGGTACGCCTGGCCGCCGTTGGTAAACACCACGCGGGCGAGATACTCGAGATTGACCTGATGCACGATCCCCGTGTCTGGCGGTACGACCTTGAAGCCCGAGAACGCTTTCTGCGCCCACCGCAGCAACGCGTAGCGTTCGCGGTTGCGCTGGAATTCGAGATCGGCATTGACCTGAAACGCCCGCGGCGTCCCGAACTCATCCACGATCACAGAGTGGTCGATGACGAGCTCGGCGGGCAGGAGCGGGTTCACGCGCTTGGGATCGCCGCCCATCTGCACGATGGCGTCCCGCATCGCGGCGAGATCCACCACTGCGGGCACGCCCGTGAAGTCCTGCAGCAGCACGCGCGCCGGCATGAAGGCGATTTCCTCATCCGGCAGTTTGAGTGGCTCCCAGCGCGCGAGCTTCTCGACGTCTTCACGCGGGACCACTCGGCCGTCTTCGCGGCGCAGCAGGTTCTCGAGCAGGATCTTCAGAGAGTAGGGAAGGCGGGCGATCGGGAGACCGCGCCGTTCGAGGGCGTCGAGGCGGAAGATTTCGTAACTGGAGCCTGCAGCCTTGAGTGTCGCCCGGCTGCCGAAGCTGTTCATTGCCCCACGACCTTCACAGCGACCACGAAATAGTCCGTCTCACCGAAGCAGCTCGTGGGAAGCCCCTTGTGCTGCTGGTAGGTAAGCGCGACCCGCTTGCCGAGAGAGGCGTTGATGTGCTGCGCGACTTCATCATCTCTTACAGTAAAGTAGAATTTCTCCGGATTTGTGCCCGGCATCGACACCATTGCCAGCTCGCCCTCCCAGGTCTTACACAGCCATCCCTTCTTCGAGAATTTCTGCACGAATCCGGCGCGTTCGCCTTCCGAGTAGCTCCATTGGAGCGCGGACCACGTGTAGAGCCCGAAGATCAGGATCGGAGTGAGCACGATTCCTGCGATGATGAACTTGCGCTTGCGCGTGAGCTGGAAGTTGAGATTCACGAGGCGGAATCTACCTCGTACGTTTCGGTGCGATAAGGCGTAAACCCGCGCTTCAGGTAATTGGGTAGCGCGTTGGGGTGGTCCAGCGTACAGGTGTGCAACCAGACGCGTTTGGGGCCGAGCGCCCAGGCGTCCTGGACGGCGCTCGACAGCAGGTGCTTGCCGAATCCACGCCCGAACTCCGCCGCGACGATTCCGAAGTACGCGATTTCCACCGAATCATCGTCAACGACGCGCCGCAATTCGTACCAGCCGGCGAGATCGGCGTGTTTGTTGCCGGTCGTCCGCGTCGCGACGAACAGCTGAATGGCCGGATCGGCGAGATGCCGCTTGATCTCGTCGTCGGTCCAGTCCCAGCGGTCGCGCCAGTGAAACGCCTTCCCTACGGCGCGGTAGCACTGCCGGTACAGTTCCGGCAGGGGGCGCTTGGCGCGCGCAATGGCGACGTCGGGAAAATCGGCGAACGCCGACTTGAATTGCCCCCGATCCTTCAGTTCCAGGTACGTTCGAGTCACCTGCATGCGTGAAATCTACGTGTTATGTTTGCGCATGACCTTCAACAAAATGGGCACGCTACCCCTCCCGCTGGCCCTGCACCTCGCAACGCATACGGTGATCGGCCTGTTCTGTGCTTTCGCCGGGGGTCTCAATCTCATCGATCCCACCAAGATCATCCCCAACGCGGTCATTTTCCTCGGTCTGGCGGCGTTCAGCTGGGGCTACGTATTCGGGATTCTCATGGCGCGCAAGGAAGTGGTGGGGCTCGGCGTGGTTGCCAGTGTCGGTTACGTCGTAGCAGGGATCTGGCAGCTCGGGCCGCACTGGGCACTCGGCGCGCTGCTGCTGGCGATCGGCGCGTACGGCCTGGCGACCCTCGCACTATACCGTCGCAGAATCCTGGAAGCGTAGGCCCCCGGTTCCTGGGGAACCGCGCGTTGTTCCTCTGTCATGAGCTCAAATCTCACGCTAGCGGACGGGGCATTGCCCGGCGATCTGCCGGCCTCCCCAGCGCAGGTTCCTTCCGATTCCGACTTGCTGGACGCCTATTCTCGCACCGTCAGCGGTGTGGTGGACCGCGTCGCACCCGCCGTCGTCAGTGTCGAGGTCCATCACCGTCGCCGCGGCGGGTCACCGCGCGAGCAGCAGGGCCATGGATCGGGATTCGTCTTCACACCCGACGGTTTCATACTCACGAATAGTCACGTTGCGCACGGCGCTACCAAGACCGACGTCGCGTTTCCCGACGGCCGCCGGCTGCATGCCACTCTCGTCGGCGACGATCCGGACACCGATCTGGCGGTGCTGCGGGTCGACGCCCCCGCACAGGTCACGGCTCCGCTGGGTGATTCCGCGGCGCTGCGCGTCGGCCAGGTGGTCATCGCCATCGGCAATCCGTTGGGATTCCAGAGCACGGTGACCGCTGGCGTCGTCTCCGCGCTCGGCCGTTCCTTCCGGTCCGTATCGGGACGATTGATCGACAACGTCATCCAAACCGATGCGGCGCTCAATCCCGGGAATTCCGGCGGACCGCTGCTCGATTCGCGCGGCACCGTGGTCGGGGTAAACACCGCCGTCATTCTTCCGGCTCAGGGGATCTGCTTCGCGGTCGCCGTGAGTACGGTAAAGCTCGTCGTGGGGCAGCTGATCGCGTACGGACATGTGCGCCGGGCGCGCATCGGCGTCGGCGGACAGAATGTTTCGTTGCCGCGTCTCGCCGTTCGCGCGCATCGGCTGATTCAGCCCAGCGGTGTGTTGATTACGACGGTCGAAGCGGGGAGTCCGGCGGCGCGCGCGGGGCTGCAGCCGGGCGACATCATCGTCGCGTTCGATGGACAGCCCGTGCACGGGATCGACGATCTCCACCGCCTGCTCACCAGCGATCGCATTGGCGCGGCAACAACGGTGGCCGCGGTGCGCAAAGCGGAACGTTTGGAGCTGTCGATTACCGCAACCGAGACGTTGCAACCGCAGCCGTGACAAGGCCGTGACGCGATGGTGTTGACCGCTCGAGGCCCTCGTTTGTACATTCGTGCCATGATGATCACGGCCTGCCACAAGAATATGCACCACACCGGGAACCTTCTCGGGGGGGCGGGCGCTAGCTGAAGCGATGCACGACGTCGCAAACGCACAGAGCGGCCCGCCCCACACTGGAGCGGGCCTTTTTAGTGCGCAGCCGTCAACGAAGGGAGCTGGGATGAAGAGGCATTACCTGCTGGCAAGCGATTTCGATCAGACACTGAGCTTCAACGACTCGGGCCACATCCTGAGCGAGATGCTGGGGATCCCGAGTTTCCGGGAGCGCGTCGCCGCGTTGTCGCAACTCAATCTCGTTCAACAAGGTGCCGAGCTGGCGTATCTACTCGCGCACGATCCCGATTTTCGCCGCGTTACCCGCAACGATCTGATGGAAGTCGGCCGCCGCGTCCGCCTCAAGCGGAATGTCGAGCTGCTCAGCCGCATGCTCGCGCAGGGGATCGACGGGCATCGCTTCGATTTCTACGTGATTTCGGCAGCCCCGGAGGAAGTTGTGCTCTCCGCGCTCGACGGCATCGTGCCGCCGGATCATGTCGTTGGCACGCGATTTCAGTTCCAGGAGAATGGCGGGCAAATCGGCTCGCTGGTGCGTGTGGCCGCGGGCTATGGCAAGGTCGCAGCGGTCGAAGAGATTCGCGCCCGGCACGTCGTGCCGCGCGACCAGGTCATCTACGTCGGTGACGGGCAGTCCGACATTCCGGTCATGCTCCACGTCAACCGCGGAGAAGGGTTCACGATCGCCGCTTCGGAAGCGCGTGAAGTCGCGCATATCGCGAAGCGGACCGTGATCAGCGATGACGCCCTCTCGGTGCTGGTACCTATCCTCGAAGAGATCGCGGGGTTCGGGCCGGCGCAGATTCGTGCGCTGTTCGAGGATCAGGGTCTCGTGATTCAGGAATGGGACCGCGTGCGTACCGACTGGCTGACGATCCGCGACGGCGCGAGTGACGGCGCGGTGCGGCTCGACCTCGCATCGGGGACCTAGGGGTAGGGGAGAGACGGTCTACCGGGCGGTGGGGCGCGCGTACTATTTTGGAACCGAGTCATGACTCCGCATTGGCTGGCGTCGCTCACTGCGTTGACAGTTGCGGCGACCGCGTTACCGGCTCAGAAACCGGATAGCGCCCCCGCCGCCCCGGCTGCGCCCGCCGCCCCCGCCGCCCCCGCCGCCCCCCCCGCTCCAGCCACCCCTAAGGCTGCGACGCCGCGCCCTCCGAAAAGCAGCAGCAAATTCATCACGGTCGAGGACATCGCACGGGCGCGGCCAACGGCGGCAACCGCGTATGACGTTGTGCAGCAGCTTCGGCCGCAATGGCTAAGGACACCCAGAAACATGCTGAACCTTCCAGGTGCCACCGCCGGTGACACGGGGCCGGAGTTTTCGGTTTTCGTGAACGATCACGAGATGGGGGGCCTGAGCTACCTCAGGTCCGTCCCAGTCGACCAGATCGACTCGCTACGCTTTATGACTATGAGTGAGGTCGGCGCCCGTTATGGACCAACAAACGGTCCTGGCATCGTCGTGATGATGAAGCAGCGTTAGACCTTGATCGCTCCCGGGAATCGACTGGCGACCGGGGCGTAGCCGGGGAAAACGGGGGTGAGGTCTGTCGCGCCGAGGTGGCGCGCCAGGATCTCGGCAAACAGGTCGCGGAAGTCGGTTGTGACCGCCACGTCGCGGCCTTCGAAGCGCTGGTCGATGTCGAGCCCCGGCCAGCGGCCGAGTACCTGGCCGCCGTTCACCGGTCCCCCCAACACGAGCATCGCCGTGGCGTGTCCGTGGTCGGTGCCGCTGTTGCCGTTCTCCCGAATCGTGCGGCCGAATTCGGACATGGTCAGCACGACGACGTTGTGCATGCCGTCGCCGAGGTCGCGCGTGAAGGCCGACAAGGCGAGCCCCAGCTCGCGCAGCCGCGCCGACAGCTGTCCGTCGCTCGAGCCCTGGTTCACGTGAGTATCCCAGCCGGTGCAATCGGCGAATGCGATTTCCAGTCCCACATTCGCTTTGATGAGCTGCGCGATTTGCAGCAGCGTCCGGCCGAGACGGCCGGACGGATACTCGACATCACCGGCGGGCCGGACGCTGCTGCAAATCGCG
>WNEN01000188.1_pt1 | contig 10423 bp, 10 predicted proteins | sample 5399951 | NCBI WGS metagenome assembly WNEN01 (sample SAMN13153327, study PRJNA577476) | soil metagenome | isolation source: 20 cm grassland meadow soil 5 days after 1st rain plot 2 | place: USA:California | collected 2015-09-21
ATCCCGGACCAAGGTGCAAATCGATTACGGTTTTCGAAAAAGTCGGCCGGTGTCGACATCGCGCGTCAATCCGCCAGGCGGAACACTCCGGAGATCGTAAATCCGGTCTGTGTATGGGCTGTAATAAAAACTCGGTGGTCCAGCCCAACGCCCGTATGGAAAACCGCCTGGAGGCGGCGGACCATAACGCGCGGCTTGATCCTCTTCGACGGCCGCCCCGACTAGCGTGCCGGCCGCGGCACCTGCGGCAGCGCCAATGGCCGCACCGCGGACATTACCTGTCGCTGCGCCGCCAATGATCGCTCCAGTCGCAGCACCTATTCCGGCCCCCTGACCAACTGGCGTGTCACACGAGCTGAGAACGAAAGAACTCAGCACAGTGAGCAAAACAAACGTGATAATATTTCTGTTCATAAATTACCGTGACGAATTGAACCGCGCCGGTCGAGCGAGGTTGCGCTCTGTGCCGAAACGATGTTAGAAAAATGAGCGCAAGCCAACTCACTGCCACTACAGAAAGCGACCAATTCAGTTTTCATATTCGCTATTAACCCCTTTTTCGTAGTGGAGAAGTCAGACGGATACTTGCTGCGCTAATTCAAAAACTTTTGAGCAGCTGCGCCACGATCCGACCCATTTTCGCCAATTTGCCGAGTCGGTATTCTTTTTCGAAAATGCGAAATTTGTCCTTCTCCATTTTCTGAAGCAAGCCGCGATAAACCGCCCCCATGATCTCGGCGGCGATCATCGATCGTCGATCTTCATGTGGAAGCGTAGCCGCTGCACGCGAGAAAAACTGACGCGCACGCGCTGCTTCAAACTCCATCAGTTGGACGAAGCGCTCATTGTATTGTCGATTTTGCAGTTCGGATTCGGAGTAACCGAAACGCGCCAGATCTTCTTGCGGCAGATAGATGCGGCCGTTGCGTAAATCTTTCCCAACATCACGAATAATGTTCGTCATTTGCAATGCCAGGCCGAGCTGAAGCGCATATTCTTTGCAGGCGGGATTGCGATATCCAAAAATCTCGATGCTGACGAGACCGACTGCACTGGCGACACGATAACAATAAATACGGAGGTCCTCGAACGTCGCATACCGGGAGATGCTCAAGTCCATCTCAACTCCGGTAATAATTTCCTCAAGCATTTCGACCGACAACGAATGCTTGTCGATCAAGCGCCGCATATCATGGGCAAGGGTCGGCTCACCTGGAATCTCGGCGCAGAGCATCCCGCGCCATGTCACCAGACGCCGTCGCTTTTCCTCGGCAGTGAACTCCGAAGAATCGGCAATGTCGTCGATTACGCGACAAAATGCGTAGAAGGTCGTGATGTCACGCTTCCGTTCGCGTCCTAACGCAATAAACGCCAACGCCAGATTTGATTTACTCTGGCGGGTAATTTTCGCCGCATTCACGTGCGTCCTCGCAGCCGCGATTAATACTGGATCCATTTCTCCTGCTGAAGGCGTCGACTTTCGCATTGGCGAAATAGACAGACCCACGAAGCCAGAAGCCAACCTGTGATAATTCCGCGGAGACAAGCAAAGATGAATTTCCAAAAGAAGAGCGCGCCCAGCCGTTCGGCAATTGCGCCGCGCACGATGGCATCGCAAATCATGATGCAGAAAAAGTGAACTCCGCAGATGAGCAAAAACCAGGCGAGGCGTCCGGCATTTTGTCGGACGAATCGACGATGCGCGCGGATCGCATCGCCCAGGCTTTCATTATGCAGAGCGAGTGAGATTTGGACGGAGCAGAAAGCAATGATCAAACCGCTTATCACACTGCGCTCAATTGGCAGGTAATCGAGGACACCTGGAATATTCATGAAATAGGCAAGCAGGAGTGGCAGCCGCACCATCAAAGTGCTCGCCAACACGACAATGCCGGCCCATTTCAGAACATAACTGAAGCGGCGCATAGCGAAGCGGAACAACTCCCCTTCTTCAAAGCTGACTCCTTTTACCCACGCCAGACATACAGTGATCAAATACACCTGGATGTAGACGCCAAATAGATATTCGAAAATAAATGCAACCGCATCCACCATGGCCGAAATTCGCAACAGCCCGGCAGCCGGAACGAGACCGCCCCACTCCGGCAATCGCCAAAATACAATCGGCTTGAAGAGCGATGCCAGCCCGCTCAGCAGCAGAGTGAAGTAGATGAAATAGCTCCAGAAACGATACCGCTTCCACAAAGCACGAAGCAGCGCGCCGTGCAGACCACGCCAGTTGATGATCATGAACACAGCGGCCAGGACGGAAAGCGGATAAGTGGTGGTCGCGTTGTCGAAAATTCCGGCCACCCCTTCCAGCGCGGGCAACGGCGTTTCTCTCCATATCTCTACAAATCTTGGCCAGTACCAATTCGGGAACGAGATGACCTGGTTCAGGTCGAGATCGGCCGAAGTTCGGATGGGCGTAAAAGTGGCAAATTGGAAAACGAAGTAACCGAACCCAAGAAGGGCAAAGGTAAGCCAGATGCGTTTAAAGCGTCCGATGCACCGAAAACCATCGCCGAGCGATTGCCGCACCGGGTTAAAAAACATCAGCAAGACGTATCCACCGCAGAGCCCAAGCAGAGCATATACTCGCGGGAGGCTCGATACCATGCCGGAGAAATATCGGCCTAACGAATTAAACCCCAGTGCCGGTTGAACGGCCAGTAAACGAACAACCCGCGTCCAACGAGATTTTCTTCCGGCACAGGGCCCCAGTAGCGGCTATCGTAACTGTTGTAGCTGTTGTCACCAAGAGCGAAATAACCAGTTTCTGGTACGGCAAAAGAACGATCCGGCTCCGCCAGATAATCCCGGCCCGAGGCATAGCCGCGATACGGCAGCTTCGCCGCCATCACCCGCGCAAAACCAAAACCCTCCGCGATTTTTCCATCGATGTAGAGAAATGGTGGATCGATCCGCAAGTCATCTCCCGGCAGGCCGGCCAATCGCTTGATGTAAAATGGCGATCCGGTTTCCGGGTCTTCCCGAATCCCGAAAATATGATTTGTTCGAAAGACGAAAACATCGCCACGGTGTGGCTTAACAAAGTTATAGCTAAACTTGTCGACAAAGACCTGATCCCCTGTGTCCACTGCGCCCCTGGCAATAATCTCATCTCGGTGATAAAGGCGGCCAGGGAAAACGTTGAAATCGTGACTGAGCGTCTCAGGCGGCGCGTAAACCAGAAAATTTTGCTGCTGGCAAATCAGTCGTGAAAATGTAAAGAAGAAAAAGAATTTTTTCTGCGCGATCTGCAAGACCTGATCGTCCTGACGCGAGACAACGTCGATGTAATTGCGGCCGAGAATAATGAAGTCGGCGATCTGACGCAGTATGTTCGGCACCGGCGCGGTGCTGGGATGACCAATAATTCCGTTGAGGGTCGGCTGCATCGAGCCGGTGGGAATCTTGAACGGCTGCAAGAAATAAGAGCGAATGCCGACTGCTACCACAATCGCGACCAAGATTACCTCACAATTTTCTCGCCAGTGAGATTCCCAGTTTACGGGCGTCAGTTTGTGTAATGTTTTATCGAGCGCTTCTGCTCTGTCTTGTATCCTCTCGTGATCGCGCTCACGTAACGCGGTGCGGAGGCTATCTATTCCGGTGACTATCTCTTCCCGGCTAGACGCACTGAGCAGATCCTTCTTGTAGCGCAGATATTTTTGAGCATGCCGCAAGAGCAATCTGCTGTGCTTGACGTAACGGCTCGTAAACATTGATGCGTGTTTCTGGATGCTAGATCTTCGGTGTTAGTTAATCGTTTTCGCCTCGTATCTTCATTGCGCCTTCAACACCTCGATGAACGCTTCCTGCGGAATATTGATTTTGCCAATGCTCTTCATTCGTTTTTTTCCTTCTTTTTGTTTCTCAAGCAATTTCCGCTTCCGCGTGATATCGCCGCCATAGCATTTGGCAGTTACGTTTTTTCGTAATGCCGAAACGCTCTCGCGCGCAATAATTCTCCCACCAATCGCCGCCTGGATGGCGACTTGGTAAAGCTGGCGCGGAATCACTTCTTTTAATTTGGCCGCGAGCTGGCGTCCCCTCGCCTCTGCGCGATCTTTGTGAACAATCGTCGAAAAGGCATCCACTGGTTCCCCATTCACGAGCAAATCGAGTTTCACCAACTTGGCCGGACGATAACCGGCGTACTCGTAATCCATCGAGCCGTAGCCGCGCGTAATGCTTTTGATCTTATCGTTAAAATCAACAAGAATCTCATTGAGCGGGAGTTCGCAATGCAACATCACCCGACGTGTGTCGAGCGACTCGGTGTGATCCATTTGGCCGCGCTTCTCAAGAATTAATTGCAAAATGTCACCAATATTTTCATTCGGGCAAAGTACGTACGCCTTTACGATCGGCTCCCGGAGTTCCTCGATCACGCTCGGATTGGGCAGGTGCGCCGGATTATCGATCAAAAGTTTTTCGCCCCGCGTTGTCAGAACTTCGTAGACCACGCTTGGGCTCGTCGCGATGATGTCCATGTCGTACTCACGTCGAAGCCGTTCCTGGATAATCTCCATGTGGAGCAAACCGAGGAATCCGCAGCGAAACCCGAATCCGAGCGCGACGGAACTTTCCGGCGTGTAAATAAATGCGGCATCGTTCAGTCGCAGCTTCCCGATTGCGACCTTTAAATGTTCGAAGTCGCCGGTGTTAATCGGATAAATTCCGCTGAACACCATCGGGTGAATTTCCTGAAAACCTGGCAACGGATCGCGCGCGGGACGACGTTGGTCGGTGATAGTGTCACCGATTTTCATATCGGCAGTGGTTTTGATGTTCGCGATGAAGTAACCGACGTCCCCGGGACTGAGCTTCGGCTGCATGAGCATCTTCGGGGTAAACACGCCGACCTCCTTAATCTCATAACGGGCGTTGTTGCTCATTAATGTGATCGCGTGATTTGCTTCCATCGTTCCGGAAACGACGCGCACGTAGCCAACCACACCGCGATAAACGTCGAACACTGAGTCAAACACGAGGGCCCGCAAGGTTTCATCCGCCGGTTTTTGCGGCGGCGGAATTCGCTTCACAATCCCCTCAAGGATTTCCCCAATACCGATTCCCATCTTCGCGCTCGCCTCGATTGCTTCCTCGGAAGGGATCGCGAGGATTTCTTCCAATTGCCGGTGGACGGCAGGTAGATCGGCATTCGGCAGATCGATTTTGTTAATGATCGGAACAATCGTCAGCCCCTGTTTGTGAGCTAGATGAACATTCGCCACGGTTTGCGCCTCAACTCCCTGCGCCGCGTCAACAATTAACAGCGCGCCTTCGCACGCCGCGAGACTGCGCGAAACCTCATATGCAAAATCGACATGCCCCGGGGTGTCGAGCAGGTTGAGCCGATACGTTTCACCCGACTCACTCGTGTAGCGCATCGTCACTGGATGGGCTTTGATTGTAATCCCCCGCTCGCGCTCCAAATCCATCGAGTCGAGCAATTGGTCCTGCTTCTCGCGCTCGTGGATCGTGCCCGTGGACTCGAGCAATCGATCGGACAATGTCGTCTTGCCGTGATCGATATGCGCGATGATGCAAAAATTGCGCGTGAGCTCAATGGCCATGAGAGCCGCACTATGCGGGCAGAGCATAACTATCACAAGCGGCCCGCTTGTATCCAAGCGGCGCGCAAGCCAGAGGCTTGCGCGACCTTGGGATCCTTGACATTGTTCAGGATAACAATATGCCCAGGTTAGCTATTAGCGGAACCGCGCATGAACTCGTCGGAGATCTGATCACGATCGGGCGCGCCCCGGATAACATGATCGTTATTCGCGATTCGTCGGTTTCAAGTCATCACGCTCAGTTGCAGCTTGTCGGCGAGACGTATCGACTAAAAGATCTCGATTCAACCAATGGCACACGCGTCAACGGCATCCCAACTGCGGAAACGGCGCTGCGCTTCGATGATAGGATCCGATTTGGAGCAGTCGAAGCGCGGTACGAACCGGAGGCAAGCGGCTCGCGCCCGTTGCCTCAACTCGAGGAAATTAAAGCCCATCCGGCGGAATCGAGCGCAGTCCCGTCCGGTTTTGCCAACGCTTCCCCATTCCCCCGCCAGAAAGCTCAGAAGGACCCAACTCGCACCGCAATGTTCGTCGGCTCGGCAATCGTGCTACTCGTATTTCTTGGGAGCATGATCGCCGTGCTTATGATGCACGCCCCCAAGCTCTAATCCTATGGCGACCGCGGGCGCGTTCGGAGTCCACGATCCCGGCTCTCGCAGCGGCGCCGCCTCCGACAAACTAATCTGGGAAAATCCAGACAATCTGCCGATTCCGATTTGAGATTGCGAATTTCAATTTACTTGGCGACCTATTGTCGATGCGTACCGCGCTGCAAGCCCAATCCGAAGTCGGCGAACCAGAATCGCAACTACGAAAGCGCCTCCTCCTTTTCGATATCGATGGTACCCTCATCCATTCGGGCGGTGCAGGCGTGCATGCGCTTAAATTGACTCTCGCGGAGCGCTTCGATATCACAGATGACCTGCACGACATCGAAATTGCTGGCATGACCGATTCGGGCATCGTCGTCAGCATCCTGAAGAAGCATAAGATTCCGGTGACGACCGAAAACATCAGTGCGTTTCTAGACAGCTACGTGCATTTTCTTTCGCTCGAACTGCCGCTCCGCGAGGGGAAACTGCTTCCCGGCGTGCTCGAGTTACTCGGGAAACTGAAATCGCGGCCGCATCTCGTGCTCGCGCTTCTTACTGGGAATGTTTCGCGCGGAGCGCAACTAAAGCTCGAGCATTATGGCGTCTGGCATTTCTTTGAATTCGGCGCGTTTGCCGATGATCATCAAGATCGAAATCGGCTCGGAAGATTCGCTCGCACGCGCGCAAAGGAAAAGCATGGCTGCGAATTCGCCGCATCCGAGATCGACGTAATTGGCGACACCCCTCGCGATATCGCCTGTGGCAAGGCGTTTGGCGCGCGCACTATCGCCGTCGCGACCGGCACGTGGAGTCACGACGAGCTGGCAAAATATCAGCCAGATTTTCTGATCGATGATCTTTCGAATGTGGACGGTGTTATCCATACGCTCGGATGGTGATCGATTGACGATTGAAGGTGTGAATGAAAAAATCCGCATCGCCCGCGTTTCCAATGCCCGGTAAAGATCGTCCTAATGTGCTGCCCCTCGAAGGCGAACTCGATCTGCACGTCTCGCCTACCGTCGTAGCGTCACTCAATATGATGATCGAGAAAAAACCGAAACAGTTGGTTGTCGATCTTTCACGCGTAACCTATATCGATAGTGCTGGTCTGGCAGCATTTATCCAAGGAATGCAAAAGGTCGAAGCTTATGGCGGCAAGTTCGCGCTGGCCGGCTTGCAAGAAACGGTGCGTTCGATCTTTGAAATCTCGCGGCTTGATCAGGTATTTCAGATTTTCCCAGACGTAGACGCGGCTCTGGTCGCAGCCTGAGTCAGAATTTCCAAAGTCCGCGCAACATTTCTGGAGATATCGAACTGCGCTGCGCACTGTATGTTTGTCGGTCTCACCGTAGCGCGGCGTGCTGCATCCGACCACAATTGGATGGCGTCACGCAAACCGACTAGATCATTCGCGAAATCGACGATTGATCCGTGCACGCCGTCTTCAATTATTTCGCTAAATCCGTTTGCGCGCGTCGTGATCACTGGCAAGCCGCAAGCGAGCGCTTCCAGACAGGCATTGGAAAACGGATCGTAAATTGTTGGCAGAATAAAAATGTCCGCGGCCGCGTAGATGCGCACAAGGTCGAGGACTTCGCCGAGGAACTGGACGCGCTTTGATTTGTAAGAGCGCTGGTTTCCGCGCCCGGCAACGAGCAAGCGCATGTTCCGGTTCTTACACAACTGCATCGCTTCGATCGCGAAAAGTAATCCCTTGCGTTCCCAGCCGGACCCGGCGAAAAGAAGCGCAATTTGATCCGGCTTCAATTTCAAGTCGGTGCGCGACTTTTCTCGTAGCTCGGCATCGAATCGAAACCTTTCGAGTGGAACACCGTTTTGCACGATGTCGATCTTGTCCGCGGGATAGTGATAAAGGTCGACAATCTCACTCTTCACCATGTGCGAATTGACGATGACGCGGGCCGCGCCTCCATTTGTAAAGAGAGCTTCTTCGAGCTGCAAGATGTCGCGATGCTTGTGATTAAGGCGCCGAATAAATCGTTGCAACGGGACTTCAAATTTTCTTCTGCGATTGAGCCAGGCGCGATGGACACCGTCACCGGCCCGATAAACGTGACAACTCCACACGCGCTCGAGGCTCATCAAGACATCGCAGGGAATGCGCGGTCGCATTTGTTTCAGCTCGTTCGCAAATGCAATTGCCGATTGGTGATGCAAGCGATGGAGCCTTCCAAACGGCCACTCAGTCTGCGGCCAATCGTTCGTCGTAACAAGGTGCACGTCATGTCCTGCCTCACGCACTCCGAGCGCGAGCCGTTTCAAATACGCTTCCGCTCCGCCGCTGTGGGAATAACCGCGACGAACAAAAGCGATCGCCAGTCGTTTGTCAGCAGGCATCACGAAAGAGTTACAACTTTACTTGCTCCACGTTCGCCAGAATAGTTGTAACCCAATGCCGGGTGAAACCTTAAACGCCCCCCCTCCAACACGCTCCACCTCGCCGGCTGCGCGAATGTTACCGAGGCGTTTGCTCTACTCGATCTTTGCTCGTATCGGCGGCTCAGGTCTGGACACGGATGCTTTTGAAACCTTGCGCGCATCGTATCGGGGCGGATTCCTCGGAAAAGCAATCGCCTATGATAACCGGCAAAAGGAAATTCCCGCATCGCTGATCCATTCTCTACGCTGGCATCCAGTGCGCCTCATCTCGTTTTTCGATCGGCCTTATTATTACGGCGCCAAAAAAAAATATCTCGATTGGATCACTTCGCGACATCTGGCGACCGGACGCTACGACTTGTTTCACAGTTGGTCGGGCGATTGTTTGCGCTCACTTCAAGTAGCGAAACAGCGCAACGTCCCGTCCATTGTCGAGATCCCAACCTGGCATCGCGATGGCGGGAAAGCGAAAATCGGCCGGCAGGAATCGACAAACAATGCCCGAGGGTTTCAAAAATGGAAAGCTGGATTGCTGCTCGAGCGTAGCCGTTTCGTCGAAGAGTATAGCCTCGCCGATCTGCTGCTCGTTTTATCCCAGACGGCAACCGATACGTTTCGGGCGCGGGGTTTCCCGGAGGAAAAACTCTTTTACCTACCGCGCGGCGTGGATGTGGAGCGCTTCAAACCCGGGCATCGTCCGGCAAAATTCCGCGCGGTTTTTGTCGGCGCTTTGATCAAGCGAAAGGGAATTCACCATTTGCTCGAGGCTTGGTACCGTCTCAATTTAACCGACGCGGAGTTATGGCTTGTCGGTACTGTGCATGACGAAGCGAAGCAGTATCTCAAGGAATTCTGGCGAGATAATATTCGCGTTGTAGGATTTGTGCGGGATCCAGAGAATTGTCTGATTCAAAGCACGATTCACGTTTTTCCTTCGCAATGGGAGGGCAGCGCCAAAGTCACTTATGAAGCGGCCGCCTGCGCGTTGCCGCAAATCACTACGCGCGAGGCGGGCGACGTAGTGCGCGATGGCGTGGAGGGAATTATCGTGCGACCAAAGGACGTCGACGCGATCGCCGCGGCGCTCGATCATTTACATCGACATCCTGAAGTCGTCGAACGCATGGGCAACGCGGCGCGGCGACGGGTCGTTGAAAATTTTACGTGGGATCATTTTCGGACGCGATTGCTGGACGCCTACGAAATCGTGATGCGAAAAGCGACCTGACCAGCCTGTACCGGCAGTCTATGACCGCCGATGGGAACAGAAAGAATGCGAGAGCGCCGCTACAATCCCTCAGGTTGTGAACATTCTCCTCCTTCAACTCAAGCGCATCGGTGATCTAATTTTGACGATCCCGGCCATGGTGGCTTTGCGTCAAGATTTTCCGGATGCACGGATAACGTTGGTCGTTTCTAACGAATGCGCCGATTTGCTGCCAGCCATATCGAGCGCGGACCGGATCTTGGTTGCGCAGCGTAACCTGAGCGACATCGCCATAGTCGTTGCCCTGGCGCGCGAGAGGTTTGATTACTGCATCGACTTTACGCGAAATGATCGCTCCGCCTTTCTTGCCTTTTTATCCCGGGCGCGAAAACGGATCGTATCTCACCGTGTCCGCGATCAATCAAAAATCCGGGCACGAATCTACAATCACTTCGTGGACAATCGCATGCGGGATATGCACACGGTCGATTATAATCTCGCCTTGCTGGAGCCACTCGGAGGGAGCAACGCTTCCCGCGTTGTGCATCTGGAGTTGCCAGAGGTAGCTTTGGAAGAAGCGAATAAGCTTCGGCGCGATTCAAAAATCGGTGCACCCTTCATCATTTTTCACC
>WNEN01000239.1_pt1 | contig 10277 bp, 6 predicted proteins | sample 5399951 | NCBI WGS metagenome assembly WNEN01 (sample SAMN13153327, study PRJNA577476) | soil metagenome | isolation source: 20 cm grassland meadow soil 5 days after 1st rain plot 2 | place: USA:California | collected 2015-09-21
AGTAAGCGGCCCCCTTGTCGTCGCTCAGATTCTCAAAGGGTAAGACCGCAATCGACTTGGCCGGTATCGCATCGATCTTCGTATCTGATTTCTCGCCAGGGACGACTTTGGGGGCCGGTTCGCGCGTCCCGCTGGCGAAATGCCAGAGGATGCCGCCTCCGACAGCCAGGACCAAACCAATGATGAGCAACTCGGTCCCACTAACTCGCTGCGCGCCGCGTTCGCCGTGATACCAGGCCAGGACCAGGGTCACAAAGAAACCGACCACTAACACCAGGGTAATGCCGCGCCGCACCCCTTCGGGCCAACCAAACTGTTGCGCGACGATGTCGATCCCTTGCAACAACGCGAACGCCGCCGCGACGTAGGCGATCGCCCATTGCACCAGCTTGCGTTGCTTGAGACGTTGTAAGAACTCATTCATGGCGATGAACCCCTCGTGGAGGCGGCATACTTAGTCAGCAATGGCTGAAAGCATGGGTCCTGTCGTGTGGGATTGCCAACCGGGCCGATTCGCCGTTCCAGCTCGGCGAAGGAGTTGTCGCTCTTCATTTCTGCTGTGTTTTCGGCGCGATAACTTTCTGCATCCGCCTTCGCTGAGCTACGGGCGAGACAAGCGAGCGCTTAAGGATCATCGAGCTTCGTCCGTTTTTGGTGCGATCACTTTTTTGACCAATGCCTCGAACCGCGGATCGCCACGCAGCGGATCAAGCAGTGGATCGACGTTGATCCAGCAAATGTTGGAGCCGTCGCGCTCCTCGTAACCCTGTTCGAGCCAGCGTAGCGCTTCGTCTTTATTGTTCAGGCTGAGATAAAGCAGCGCGCGCAAGTAGCTGGGCACCTCGCGGTGCTGACTTATCTCATCGAGCTCGCTCAACATTCGCCGCGCGGCATCCTTGTCACCAGTGTGCGCTTTGGCCTGCGCCCAGAACGTCGCCACAGCCGGATTGTCGCTTAGTTGCTTTGCCTTTTCGTACTCGGCAATCGCGCCGGACAGGTCGCCCTTTGCTTGAAGAGCGATGCCAAGATTGTCGTGCGCGTAGAAAGATGTTGGATCGATCTCCAGCGTCTTTCGCAACTGTGCCACCGACTCATCGAAGCGGCGGGCGTAAAAGAACGTCTCGCCCAGGTCCGCGTTAATCACGATCGACAACGGATCTAATTCAACCGAGCGTTTGCCCTCGGCGATGGCCTCGTCGAATTGTCCGAGCGCTGCCAGGCTATCGTTGCTGAACCAATGATGTGCGTCGGCATCGTTTGGCTTGAGCTCGATCGCTCGTTTGTATTCGCGCGTGGCTCCGGCCAAATCGATTTCGCTAAAGAAGAGCACTTTTCCCAGCGCCGCGTGTGCTTCAGCGAGATTGGGATCAAGACGGAGAGCTTTGAGGGCGGCTTCTTTCGCTTTCGAACCCGCCTCGCGCTCGCCAGACCTGCGTAAGCAAGCGCATAATTTGGATCCCGTTCGATCGCCTGCTGGAAAAACGCAATCGCTTTCGGAATGTTGTCGCCCGTCCGCTTTTCCCAAAGTGATCTCCCTTTGTGATAAAGCTCGTACGCGGCCGTATCGGTCGTCGGCTGCGCCGTCATCATCTGTTTTTCCGAGCCGGTCAGCTTCACCTGCAGTGTGTCCGCAATCGTTTTGGCGATCTCGCTTTCGACGGAAAAGATGTCGATCAATTTGCGATCGTAAGTGTCCGCCCAGAGATGTGCATCGGTCATGGCGTTGATGAGCTGCACATTCACGCGCACCTGATCGTTCGCTTTCTGCACGCTGCCTTCGACGATGTTCATTACGCCGAGCTGCTTCGCGATCTCGCGTAAATCTGAGGGCGCGCTCTTAAAGCGCTGTGTCGAAGTGCGCGAAATGACTTTCAAATCCGCTACCTTGGCCAGGCGCGTCAGAATTTCTTCTTGGACGCCCTCGGCGAAATAAGCATTGTCGGGGTCGCGACTGAGATTATCGAACGGCAACACCGCGATCGATTTTGCCGGCAATTCGTTAGGCACGGACGCAACGCTTTTGTTTCCTGCGGTGTATCTGCCAAGAAAAAATAGAGCGACCGAAATCGCGGCAGCGATCACGACGACGTAGATCCACGCGTGTTTCTTTCGCCGGGTCGCCGCAGACACCGGCATCGCGTCAGCGACTTCGGTCCGTTTGATTCCCTCTGGAGTCGCTTCAAACGCCCACGCGATCACGAGTGCGATCGGAAATCCGATTACGACTAGTGCGATCACAAGGCGAACGACCCAATTCGGAATTTCCAAGAATGGAAAGACTTGAGTCGCAACTTGAACAAGCAGCCAGCCGACAATCGCGTAAGCAACCGCGACCTTGTAAACGTTGCGCCGTTTCAGCTCGGAAAAGAAATCGGGCGCGTTCACTGGTGTGCCGGGGAAGCGGGGTCCGGCGCGAGCAAGGCAACAAGTTTTTCGAAACGCGGATCACCGCGGAGCGCATCCCAGTCGGGACTTTTCTTCAGTTCGCCATAGGTAACGCCGGTTGGAAGTTTGACAGATTTCTCCAGTTGTTCCAGCGCCCCACCCCTATCGCCGCAACGGATATAAATTGTCGCCAGATTGGTTATCCACACGGGCCCCACCCACGAGTCCTTCGTAAAGGGAAGGATCTCACAAGCGCGTTTACCTTCCTGGATTGCTTCGTCACACCGGCCGAGCATGGCGTCGGTTAGGCCAAGATAACTCCAGCCCTGCGCGTAGTCGGGTTGTTCTCGAGTCATGCGCTCGAAAATCGATCGGGCGGCGGTGAGCGCGGTTTGCGCGAGGTCCTTGTTGCCGAACAACCAAGCGGTGCGCCCGACGCAAAACTCGCGAGGGACATAGGCTTCATCGAAACTATTGGCGATGCCTTCGGCAGGAATAAGCGCGAGCGCCTTTTCGGATTCGCTTTTATTCCCCTGCATCCAGCTGCAAACCAGCAGTGGAAAGGCGACGCCACGGGCTGCCTCAGCGCCTTTTTGCGCAATCAGCTGCAATGGCTTTCGCAAGTCGGCGACGTCACCCGTTTGCGCGAAAGCATTGAATCCAAGCAGATAGCTGACAAACGGATCGCTTGGCAGGATGCTCAAAGCCTGCTCATACAGGCGCCTTGCTTCCGCGTAGCGGCGCATACCCTGAAAGGTCGACCCCGCTTCCATCAGCACGACGAAGTTGCGCGGGTCCAGCTCCACGGCACGCTTGAAATTAGCTTCAGCTTCCTGCCAGCGCGCGGTTCGGCGGTCCACGGAGCCAATGACGACGTAAAGCCGGGCCTCGTTAGGCAAAAGTTGCGTCGCGAGATTCAGCTCCGCCAGCGCCCGATCGTAGTCACGAAATCCGTGGTAGGCATAGAGCCCCTTCATCCAGTGCACTTCTCCGGCGTCCGGCTGTATCTCTTCGGCCTTTTGCAGCGCAACTCGCGCCAATTCGCGGCGCTGTTCGGTATGGTCAAACCCCGCCCAGTAGAGGTCGAGGTGCGTTTCGCACATGAGGCAATAGGCACGCAGAAATTTCGGATCGCGCCGCACGGCTTCCTCCAACAAGCTGATTCCCTGAAGCAAGCTTCCCTTTGCGTCCGGATCATTCGTCAGGTCATCCAGCTGCCGGGCTCGCAGAAAAAGGTCGTAGGCGACCGGGTCGCTTGTTGACGGTTTCTCGATCCGGGCTTTTTCGTTAGCCGACAAATGGGCTTGTAGTTGCTGGGCGATGGCTTCGGCGATCTCGCTTTGAATCGCGAACACGTCCGCCAGGTCGCGGTCATAGGTTTGCGCCCATAGATGAGCGTCGTTGCGGGCGTCAATCAATTGCGCATTTACCCGCACCTTGTTTGCCACCTTTTGGACACTGCCTTCCAGCACATGGGCCACACCCAGTAATTGTCCAATCTCTCGCAGGTTGCGCGTGGCTGCGGTCTTGTACTGCATCACACTGGTGCGACTGATTACCTTCAGCTCGGCCACTTTGGCCAGGTCAGTCAGGATTTCGTCCTGAACGCCATCGGCAAAGAATGAGTTCTGTTTGTCATCGCTCAGGTTTTCAAACGGCAACACTGCGATGCTTTTTTCGGCGGCAACGTCGGAATGCGGGGCAGCGGACGGACTGGCCGCCGCTCGCGGGCGAGCCTCACGAAGAATTGCCGGCGCAAAGATGATTGCCACGATTGCAATCGCGAAAAGGAGAAATGCGGCGACTAACATCGCGACTAAAATCGGGAACCGCTTCCCGCGACCCACTGCGATTTCCTTTTTAGTGTGCTGAAATTTTTTGGGTGGCGCAGGATTACCAACGACATCGGCGTAAAAATTCACCACCGAAACAGACATGCCGTGCTTCACCTCCACATCGCCGAGATCGTGGAGATACGGTTGCCACCGGCGCGATTGGGCCAAATCGTCGGCCACGCGTTTCGAAACGAGGATGTGTCCGGCATCGCCGCAATCCATGATAAGTTGCGCGATATTGATTCCGGCCCCGGCAATGTTCACGCGTTGGTTCACGTCCGCAACGTGGTGCACTGATCCACTGTGAATTCCCATTCGCAGCGGCAGGCTCGGTTTCGCCCGCAGGGACTGAGTAATTTCCAGCGCGCATTCGACCGGCTCTTCCTCCGATCCAGTAAACACCATAGCCATGCCGTCACCGGTCGGAAGAAAAATGAGCTGACCGGCCGCTTCGGCGTTTCGCGCTGTTTCCGTGTTCCGGACAATCGCGTTCAGCTCGTGCAGAGCGTCCGATTGTTCATCAGTTGTCAGCTTCGTGTACCCAACGATGTCGATGAAGAGGACGTGCGCGATTTCCAAACGCGGCTTCGTTTTTTGCTCTTCGGGCATGACGCGCTGATTTTAACGTTTGCTACCGTGAACGCATCCTAAAAAGCAGTCCGGAGAAACTCGGCAGCGAACGCTTGTAAGTTTTGATTTGTTTTAGCGTGATTCGTGCCTGCCGCGCCGTAGGTTGCGGGCAACTGAAGGCGGGTGTTTCGTGGGCAAAAATCTTAACGGAGAGAATCAATCATGTCGTCATCACCAAATGTATCGAAACGTCCGCTCTCATACACGATTGCCGAATGGGCTTGCTCGCTGAAGTACGAGCATCTTTCTCCTGAGGCGATTCAGACTGCCAAATTATTCTGGTTCGATTCCATCGGCTGCGCGCTGGGAGGCAGTCAACAGGATGATGCGAAGATTTTGCTGAAACACTACCGCGCGATGACCGGCACCCAAGCGACTTCCAGAGATTCCTCGACGGAGCCTGTCCTGAGCGAATTCGAAGGGCTCGGAATGAAAAACAAACACCACCGCGCGACGAGCAATGGTGGAGCCACTGTCTTTGTATCCGGCTTCGGGACCAATCCAGTCGATGCGGCGTTTTTGAACGGACACATGATTCGCGCAATGGATTACAACGACATCTACTGGAAAGCCGATCCTTGCCACCCGAGCGATCTCATCGCGGCCGCTCTCGCGCTTTGTGAAAACGAAGGTCTAAGTGGCAAAGATTTGATTCTTGCGACGATTATTGCCTACGAAATCGAAATGCGGCTTTGTGAAATCGGCCGGCCGGGTGTGCGCGAATACGGCTGGCACCACGCCACGCTGAGCGCCTTTGCTGCGCCAGTTGCCGCAGGCCGTGTATTGAATCTCACGGCGGACCAAATGGTGTCAGCAATTGGCATCAGCGCGTCCCGAACGTTTTGTCCGGGAGCAGTCACCGCCGGCAAACTTACCAACATGAAGAACACGGTTGATCCGTGGGCTGGACGCATGGGCGCGGAGAGCGCGCTTCTTGCTCGAGAAGGATTCTCCGGTCCCGAGCACATCATCGATGGCAAGGAAGGACTTTTTGCAGTCTTCAAGCACGTCCAATACAAGGGAGAGCCGGCCACTTTCGACGGCGAGGGATTGATCAAAGACCTGCCGACATCACCGAAATCGTACTACCGCATCCTTGATTGCGGGATGAAAAGTTTCCCGATCGAAGCGCTGAGCCATGCGCCGCTCACCGCCATGATGAAAACCGTAAGAGACAACAAGATCAAGGCCAACGAGGTGAAAGAAATCAAAGTAGAAGTGATCGCGCGCGCCGCAGACATACTTGGCGATCCGCACAAGTATCGACCGGACTCAAAGGAAACTGCCGATCATTCCCTACCCTATTGCATGGCAGTCGGCCTGGTCGATGGCATGGTGACCCCGTTGCAATTTAAAGAGGAACGGGTGCGCGATCAATCGCTGATTCCGATCATGGACAAGATAAAAGTAGTCGCGAATGAAGAATTCGAAGCGCTGTTCCCCAAGTTCCAGCCGAGCCGCGTAACTATCACGACTAACGACGGCAAATCGCATTCAACTCGCGTGGATGTGCCCAAAGGCGATCCTCGCGATCCAATGAACGAGGAAGAAATCGCGGTCAAATTCACAGCGCTCGGCGGCGATGTTATTGGCAAGGATCAATGCGAGAAATTACGGAAGTGCATCATGAACATCGACGGCGCGAAGAAAGTTGACGAACTTCTGGAGCTGACGATCGCGTGCTAAGTAACGCGTGTCTGGACAAAAGCGGAGCGAAGACTCACCGCACTCCGAAAGCACTGCGTGCGAAATTCGCGCGGGCCAACTTTGTTTTGCCAACCTTTCAGGAGTGCGACGCGTCCTCGAGTCGCTTTTTGTGGGTTTGTGCTTCCCAGAGGTCATTAGCGCCATCGGGGCACGCGCTAATGGAGAGCTTCTAAAGTCCAAGGATTTTTGATACCTTCTGAAGTCTGCCATGTCTGCGGACTTCACGATCGATCCGAAATTTGAGATCGGACATGTTCTCTTCATCGACATCGTCGGCTACTCAAAGTTGCTCATCGGGGAACAGAGCGAGCTCGTTCGTGAGCTGAAGGAGGTAGTCGCCGCAAGCGAGCAGGTCCGGGTTGCGGAAGAACAAGGCAAATTGGTCTCATTACCAACTGGCGACGGCGTCGCGTTAGTTTTTCGCGATAGCGCGGAAGCACCCGCGCAATCCGCGCTCGAGATTGCCGGAGCGATTAAGAAGTATCCACAACTGCGACTTCGGATGGGAATCCACAGCGGACCTGTTAACGTGGTTATTGACCTCAACAATCGAGCGAATGTTGCCGGAGCGGGAATCAACGTTGCGCAGCGTGTAATGGATTGCGGCGATGCCGGTCACATTCTGGTTTCCAAACACGTCGCCGAAGACCTCGAGCACTACGCACGCTGGCAGTCGTATTTACACGAGTTGGGCGAATGCGAAGTAAAGCATGGCGCTCGAATTTCGCTGGTCAATCTTTACGGCGACAGCGTCGGAAACGCGGATGTTCCTGAGAAGATTAAGCAAGCAAGACGCGAACAAGCTAGAGCTAGCCGAGACGGACGTAAGCGTATCCTGGTAGCAACCTCCATCGTGGCTGCGGCCGTGCTCGGCATTGGTTACTGGGTGTTTCACCAGCGCCGCGCAAACGATTTCGCGAGCATCCCAGTTAAAAGCATCGCCGTGTTACCCTTTCAAAATCTCAGTCCAGACCCGCAGAACGCCTTCTTTGCTGATGGCGTGCAGGATGAGATTCTTACCAACCTGGCAAGAATCGGTGATCTGAAAGTAATTAGCCGAACGTCAGTGATGCAGTACAAGGCCGGAACGGCACGGAACGCCCGGACGATCGCTCAAGCCTTAGGTGTTTCTCACCTTCTGGAGGGCAGTGTTCAACGCGCTGGCGGCAAAGTGAGAATTAGCGCCCAGCTTATCGACGCGCGCAATGACACGCATCTTTGGGCCCAGACTTACGACCGCAATTTGGCCGATGTCTTCGGTATTCAGAGTGAGATCGCAAAGGCTATTGCCCAAGAATTACAGGTTAAATTATCACCCAGCGAGAAAAACGCGATCGAGCGACCGCCTACAAGTGATCTGGCATCGTTTGATCTTTACGCGCATGCCAAAGCGATATTGCAGGGAAGTCTACTTCATCGTGATGACCTTTTGCACGCCATTGATCTGCTCGACCAGGCGATTGCCCGCGATCCGGCATTTTTTCTCGCGTATTGTGAAGTCGCGTCGGCGCATGGCCATCTTTATTTTTTTGCCTTCGATCACACAACGCAACGCATCTCATTGGCTGAAGCCGCAGTGCGGCAGGCAGAGCATTTACGCCCTGACGCCGGGGAAACGCACTTGGCCCGAGCTGAATTTCTTTATCGCTGCCGCACCGATTATGAAAAGGCGGGCGCCGAGTTGGAGCTGGCTAGGCACGCTTTGCCTAACAGGTCAGAGGTGTTCGAATTGCTTGGTTACATTGACCGGCGGCAGGGACGTTGGGACGATTCTACCCGCAGCTTGGAGAAGGCTTTGCAGCTGGACCCGAGAAACTTCAACATTCTGCAGCAAATTGCCGGGAATTATCAGCAACTGCGCCGATATGCTGATATGGTCGCAGTACTCGACCGGGCACTCGTGCTGCATCCGGAGGATTCCGTAACGCGTGTCTTCCGGGGCTTTGCTCTTTTAGACTGGCGAGCTGACTCGCGGCCATTGCACGAAACGATTCACAAGATCTTGTCCGAAAATCCGGGAGCGGCTGAACAGATGGCCGACGCTTGGTTTTTGATGGCGATATGCGAGCGCGATCCAAACGAGATCAGTCAGGCACTTAAGGCAGTTCCGCGCGAGGGTCTTTCTAACGAGGGTGTGAATTTTCCAAAATCATGGTGCGAAGGCCTTGCTGCGCACCTTATGGGCGACACGCCCGGCGCGCGTGTCGCCTTCGCCAGAGCTCATTCGGAGCTGGAACGTTCCATCGGTGAGCAGCCAGATTGGGGACCTGCCTGGTGCGTGCTGGGAATGATCGACGCCTTCCTGGGACATAAAGCCGATGCCATACGCGAGGGACGCCGCGCGCTTGAGTTGCTTCCGGTTGAGAAGGACCCAATCAACGGTGCGCTCCTCATGAAATACCTCGCTTTCATCTATGCTTGGACCGGAGACCACGATCGCGCCATCGATCAACTGAAAACCACACTCCAGCGACCTGTCGATTTGAGCTATGGGGAGCTGCGCCTGTATCCTCACTGGGATCCGCTCCGCGGCGACCCGCGCTTCGAAAAACTTGTGGCCTCCCTTGCGCCGAAAGACTAAGCCTGTGATCCGCGGTAACTGCGCATCGCTACAAAATCCGTGAATCGAATCTCAGCGGCGCATCTAATCCGATCAATTATGAAAACATTGATGTGCGGTTTGGCAGCGTTACTGAGTGTGGCGCTGGACAGCGGGAATGTTGTCGCCACGGAGGACGGTTTTCAAAAGGCCTCAAATATTTTCATCGGTACGGTTTTGTCTGAGAACGGCCGCTACATAACGGTCACCCGCGGTAGCGATCACTGGCGGTTTCGGACCGTTCTGTCCCGAGAGACGCAAATTGAAATATCTCGGCCGCTGGCAAATACTTCGAAAATGTTCATACACACGACACAGCGTACGGCTGTAACAAAACTTCGCATCGCCAAGGTGACCTAGGTGACAAACGAGGCGGCACCGTTTCCGCAGAGGGCCTTATTCTAGGGGCGGATAGGCCCTATTCGTCTGGATAGGCAAGCGGTTTCGCCCAAGTCGGAAGTTTAGCGTAAGGGGTGTAATTGGGCCCACGCGAGTCAATCACTTTGCCGGTCGCCAAGTCATACTGCACGTATGACGAGGGACCATGATATCCCATAGAGCGAACAATGAGCGTTTTGTCGTCGTCGGTAAACCTCCAGTCCATGATACAAACGTTCTCCTCAAATGGAGGAAACTTTTTGGTAGTCGCGTCGGGGAGACGAACAACGAGAGAGTCTTTGCCAACTTTCATCGATCGCCCAAAACTACTCTCTGTCTTACCAATTCCAATCCACCCGATTTTCCCCTTCGCTGATACTTTCGCCTTATAGCAATCGCCAGTGTGAGTCAACATCTCGGTGTGACCGTCACTGAACGTAACCTTAACGTTACCGGTCTCACCGCCTTCAGACCGCGAAGACACCGGCATGATAGAAACATCCTTTGCCGTGCTTGCTTCGGCTTTCACTGCCTTCAAGTCCAGGTCGTCCGACCTTTCCTCGTCAGATTGACTGCTGCTCTTCTTACTTGTCTGCTCCTTTTGGGAGACGATTTTCATAACGCCGCTCGCATCAGTAGCCAGTATCAATGTCTCCTGTGCAATACCTGACGTTTGGTTGCTGGTCTGCGGGTTACTCACGTCATAGCTAGCCGAAAAAATCATTTTCTTTGTTCCCAATGAG
>WNEN01000193.1_pt1 | contig 10238 bp, 9 predicted proteins | sample 5399951 | NCBI WGS metagenome assembly WNEN01 (sample SAMN13153327, study PRJNA577476) | soil metagenome | isolation source: 20 cm grassland meadow soil 5 days after 1st rain plot 2 | place: USA:California | collected 2015-09-21
ACCGCGCTCGACAACAGGGCCGGGCAGGCATCCCGCGGAGCGGGGGGCCCAGGATCAGACTCTGCAGGAGGCGGATTGTGATCAAGGGAAAGGTGAAGTGGTTCAATAACGCCAAGGGATATGGCTTCATTGAGCAAGAGGGTGGCGAAGACGTGTTCGTGCATTTCTCGGCGATTCAGATGGATGGCTTCAAGACGCTCGCCGAGGGTCAGGTCGTGGAGTTCGAAGTGAAGCAGGGCGACAAAGGGCTCCACGCGACGAACGTCGTGCGCGCCTAACCAACCGCCACTTTCACCGACTGTCCTGCCCCGCCCGGATCCACGGGCGGGGTTCTTGTTTGGGCAGTCCCGGGGCTAACTTTTTTCGCGATGCCGCCCCGTCCAGCCCCTCCGATTCCCGCCTCCGCCCAAGGCCGCAGGTGCGTCTTCCTCGTGGACGGCTATGCGCTGATCTACCGCGCCTTCTTCGCGATGATCGCACGGCCCCTCACCACCAAGCGCGGGGAGAACACATCGGCGGTCTGGGGCATCACGAATTTCCTGCTGCGGCTCTACGAGAACTATCACCCCGAGTACATCGGGTGGGTGCACGATCGCGGCGTCTCGTTCCGGCAGCAGGAGTATCCGGAATACAAAGCGACGCGCGAGAAGCTGGGCGAGGAAATGCAGCAGGACTTCGACCGATCTCTCGAGCGGGTGTGCCAGATCCTCGACGCGTTCCACATCCCCGTCATCGCGATCAACGGCTACGAGGCGGACGACGTAGTCGCCACGCTCGCGCAGCGCGCCGTGACCGCCGGCGGTCTGCAGGCGGTGATCGTGTCGGGCGACAAGGATTTCTATCAGCTCATCGGTCCGGGCATCGCGCTGCTCAACCCGGGGCGCGGCGGTCAGGCGGCGGTGGAAGAGCAGTGGGTCGATCAGTCCAACGCGAGCGAGCGCCTCGGTGTGCAGCCCGAGCGCGTCGTGGATTTTCTCGCGCTGGTGGGCGACAGCTCCGACAACATCCCGGGCGTGAGAGGCATCGGGGACAAGACCGCGTTGCAGCTGCTCACAACATACGGCGATCTCGATACGATCCTCGCGCGCGCCACGGAGATTCCCGGCAAGCGGCCGCGAGAGGCGCTGCTGCAACAGGCCGACAATGCCCGGCTGTCACGCCAGCTCGTGACGCTGCGGCGCGACGTGCCGATCGAGCTCGACCTGGAGCAGCTCCGCGTCCAGGTGCCCGACACCGATCGCCTGGCCGCGCTGTTCACCGAGCTCGAGTTCCGTACGCTGATTCCGAAGCTCAGTGATCTCGCCTGGGTGGGCACGATACCGGTCGAGCAAGCAGGAGGCGCGCCAGCGCCAGCGTCTCGCGCGCTGCTGCTGGCAGACCCGCAGATCGTCGACGATCCCGCCAGGCTGCCCGCGATGCTCGAGGAGTTGCGCGCGGCACCACTCGTTGCCATACAGACCGAGCCACAGCTCGCCGGTTTGTCGTTCGCCGTCGCGCCGGGCCGGTCGTGGTATCTGCCGCTGGGTCATCGTGCCGCCCTGGACGAGCTCGACGGGGGAACCCCACCCCGCAATCTGCCGCCGCTCGCGAGCGCTGCGATGACGGACCTCCGGGCGTTGCTCGCGGATCCCGCAGTGAAAAAAGCGGGACACGACATCAAGGCCGGATGGGTCGCGCTCGCGCGCGCCGGTGTAACCCTCGGCGGCGTCGCCTACGACTCCATGGTCGCGAGCTTCGTGCTCGATCCCGGCAACCGGTCGCATGCCATCGCGGATCTCGCGCGCGAGCGTCTTTCCATCGAGCTGCCCACGTCGGCGCAGCTGGTCGGCAAGGACCGCCAGTTTTCCGCGGTGCCGCCCGCCGAGGCGGGGCGTGTTTCCGCTGCGAACGCGGAGATGGTGCTGCGGCTGGCAGAAGCATTTCGCGCGGAGATCGAAGACCATCATCTGACCCGCCTCCTGGACGAGATCGAAATCCCGCTCATTCCCGTGCTCGTCGACATGGAAGCGACGGGCGTGCTCGTCGATCGCGCCCTCCTTGGTGAGATGTCCCGCGGATTCAACAAGGAGCTGACCGGTCTCGAGATGGACATTTATCGCGCCGCCGGAGGCGAGTTCAACCTCGGATCGACCCCGCAGCTGCGGACCGTGCTGTTCGAAAAACTCAAATTGCCGGTGCTGAAGCGAACCAAAACAGGTCCATCGACCGACGTCGAGGTGCTCGAGCAGCTCGCGACGATGGGGCACGAGGTGCCGCGCCTCATGATGGAGTACCGCGAGCTCTCGAAGCTCAAATCCACCTACGTGGACGCGCTGCCGGGATACATCCGGTCCGACACGGGCCGGGTGCACACCACCTTCAACCAGACCGGCGCCGCTACTGGACGCCTCTCATCGTCCGATCCCAACCTGCAGAACATTCCCGTGCGCACGAAGCGCGGCGGCGAAATCCGGCGAGCCTTCATTGCGCCGCCGGGACGCCTCCTGCTGACCGCCGATTACTCGCAGGTCGAGCTCCGCCTGTTGGCTCACCTCTCCGGCGATCCGGAGTTCGTCGCGGCGTTCCAACGCGGTGGCGACATTCACCGTCAGACGGCTGCGGTGATTTTCGGCGTGCCGGAGGCGAGCGTGACGGCGGAAATGCGGGCGCGGGCGAAGACCATCAACTTTGCGACCATCTATGGCCAGGGGGCGCTCGCGTTGTCCCGGCAGCTCGGCATCACGCTGGAGGAGGCGAAGGCCTTCATTAAACACTACTTCGAGCGCTTCGCCGGCGTCCGCGCCTGGCTCGACAAGACCGTGGAGGAAGCGCGCCAGCGTGGATTCGTGGAGACCTTGTTCGGACGCCGGCGCTATATCCCCGAGCTGCGGGACCGCAACTTCAGTATCCGCGCCTTCGGCGAGCGGACGGCAACGAACTCTCCGCTCCAAGGGTCGGCGGCGGACCTGATCAAGATCGCCATGATCCGAATCCACGCCGCTGTGCAGCAGGCTGGGCTGGACGCCAGAATGGTCCTGCAGGTGCATGACGAGCTCGTTTTTGAGGTCGCTGAGCACGACCACGACCCTGCCGGGGGTCTTGTAAAACGCGAGATGGAGGGGGTTGGCGAATTGCGGGTGCCGCTCGTCGTAAGTGTCGGCGCCGGAAAGAATTGGATCGACGCCAAGGGTTAAGCACGCCTCTTGCAGGAATGGGGGGTAGTGCCCACAATTGGGGCGTCGATTCGGGCTTTTCCCGGATAGGCGCCCTTTCGCGCCCGGAGGATAGTCTTGAAGGCTCGCGGTTTTACGCTGATTGAGCTGTTGATCGTGGTGGTGATCATCGGGATCCTGGCTGCCTTTGCCATCCCGAAGTTCGCCAACACGAAACAGAAAGCCTACGTCGCCCAGATGAAGTCCGACCTCAAGAATCTGGCGACGGCGGAGGAAGCTTTCTTCTATGACAGCACGTTCTACACGACCAGCCTGCCGGCGCTCAACAACTTCAGCTCATCGACTGGCGTAACGCTCAACGTGCTCCAGGCAACGCCGGGTGGTTGGTCGGCCCGCGCCAGCCATACGCAGACGACGCGGCAGTGCGCCCTGTTCCAGGGGAACGCGACGCCGGTCGCGCCCGCGACGGTCGAGGGTAAGATTACCTGCACATAGAACCGCCCTATCGAGAATTCCAACGCCGCCGTGAGGGGATGCGATTCGCCCTCAACGGCGGCGTTTGGCTTCACCGCCACAAGATCGACAACGAGCCGATGGTCCATCTGGTAAGCTCCGACAAGGAGCGGCTGCTCGAGCTGGGCCGCACGCTGGGATTCCAGGCGCGGTGGCTGCAATACAAGCCGCTCAAGGACCTGAACACGGGAATGCGGGTTCCGGCCTGGCATTGGGATGTCTGGGGTGAGAAGCTGAAACTGCTGAAGCCTACGTAATCTCTTCTACTTCTACTTCGCGGCGGGGTGCTCGTACTCCGGGCCACCAGTTCCACCGGCCGGCGATGTGCATGATCGCGGGCACGAGCACCATGCGAATCAGCGTGGCATCGAGGAACACGGCCACGGCGAGTCCAAAGCCGATGAACTGAACCGCGAGCACCCGGGTGAAGGCAAAGTTTCCGAATACGATGATCATGATCAGCGCGGCGAAGGTGATCGTCGACGCCGTGGCGGAGAGGCCTTCCATCGTCGCGTAGTCGTTGCGCCCGGTTTTGTCGAAGACCTCTTTTATGCGCGTCAGCAGGAAGACCTCGTAGTCCATCGACAGACCAAACACGGTCGCAAAGACGAGCACCGGCACCACGACGAAAATCGCCTCCGTTGGGCCCTCGAGCCCGAAGAGATTGCTGCCGTAGCCGTGCTGAAAGACGAGCACGGTGATGCCGAATGCGGCGGCCACCGATACGCAGTTGAGGACGACCGCTTTGAGTGGGACGAGCACCGAGCGGAAGGCGATCAGCAGCATAAGGGCGGTGACGCCGAGGATCATCGCGACGATACCGGGGAAGCGCTGCAGCAGGTGCTGCTGGAGGTCGAGGCTCGATGCCGCGAAGCCGCCGACGAGGATCTCCGCCCCACGCAGCCGCTGGGCCCCGACGTTCGCGATCGTGTGGCGCACGTGGCGCGTGAGGTCCATCATGCCGGTCAGCGAGACGCTGTCGGCGGCGATCACGTCCATGAGCGTCGTCTGCAGGTCTGCGCTCAGATACGCGTTGAAGAACGCGGCGTAGTGGTTGCGCACCGAATCGGCATCGCTGTAGTACATCGCCAGCTGCAGGGTCGACAGGCCGGGCCGGATCGTGGCGACGCCGCGTACCTCACGCACGCGTGGATCCTTTTCGATCGAATCACACAACGCCTTGAGTCCCGACAGGCGGCGACCCGACAGGGCCGACTCCCCCTTGGGCAGCTGCACCACGACACGCAGCGGCTGGATCACGCCACTCGCGCCCATGTCGCGCAGCGCCGCCAACGCCTGTGCCGACTCCGCATCGGGTGGAAACCAGTTCCGCGCGGGCAGGCCGATCTTGATTTGTGTCAGCGGAAACGTCAGAAACGCCGCCGCAACGCCGCCGCCCAGAATCGCGCGCCACGGATGATGTCCCAGTGAGCGAGCCCACCGCTCCCATCCGGTGGGCGTGTGAATCCATGCCAGCAGGCGCGCCAGCCACTTGGGCCGGTCGATGTTCCGGCCGAGGATCGCGAGGCAGGCGGGAAGGAACGTCGTCGCCAGCAGGACAGCGATCGCGACGACGATGAGTCCCCCGATGCCTACCGAGCGTGTCTCCGTCCGCGGTGTGAGGATCAGCGCGGCGAAGCCCACCACCACCGTGAGCCCGGACGTTACCACGGCCGAGCCCGCCGTCTGAATGGTGCGCACGGCGGCATCGGCGGGCGAGAGGCCGCGATTCAGCTCTTCGCGGAATCGTGTCACGATCAGCAGCGAGTAGTCGATCCCGACGCCCAGTCCCACCATCGTCGTGATGTTGAGCACGAAGACCGACATCGTCTGGAACTGGGCGGCGACGGCGACGACGCCGAGGGCGATGGTGATCGCCAGCACACCCACGATGATGGGAAGTGTCGCGGCTACGAGCGCGCCAAACGCAAGCACCAGCACCACCAGCGTCAGGGGCACCGCTCGCTGCTCGGCGATGCGCGTGTCGGCCGTGCTGATCGTGCGAACATCATAATCGAGCGCGGCATTACCGGTCACCTTCACGTCGAAGCCGTCCGCACGCGGCAGCCGGGCGAGCGTGCCGTTCACCGCCTCGCGCAGATCCGGTACCACGTTGTCGCTGACTTCTGCCGTGCGCGATGGGGTCAGCGCGGCGATGAAGAAGGTGGTTTGGCGATCGGAGCTCACGAACGTCGACTCTCCGATCGTGCGCACGGAGATGACCTGGCTGATGTACGGTTGACGCGCCACGGCCGCCGAAAGCGAATCGAGCATCGCGACGAACCGGGGGTTGGTGTAGCGCACGGGGCCGTGCACGACGAGGGCGACGTATTCGTCGATGGGGCTTGGGAATGCGTCGCGAATCAACTGAGTAGCGCGGGCCGACTCCGTTCGCTCGACCGCGCTGCCACGAACGGCAAGCACGCGCTGGACGTGGGTGGCCTTCGGCACAAACAGCAACGCGAGCGCCGCCCAAGCGGCAATGACCCACCCGCGCCAGCGGATAACGTGTTTTCCCGGTAACGTGATCACCTATCGTCCAAACACATGCGGGCCACAATCATAGAGACGGGCGGAGCCCAAAGCTAGCGTCGCGGCCTGTGATTTTCGCATATTGGCGACATGGTGGAACGCCGACTTACCGGAATGATCGCCGCCGCGGTGGTGCTGATCGTTCTGTTCATTCTTTGGGATGCTTTCCGGCCCAAACGGCGCCCAATCGATTCCGAGCCGCCGGTCGTTGCTCGGGTCGCGGACTCTGCGCCCGCGGTCCCGCCCACGGCACCGCCGGTCGCGCAGCCCGTTCCTCCACCAACGACCACCTCGCAGGGCACATCCGTCACCGCCGGTCGCGAGCCGACGTACTTCGACCTGCTGGCGCGCTCGGAGACGCGGCGTCGCATTCGCTCGAGCGGCACCACCACATATCTGGGGGAGATGCTGGCGCAGTCGGACGACTCGATGCTGCGCCGCTGGGAAAACCGCACCACGAACCCGATTCGCGTGTACTTTGCGTCGACCTATGCCGCGAACTTCAAGCCGGAGTTTCTCAGCGCGATCAAGACTGCCTTTGGGCAGTGGACCAACGCGGGCGTGCCCGTGCGCTTCGACTTCGGCGCGGACTCGACCAACGCCGAAGTGACGGTCAAGTGGCGAATTCAGTTCGAGATCGAGCGCACCGGCCAGACCGACGTCACGTGGGATGAGAACGGCAATATCCAGTCCGCGGTGATTACGCTCGCGACGTTCGATCCCAAGGGCCGTCCGATGGAGTCCGGCGACATCCGCGTCGTCGCGATGCACGAAGTTGGCCACATGCTGGGGCTCGACCACTCGAAGGATTCGACCGACATCATGTTCCCGACCGCCAAAGTCCGGGACCTGTCGGATCGCGACGTCCGCACAGTGATGTTGCTCTACCAGCTCACGCCAGGAAGCCTGCGGTAAGAATATGCCGGGGCGTCGCAGCATCACGTCCTTCCTCACTCACACGCCCTCCCCGTCTGAGATACCGCTCGCCCAGGCGCTCGATACGCGGGTGCGTGAAGCGGAGCTGATCGAAAAGCTGGAAGACGGAACGGTCCGCTGCTTTGCCTGCGGCCACCGCTGCCTGGTGAAGCCGGAGCGGCGCGGCATCTGCAAGGTGCGATTCAATAATGGAGGGACGCTGTTCGCCCCGGCCGGGTACGTCGCCGCCCTGCAGTGCGATCCGACGGAGAAGAAGCCGTTCTTCCACTGCCTGCCCGGCAGCGACACGCTCACCTTCGGTATGCTGGGATGCGATTTCCACTGCGGCTACTGCCAGAATTGGCTGACATCGCAGGCGCTGCGCGACGAGACGGCGGGCGTCATGCCCACTGACATCACCCCGGACGAGCTGATCGCGCTGGCGCTCCGCCAGGGCGCGCGCATGGTCGGGTCATCCTACAATGAACCGCTCATCACCGCCGAGTGGGCGGTTGACGTTTTCAAGGTGGCTCGGCCCCGTGGACTGAAAACGGCGTTCATCTCGAACGGCAACGCTACGCCGGAAGTGCTCGACTACATTCGGCCCTGGACGGATTGCTACAAGATCGACTTGAAGGCGATGGACGATAAGCGCTACCGCCAACTGGGCGGCGTGTTACAGCACGTCCTCGACGCCATTCGCATGGTCCATGAGCGGGGCTTCTGGCTCGAGATCGTCACGCTGATAGTGCCCGGGTTCAACGACGACGCGGCGCAACTGACGCAGGCTGCCCAGGCAATTGCCTCCGTATCACCGGAGATCCCCTGGCACGTCACGGCGTTCCACAAGGACTACAAGATGACCGACCCCGATAACACGTCGGCGTCCACGCTCGTGGGGGCGTGCGAGATCGGCGCCCGCGCCGGATTGCAGTTCGTGTACGCCGGCAATCTCCCCGGCCGTGTGGGACGGTGGGAGCACACGTTCTGTCCCGACTGCGGCGACATGCTCATCGAACGGTACGGCTACGTCATCAAGCGGCAGCGCGTCGGCAGCGACGGCCGCTGTCCCTCCTGCAGCCGGCGGATTCCGGGCGTTTGGTCGTAACCGCGCTCCTGTTGCTTGTGCAGGGCGTGACCCCAGCGCTGCGCGCCGGGGTTGATCCACCCGCCCAGCGATCGGTCGACTCGACGGACTTCGATCAGGCCGTGTTGGGCGGGATCCGACAGGGCGTGTTCCCGGGCGCGGCGCTCGTTGTCGGTCGGCACGACAAGATCTTGTTTGCGAAAGGCTATGGCCATCTGACGTGGAACTCGTCGAGTCCCAGCGTCAGCGTCGACAGCACGATCTGGGATCTCGCCTCGCTAACCAAGGTCGTCGCGACTACGCCGGCGCTCATGCTGCTGGTCGAGCGCGGCAAGGTCGTCCTCGATACGCCGGTGGTGCGCTACGTCCCCGCATTCAACAGTCCCGGGACGGGCAGCATCACGGTCCGCCATCTTCTGACACACACATCCGGCCTCCGCGCCACACTACCGCTCAAGGATGCGCCCGACAGCGCGACGGCGTTGAGTATGGTGCTCACCACCGTGCCGGTCGCAACGCCGGGGTCCAGAATGGTGTACTCCGACCTCAACGCCATTCTGCTCGGGGAGATTGTGCGTCGTGTCAGCGGTGCACCGCTCGATGTGTTCGTGACACGCGAGGTCTACGCGCCGCTCGGGCTTGACGAGCAGCTCATGTTCCGGCCGCCCAAGAAGCTCGAGCGGCGGATCGCTCCCACAGGACTGTGGCATGGGCACGCCATCGCCGGAATCGTCAACGATCCGAACGCCGCAAGGCTCCACGGAGTGTCCGGTCACGCCGGTCTGTTCGCGACCGCGACTGGGCTCGCCCGCTACGCGCAGTTCATGCTCAACGAGGGCGCGGCTCCGGGCGATAGGGAGGGGCAAATCATCAAGAAGGAAACTGTCCGTCAGTTCACGCAGATCGCCGTTCCGGCGCGGCGCGGCGTCAGCGCGCGAACGCTCGGCTGGGAGGCACTGCCTACCGGCGAGGAGACGTCGAGCGCCGGCGCGCTATTCGGTCCGCACAGCTATGGGCACACCGGTTGGACTGGAACGTCGCTTTGGATCGACCCCGACCGCGACGTGTTCGTGCTGCTGCTCACGAATCGCGCCTTCGATCCCCGGACCAGGAGATCATTCACGAAGCTCAAGGAAGTCCGCGGGCGCGTGGCCGATGCCGCGGCGCGTGCCGTAGATGGCGGGCGCTGATCACGCTCGTCCGACCCATCCCACGCTCATCTACGACGGCGAGTGCGGGATTTGCCAGCGAGCTGTAGCGATCGCGAAGCGGTGGGACCGGGAACACGAGCTGCGGTTTGTCCCGTTTCAGGACGAGGCGCGGGTCGCCGAATTTGGGATCGCTCTTCCGGCGTTGGCGGCGGCAATGCACTTGATTCAGCCCGACGGTCGAGTCTATCCCGGAGCCGACGCCCTGCCCCAGTTGCTCCGTTTGTTTCCAGGGAAACGCTGGCTCGCGCCCTTGTTCAGAATTCCAGGCGTGCTGCCACTCGCCCGTCGGATCTATGGCTGGATCGCGATGCGCCGGCATTGTCTGGTGCGCGGTACGGAGGGTCGCTAGGTTGACTGATGTGACGACTGCTGTGCTCAGCGCCGATACGGTTCGCCAGGCCTTGCGTCAGGTCAAGGATCCCGAGCTCGACATGAACATCGTCGACCTGGGACTCGTGTACGACGTCGAGGTCGACGGCGGTCTTGTGCGCATCAACATGACGTTGACGTCGCCGGGGTGTCCCGCCGGCCCGATGATTACGAACGACATCTACAAGGTCGTGCGCGCCCTCGAGGGCGTGCAAGACGTGGACATCGACATTGTGTGGGAGCCGTACTGGACACCCGAGCGCATCGATCCGAAGATCCGCGCGATGATGGGGTTCTAGCGCCCGCTCCCCGCTTCCAGAAACGCATCCCCCAGCACGTCGATCTGCCAGCGTCGCAATTCGGGAATCTGTTTGAGTGCCTCGCGGTTCGTGGGCCGAGCTCGCGCGACCGCTTCCAGCGACGACCTGCCGCACAACACTCCGGGATCGAGTCCCAGCT
>WNEN01000196.1_pt1 | contig 10118 bp, 7 predicted proteins | sample 5399951 | NCBI WGS metagenome assembly WNEN01 (sample SAMN13153327, study PRJNA577476) | soil metagenome | isolation source: 20 cm grassland meadow soil 5 days after 1st rain plot 2 | place: USA:California | collected 2015-09-21
GCAAGAAAGTCGGGCACGAGTTCCCGAACGAGGGTTCCAAGATTACCTGGGAGATTGAGACAGGCGACGCCATGCTGAACGTCGATCCTCAACTTTTGGAGCAAGCGTTCAGCGAAGTTTTTATTAACGCTTTCCAGCACGACCGCGGCCAAGGTGCACTTGTTGCAACAGCTAGCGTCGACGGAAAGCGATTCGTCTTTACCTTTCGCGAACCGAAAGCACGATTCGAATTATCCACCGAAAATTGGGGACGCGAACCGTTTCGGAAAGTCACCCGCGGCCATTATGGTCTTGGCCTGAATCGCCTGCGCGTTATCATGGAAGCGCACGGTGGCGAAATGCATGCTAAGTATGATCCAAAAGATTCAACGCTCCTTACGACGCTCTCCCTGCCACTGGCGCGTGGAGGAGATTGAAGTCTCGCGCCAGTCTCGTTTTTGGGCGACTGAAGCGATCAGCTAACGCGTATTATGAGCGCAGATCTTTGAAATGAAGAACCATCGCATCCTGATTATTGATGACGAGCGTCCGATTCTCATCACCCTGGAGGCGCTTCTCCAGCGTCATGGTTATCAAGTCGATACTGCTCCGACGGCTTCTCAAGGATTGAAGTTGTTGAAAACCAAATCTCCCTCGCTCGTTTTGCTCGATCTCCAACTACCGGACGCAGAAGGATTGGAAACGCTCGACCGAATCAAGTCCGAGCTCCCGGACATGCATGTCATTATTTTGACTGCGCACGACTCATTGCATAATGCGATCGAATCGATCAAGCGCGGAGCGTACCATTTTATCAGCAAACCATACGCACCCGAAGAATTGCTCAGTCTGGTAGAGAAAGCGTTGGAAAAACAATTGCTTCTGCGAGAGACCGAAGAGCTCCGCCAAAAAACAGAGCAACTCGAAAAGCGTCTCGAAATCGCCGAGACACGGCTCACCCCAATTTTCATGAGCAAGCCGATGCAGAAGATCGAGGAGTTGATCAACGCAATGGCCCCATCCGACGCAAACGTGCTCATCGTCGGGGAAAGCGGCGTGGGCAAGGAAGTGATTGCAAACGTGATCCACGTGCGCAGCCGGCGCGCCGGGCAGGCAATGGTGAAGCTAAATTGTGCTGCATTTCCGCAAACGATGATAGAGGGAGAACTCTTTGGTTACGTGAAAGGGGCGTTTACCGGCGCGATGAACGATTTTCCGGGAATGATCGCGGCGGCGAACGGCGGCACGCTTTTTTTGGACGAAATATCGGACATGCCGGCGGATTTGCAGACGCGCTTTTTGCGCGTGTTGCAGGAGCGTGAGTACCGGCCTCTTGGAAGCACGCAAACAATGAAGGCCGACTTCCGGGTGATCGCTTCAACCAATTACCCTGTTGCCCAGGCGCTTTCCGAGAACCGTCTGCGCTCTGATTTGTACTACCGGCTAAACACTTTTCAAATCGAAGTGCCCCCGCTCCGGGATCGCAAGCAGGACATCCCGCCCCTGATCGCTTCATTTCTAAGGCAGTTTGCTCGGCAATTGAAAAGGACCGAACCGGACATCGAGCCAGATGCTTTTCAAAAGCTACTCGATTACGCCTGGCCGGGGAATGTTCGCGAATTGCAAAACGCGATCGAATACGCGGTGGTTCTGGCACGGCAGGGCTTGATCGGGGTGAAAGAGCTGCCCGCTGAAATTCAATTACCCACAGTGCTGCAACAAACCGAGCGCTCTGTTCCGCCACGAACGGGTGTGCAAAGCCTCGATGACGTCGAGCGCAACACGATTCTCCAGGCACTCGCGGAATGCCACGGCAACAAGAAGAAAGCGGCAGAACTTCTCGGCATCCAGCGTCCGACTCTCTACAACAAAATGAGGCGTTACGCGATCGAGCTGTAAGCGGATTTCACACTTTTGGATTTGTCGGCGCATGTCACCGTTTGCAAAGCGGCAGTCCAAAATCGACAATCAAAATCGTGGCATCCCGTCATCTCGAGCAAGTTCTGGCGCACGCGGAGAATCAACTTGCCGCCACAGGTGCACGACGCCCCACTGAAGTTCTCCCGCTTTACAAAAAATTTCTCAAGGTCGAAGAACACCGGCTGCGCCTGAAACACCAAGCCGGTCATGGCGGCCGCGAAATTTGTGCGCACCGTGCTGATCTTGTCGATGTTTTGTTACGATACGTCTTCGGAGCGGCGTTCACCGCTACCCGCCCCGAAGAGGCGTCCGGTGCTCCCCTGGCATTGATTGCCCTTGGCGGATACGGCCGAGGCGAGCTGAATCCATTTAGCGATATCGATGTCATGCTTCTCCACCGGCAAGGGGCAAAGAAGATTTCGCCTCATCTCGAGGAAATGGTGGAGCAGGTTCTCTATTTGCTCTGGGACAGCGGCTTCAAAGTTGGACATTCGACCCGGTCGATCAAAGAAGCGATCACGCAGGCCAATCGCGATATGCTGACAAAGACCGCGATGCTTGAGTCGCGTTTCCTGGCGGGCGATGCAGAGCTGGCGCGAGAGTTTCGGGAGCAGTTTCGTTCCAAATGCGTAGAAGGACACGAACGGGAATACGTCGAAATGCGGATGCAAGACCAAGTCGTACGGCACAAGAAATTCGGCGACAGCGTCTATCTCCAGGAACCGCACGTGAAGAGCGGATGTGGCGGGCTGCGCGATTACCAGAATCTTCTTTGGATGACGTATTTCAAAGAAGGCTCATTGAGCACGAACCAACTTGTTGGCAAAGACTGGCTGAGCGAAACCGACCAACGGCGGATCGAGAGGGCCTACGATTTTCTTCTTCGCTTGCGCACCGATTTGCATTATGCCACCGGACGCGCCACCGACATTCTGCATCTCAACTTGCAGGAACAAATCGCCAAAAGGCTAAACTACTCTATTGGCAACGGTCAGCTTCGCAGCGAAACGCTCATGCGAGATTACTTCGAGCACACGCGAAATATCTTTCGTGTGACCGAACGTATTAGCGCACAATTCGTAAGCGGGCACGTCACAAGCAGGACCCGTTCTCTTTTCAGTTTTCTTCCGTTAATACGACCGGACAAAATTCCGGTCGGCGAGTCGTTCTTTATTCGCAATAAACAACTGCATCCGGATCGACGCGATCTTTTCCAGAAGGATCCGGAGCAGATGATGCGAGCGTTCCAACTCATCCAAGAATACGTCTTGGATCTAAGCCCGGAGGCGGCGGATTTGGTGAGCCGAAGCCTCGAACAAGTTACCCGGACGTATCAATACGCGCGGGGCCCACGCGAAATCTTCACGGCAATTCTGTCGCGGAAGGGCGAAGTGGGCCGCGTCCTTCGAGCAATGCATCGCGTCGATTTCCTGGGACGATACATCCCGGAATTCGGCCAACTGACCTGTCTGGTGCAACATGAGTTTCTGCATCGTTACACAGCCGACGAACACACGCTGGTCTGCATCGACAAGCTCGATGCCATCGTAAAAACAGATGATTCGAAGCTGATTGCCTATCGCAAGATTTTTGAACACCTCGACGATCCCTTTGTTCTCTATCTCGCGTTACTTTTGCACGACACTGGGAAAGCCGTTGGAGCGTGGCCACACTCTGAAGCCAGCGCGCTTTTCGCCCAACGCGTCGCCACCCGGCTGCAGTTATCACCCGAGCAGCGCAAGTCGCTTATCCTGCTAGTCGACCATCACCTCACCCTCTCCAAGATCGCGCAACAGAGAAATCTTGATGACCCCGCCACAGTGGCGGAGTTGGCCAAAATCGTGAAGCACCAAAAAAATCTGGACGCCTTGATGCTGCTTACTTTGGCTGACGGCCAGGGCACAAGTGCAGAGGCGTGGTCCGATTGGAAAGAATCGCTTGTCTGGGAGTTGTTTCACGAGACCTCGCGCTACCTGGCCGATCAGAAATCTTATTACGAACAAACAAAAATCGAGCGCGAGAGCTTGCAGGTTTCGGTGGCTGAAGCTCTTCCCCCTGATTATGCCGACGAAATTGAGGCGCATTTTGATTTTATGCCGGACAATTATTTTCGCGGCTGCGATGTGCCAGAAATCGTCGAGCATCTCAAACTGTTGCGCTCGTTCTTTGAGAATGTCTTAAGCCGAGGCGAGCAGCCACTGGCGCCGGCTGTCAAATGGAAAGCTTTCACAGAGCACGGCCACAGCCTCGTTAGTTTTTGGACGTGGGACCACGAACAGTTGCTGGCCAAAATTGCCGGATCGTTTTCGGTCGTGCCGATCAATATCTTGAGCGCGGATGTTTTCCCGCGGGGAGACAACGTTGTTCTGAGCGTTTTTCGCGTGTGCAATACGAAAGCACACGCCGTCACCGACTCGCGCGAATTCGAGCTGGTCGAACAAACTTTGGGTCGCGCCCTCGAGGATGAGAATTTCGATTTTCTTCCGTTAATCGAAAAAGCGAAACGTCAGAGTCGCCTCCCTCTGGCGCCAGGAATCGAGTTTCCCACCCATATCGGCGTGGATAATAAAACGCACCCGATGTATACCCTGATCGAGATTCAGGCTCCAGACCGGCTCGGACTGCTTTACGATATTCTCGCCTCCCTTGATCGCGAGAGTGTTTTAATCGCGCTCTCTCGGATTAACACGCAGGATGGCGCAGCCATCGATACTTTGTATGTCGTGGATCGCTCGACCCATACTAAGATTATCGATTCAGACCGCATTACCGCGATCCAGCGACATCTTCAAAGGGCAATTCTGGGTGGAGGCGCCGCCAAGTCAAAGTAAGGGAAAAAACCAAACGCACCGCCATTTTCATTTCTATGAACGTGCTTATCCTCGCGGCGGGCTACGCAACGCGCCTCTATCCGCTAACGCTCCACAAAGCGAAGCCGCTGCTCCCGGTCGGAGGCAAACCGATCATAGAGTGGGTCGTGGAGAACCTTACCGATGTTCCGGACCTGGAGACGGTTTACATTGTGACGAACGACAAATTCGCACATGACTTCCAAACCTGGACTGAGCGCTACCGAAACCAACAGCCCAAATTCAAATTTAAGATCATCAACGACGGCTCCAAAAGCGACGACGACAAGCTCGGCGCGATTGGTGATATTAATTTCGTCGTAACCCGGGAGAAGCTGACTGAAAGCGATTTGTTGATTGTCGCAGGCGACAACTTGTTCAGTGAATCGCTGGCCGGATTTGTTGACTCCGCGAAAAAGGCGGATGCAACAGTCGCCGTTTATGACGTTGGCGATGCTGAGGCGATTAAAAAGTACGGCAATATCGCGATCGACGCTGACGGAGTCATCACCCATTTTGAGGAAAAACCGGAGAAACCTCGAAGCACCCTGGCCGCAATCGCTCTTTATTATTATTCACCAAAAGTTCTTTCCCTTTTCGCAACTTATCTCGCTGCCGGCAACAACCCAGATCAACCGGGTCGTTTTGTGCAATGGCTCTACCGGCGCACGCCGGTGAAAACATTCGAGCTCAAAGGCAAATGGCTCGACATTGGAAGCAAAGAGACGCTGAGAGAAGCCGACGAGATCTTTCGAAAGATCGCCCGGTGAAAACAGTGGAGCGCGGCCGTCCGTCATCGGAAGGATTCGCCGCGAATGGGAGACGCCGGAGCGTTGCCGATCCTTTACTTCAGGCGGCCTTCATCAAATTCGATCAGATCGAAATACGTTTGAATATCGTTGCGACCCTCGCCTCCCGTTTCTTTGAGAAAATGGAGAAAGCGCGCCTTTTTTGCGGCGGTGTCCGGGTGCCTGGAAATCATCGCCTCATTCCACTGTTCGATTGCTTCGGGCGAATGTCTCGCTCCGTTTTCCTGGATCCAGTCTAAGATTGCGCCATCATCATCCAGGCTATTCGCGACGTCTTCAAATGCATTGCCGTTCAGCTTTAGGAACGCAAGCAAATGCTTATCGAAACCAACAGTTTTATAATTGTAGCCATTGAGCAGCCCTTTTCGATGAAGCCTCGCCTTGTCGATCAAACGTGGCAAATGCACGTAGCCGCCAAGTTTTTCGTACGGACTGCGTGGATGCAGTCTTTGCATCGGGGCGAAGCCTAAGTTGCAGGCAACGGCTGGGGCGCCGCACCGGAAATGTCGGGCTCCGCCGTGCTCGCGGCCGCTGGTTTTCGTTCCGGCAACAATTCCCCCTGTGTGAGATCAGCCTGACCAATAACGAGCTGGCCGGAAAAGATCCCGCCTTTCTCCACTGTGATTGCCTTGGCCGTGACATTCCCCTCGAGTGAGCCTTTTTTGTGAATCGTAACAATTGTTTGAGCAATGATTTCACCCGACATCGCTCCCTTAATTTCGATGCTTGAGACTCTCACCCGGCGGAAGCAGTGGATATTGGCTTTGCGTTCGACAACTATATGTCTAGCGGTGAGACGGCCAGGAATTCTTCCTGAAAAATTAATCGTCGCCGTGTCATCACAGTGCAGATTCCCGCGCAGCTTGCCCTCAATTAAAGCCGATCTGCAAATCACGCTGGTGCTGCTCAAATCTCCTTTAGCCGTGAGATGCACGTCGCCGCGTGTTCGAATTGTTCGGCTGAAACTGCCGTCGATTCTGTAATCGCGCAGATCAACATGGGCGCTGCATCCCGGACAAATTGTCGAAGTAGCCGTACTGCAGACTTGTTGCTTTCGCTGACATTCAAAACACTCGATTATCAAGGTGCGTTGCCGCTTCCAGAAATCCTCGAGTTTGTGACGGATCGAGGGATTTTCCGGGGCGGGCGCTTCTTCTTTTACGTGTAGCTTTAGACCAGCTTTCGGGGCAAATGGAGGAAAGTAACGGCCGCATTGGCGGCACATTGAGCTTTTGGCCGCGACGTATTCCATCTGCTTAAAGCCACAGTGCGGGCATTCCACACTGACTTTAGCAGGCGACGGATTGGCCACTGCAGTGCTAAGCGAAAGCCTTTCTTATCCGCGTCCCCCGAAGGCGGCCTTAACCGGCTCTTGCCGGAGAATTTCCGGACGGACTGGCGCCGACTTGGCCGAGATCGTTCCACTGGTGACTTCCGATTTACCGATAAAAGTTGCTCCCTCTTCGATGACGAGACGTGCCGCTTTCAAGTCTCCCTGCAGTGTGCACTTCGATTTCAATTCGGCGCGCTCCGCCACCATGATATTCCCATGCACCTTGCCGTAAACCGTGATCGATTTGGTTTTGATCTCGCCGCGAATGTCAGCGTTCTCACCAATTGTCAGCACGCCATCGGAATTGATTTCCCCTTCGACTTTCCCGTCGATGAGAAGTTCCTTTTGGAACTTGATCGAGCCTTTGATTTCGACATCGCTCGAAAGAACGTCTTTGCCACCTTGTTCTGCCATAGGTTTTTGGTAATCGATTATTGTTGATGTTCTTGGTTCTTCGCGACTCGCAAAACGATTGTTATCATCTGTATCCCAATGCAGTGATCTCTCATCGACCGACGGCACCGGCTTTTGCGGGACGAATCTTCTCAGCATTCTCCTAGTATTGTGACAGTCGCCGATACTGTCAATGGATTCTCAGCGTGATCCGCAATTTTTTATCGTTCAACAGCGGTCCGGTAGAGCTTGCCAATACCATTCTGCCCTGAAAAAACCAAGAACCGCGGCACCTGGGCCGGTGTTCTATCCAGCACGAAACAGAGCGGACGTCGAGGCAACGGCAAACCCAAAATAGCGGAGGAATTCTGCGCGACAGGTTCGAAATCGCAGGTGAGCACCCAGGTCACCTTGCGATTCTCCAAAATCTCGCGCGCGCTTCGCCAATCTTCGGAAAGGAAGAACCGGGCGCTGTCTGTAATTCCCGACAAGCTTTCGTGTGAGCTACCAGCCACGCCCGGTTGCTCTGACCAATAAGAGATCGATGGCGAAAGCCACCACGGCGCCAAAAACGGGTGGTTCTCCGACGATTGCAAATTGATTGCCAGATCGCGCACCCGCACTGATTCATTCCTCTGTTCGATCCGACGGGCGTATTCCGCTTCGTTAGGCCAAAGTTGCGTGTCCCAATCATGGGCAATTGGAAAGATCGACAACACAAAAGCGACCCAAACCGCTGTCCGCGATTTGATCGGCTCGAGCAAATCCGGAAGCGCAATCGCAAAGACCGAAACAAAAAAATACGCCCAGCGTGCCTGCCAAATCGTCAGGCCATAAGTCGCGACGAGAAGAGCCAGGATGGTCGGCGGCAGCAGCGTTCCTTTTCGAAGACTGAACCAAATAAGAAACGGCGCGACCAGAAATAGGTAGCCAGTCCATCGCAACCAGATCGGATTTGCTGGTGAAACGTGAACAAGTTCACCGATGGTACGTGTCCAGTTTTTGAAAATTTCAGTCGATTGAAAAATCGACATAGCCGGAATCCGCTGCTCAATCAAAAATGCGATCGCAAGGATCGCCGCAAAACAAATCCATCCGGCGCGCCAGTATTTCGCGAAGAGTGATGATCGATCTTGAAGGAGCCTGACCGCAACCACGAGCGCAAGCAAAACGAGCGGCTCATAAAATGAAACCCAGAGCGCCAATCCCCATGCCGTTCCACTAAGCGCGCTCCATTGTCTCGACGATTCGGATCGCGAAGTCCATTCTGCACAAATCGCAACTGTCACGAGCAACATGACCAGCGATTGATGATCGGGCCGTCCAAGTTCCGTTCCGTGCACAAGAACCGGGCTGATCGCGTAAACGATCAGCGTCACCCAGCGATAGCGAAACTTCATTCGCCGCGACCACCACCAGAGAAACCAGCCACCAAACAGCGCAAGCAACGGTGAAACGATCGCGCCGGCTAAATCGATCCCATGCCCAGAAAAAGGGGTCAGCGCCTGTGTCAATCCGAGGATCAGATAATCGAGCGGCGCAGTTGTGTGCGGAGTTGTTCCCTCCGGGAAATTTTCAAAGTTGTGATGACGGACGACCAATCCCGGGTTTTTTTCGCACATCCGCACCCGAGTCATCCGCGCGTAACAATCCGCATCGGTGAAATAAACGTTCCCTGCGACAAAAACGTCCTGATAATTCGCGCACCGAGCCGCCAGAATGAGCGCACTTAGCGTTGTAATCTCGATAATGGCTAAACTGAAGCGCGCGACTCGTTGCACGATTCGATAATCGCAAATCGAAAATCGAAAATCGAAAACGAAATTTGGGCCCGCCAGGATTCGAACCTGGGACCAAGGGATTATGAGTCCCCTGCTCTAACCGCTGAGCTACAGGCCCATGTTTTTCAGGCACTAAATCATAGCATATTGCTCGTGACCAACTCGAACGCATCGTCCGGAAAGAGCTTCAGAGGTTCGGGTCTGTCCGTATCGTTGAGATACGGGCCGATTTGAAGCAAGCTCATTAGTGTAGACCAAGCGCTCGCTTGCTCGCCAAGCAGTGGGCCCACCGAAAATGCCCATTAAAAAATCAACAAGATTGAAGAGTAGCGCTGAGTCGCGCGTATCTACCGACTTCTTTGAGGGTCATTCAACTCGATAGATTGTAATTTTGTTTAATCTACCGAGGCGGCGGGTTACCACTTTTATTCCAAGCCGCCTAGCTATCACGCGAACACCTGCCTCGCATCCTATGGGCCACTCGGATGATTCTCCGATTTTCATTTTGGAGAGACCTTTTCGAAGTTTGACGTAAATCCCACTTTGGATTTTGTATCTTCCTTTAAATCCCCGCGTTGGAATTTGGGTTTTCAAATGGAAACCAGATTTACCAATCTTTTACGCGCGCCTAAATGCGGTGAACAAATCGGCCGCGTTGATCCTGTTCGGGAGCGCGTCTCGAAAGCGCAAACGCAAGCGACGCGATCGTTACAATGGTCCGAATTTGGATTCGGCATAATTCTTTCGTAATCAGCAATCATGCCAAGTCTCCGAAACCCTGACTGAATAAAAGTGAACGCTACATTAATTATTAAACGAGAGTAGCTTATGGAGGATTTCTTTTCACCAAAATAGGCAGCTGCTACTGGGATTGCATTGAACTCCCGAGTCCAGTGCGAGGCCGCGCCGGCTCATTTTTGGCCCAATCATGCCTTACTTTTGTGCCACACCTAGGAAGAGGCGTCCGAGGGTTGCGAGTCCGCGTGAAGCCAAAAATGCGCCCGTTGCATCTTGCCGAAGCCGATCTCGCCACACGACGCTAAGCACTATTGAA
>WNEN01000199.1_pt1 | contig 10032 bp, 11 predicted proteins | sample 5399951 | NCBI WGS metagenome assembly WNEN01 (sample SAMN13153327, study PRJNA577476) | soil metagenome | isolation source: 20 cm grassland meadow soil 5 days after 1st rain plot 2 | place: USA:California | collected 2015-09-21
CCCACGGTGCATTTGTTTTTGAAGACGACTTTTACGCAGAGTTCCGCTTTACCGGGCCGCCGCTCCCTTGCTTGCAGGGGATCGACGATTTCGGGCGCGTCATTTACGCCGGAACAATGAGTAAAATTCTTTATCCTTCGCTGCGACTGGGCTACGTCGTTGCGCCAGAGGCGTTGATCGATCCGTTGGTAAAAATCCGCAGCACAATGGACCAACACTCGTCGGCGATTGATCAGGCTACGCTGGCGCGTTTCATCACCGAAGGATTTTTCCTCAGTCACATCAAACGAATGCGAAAAATCTACGCCGAGCGACGAGAAGTCTTTATCAAACACTTCAATGAGTTACTCGGTGATCGTTTCACTTTGCAGATTCCGGAGGGTGGATTGAATATGGTCGCGTGGCTGAAACGCGAAGGAGACTTCCCGGCGATTAGCCGCGTTACTCTTCAGATTGGAGTCAAGCCTTCACCGTTGTCATTTTATTGCATTCAAGCCAGGCCCAAGCCCGCGTTCGTCTTCGGTTTTGCCGGTTGGACACCGGCCCAGATTCGAGAAAGCCTGGTCAAACTCGCGTCGTCACTCCGAAAGGCTGGGATTCCCTAGGCAACGCAGTAAGCGGGCATGTCTAACAAGAAATCTCTTTTAAAGAAAAGGCGCCGGCGTTCGATCATCGCCTTCGAGATGATTCGACTTGATCGCACTTCCACCGAACCGCTCCACCAGCAGCTTTATCGCCAGATTCGTGATGAGCTAAGATCGGGCAGCTTTAGCGATGGCGCTTCCCGGCTTCCTTCCTCACGCGCGCTGGCCGTTGACCTAGGAATCTCGAGACTAACGGTCAATCTTGCGTTCTCAAAGCTTCACGCAGAAGGCTATCTTCGTTCAAAGGCTAAATCGGGGACATTTGCAGCATACCCTCTCCCTGACAGCTTTCTGAGCGCAGACAAATTCGCCCGCCCTGCGGCGGGACGAATCCCGCATGGCGGACCGAAAGCCCATCCCGCGACTGAGTCTACCCTTCGCATTTCCGATCGGGTGAAAGCAATTCCAGACCAGCGTGTAGGAAAACAGTTTGATCTTGGGGCAACAGGCGCTGGCGCGGGCGTCTCGCTCGTCCCGAGTATTCCGGCGGTGGATGAATTTCCGATAGGAGTATGGGAACGGCTTAGAGCACAGGTTCTCGCGTGGAAGGGGACCCACCTTTTGCGTTATGCGTCGAATCGCGGGGACCTCGACCTGCGCAACGCACTTGCCGCTTACTTGTGCGATTTCAGAGCAGCGCGCTGTCATCCGGACCAGATCGTAATTGTAGGCGGAATGCAGCAAGCAATGTTGATTACGGCAACGGCATTGCTGAATCCGGGCGAGCCCGCGTGGATTGAAGATCCTTGTTATCAGCAAACCCGAAGAGTTCTTACTTTGGCTGGCGCCAGGATCGTTCCAAGGCCGCTCGACGACCAGGGCATCGTGATTGCGCGATCACGAAAAGAGCCCTTGCCAAAACTCATTTACGTCACTCCTTCACATCAATTTCCTCTCGGGGTAACAATGAGTTTCCCGCGGCGGACGGCCTTACTCGATTTCGCGCCCGCGCATAACGCGTTCGTTTTCGAAGACGATTATGACGCCGAGTTCCGTTTCACTGGGCCGCCGCTCCCTTCCTTGCAGGGTATGGATAACTCCGGCCGGGTGATTTACGCGGGAACGATGAGCAAGATTCTCTGTCCCTCCTTGCGTCTGGGCTACATTGTTGCGCCGGAGCCGCTGATTGATTCGTTGATCAAGATCCGCAGCGCGATGGATCAACACTCGTCACCGATCGACCAGGCGACGCTGGCTCGATTTATCACCGAAGGCTTTTTCCTCAGTCATATCAAACGGATGCGAAAAATCTATTCCGATCGGCGAGATTTTTTCATCGAAGAGTTCAAAAAGTTACTGGGGAATCGTTTTAGATTGCAGGTTCCAGAAGCCGGCTTGAACATCGTCGCCTGGCTGAAACGCGAGGAAGACTTCCCGATAATCAGGCATATCACAATCGATATCGGAGTAAGGCCGTCAACGCTTTCATTTTTTTGCATTCAGGCAAGGCTAAAGGCAGCGTTCGTATTCGGTTTTGCGGCCTGGACGCCAGCTCAGATTCGAGAAAGCCTTGTTAAACTCGCGTCTGCACTCAAGGCGAAGGGAATTTAATCTCGAGTTGGGATCGCCAGTGCTTCTTATGCGCCAGACATTCTTCCTGTTTGTGGTAGGGCTGACTCTCCATTCGCAGAAGCCGCCGCCATCGAACTTGCATTGAAGTTTTTCAGGTAGCTGCGCGGCTTTGCTCCAAGTCTCCGTTCGAACGCGCGCTGGAATGTTTGCGCGTCCGAAAAGCCAACAGAGGCAGCAATGGTCTCGAGAGTTCGCTTCGGAACGGATAGACGACGTTTTGCTTCATTGATGCGCAGGGTCTCCACAAACTCCCCCGGCGCACTGCCGAACACACTTTTGAAAGCTCGATTTAAATGGCTCGGAGACATGCACGCTCTGCGCGCCAGCGTATTGATTGAAAGGTCTCCGTGCAAATTTCGCATGATCCACGGGATGAGTTCCGCAAAGCGATCAGCCGGTTGACTGTCAAACACGAGCGGACTGGGCAGTTTGTGTTGGCCGTTGCCGTTCATCGGCGCGCTTACAAACTCCTGGGCAACCACCGATACTATATGGCGGCCGTAGTCCTCTTCGATCAGAGCAAGCGAAAGATCGATAGCTACGCTGGGACCGGAAGACGTGTAAAAGGCGCCATCTTTAACGAGATGCCTTCTGGGATCAACACGCAGGTTTGGGAAACACCGTGCAACATCGCTGGCGTAACGCCAATGAGTGGTGACTTCGCGGCCATCGAGTAACCCGGTTGGCGCCACACCATAAATTCCACCGCCGATCGCAACAACGCGGCGCGTCTCGTTTACGCGCGCCAGGACCCAGTCTGCAATCGTTTCACTGACTAAAGATCGCCGGAGTCCATCGCCGCCTGGAATGACAATCGTGTCTAAGTCGGACGCTATTTCGAGCGTGCTGTCTGGGCAGAATGCGATTCCCGATTCAGCGTGAAAACATTCGGAAGTGAAGCCAATCGTGCTGATCTGGTAACACGAAATCCGATTTCCATAACCGCCATCGAGGGTCGCAGCTGCAAGAATGTCGGCAGCGCGCGTCAGCTCCGATGCAGCGACACCCTCAAAACCGAGAAAGCCAATCCGCTTTGGATTCATTGCTTGTCTGGGCCATAATACGGATCCTTTAAATTTGTCGGTAGGACACAGAACCGACATTACGAGCCACGAGCGTTCTTGATTTCTGAGAGGCTACTGGAAAGGGAGGTTGATTTTTTGCGCAGGGAGCGATCTGGAATAACTTAAGGCGCAACCACACGAAAGGAGAAAATCATGGCTACTTATGTCGCTTTGATTCAGTTCACTGATCAAGGCATCCGCAATATCAAAGACACCGTTAAACGTGGTGACTCTGCGATACCCGAGGCTGAAAAAATGGGGATCAAGATCGTGGAACAATTCTGGACAATGGGCGCCTACGATGCTGTAGTGGTCCTCGATGCACCTGATGACGAGACCATTAGCGCCTTGATGCTTGAGAATGGCTCACACGGCAACGTCAAGAGCCTTACCATGCGCGCCTTCCGTCGAAATGAGATGGAGAAAATCCTGGCAAAGATCGAATAGCGTCTGCTCAATAACGCTTCCGAGGTCTCATCCCCCGCCTTATAGCCGCTTTTACTAATCGCAGCTGATTACTCGCACGACGACCATACATTTGTTGTGAGAAAAATTTCTGTTCCTAAGCTTGGAATCATTGCTGCGGCTCTTCGCCTCTGTGGCGGAGACCTCTACGCTGCCGATAGTGGACATCCAACTGAGATTGAGCACATCGTCAATGAGGCGATCCGGCCCGTCATGGAGGAGAACAACGTTGCTGGAATGGCCGTGGCAGTCACGGTTCCGGGCAAGCGATACTTCTTTAATTATGGCGTCGCCTCGAAGGAAAGCGGACGAAAGGTCAACGAGGATACGATTTTTGAGATCGGCTCTGTCAGCAAAACTTTTACCGCCACCCTCGCGTACTACGCACAAGCGAGGGGAGTGCTATCTCTCTCGGACAACGCGAGCAAATACTGGCCCTCACTAGCGGGCAGCAGTTTGGATAAGGTCAGCCTTCTCGATCTCGGCACTTATGCGGCCGGGGGCTTGCCCCTTCAATTTCCGGACGAGGTGAACGATCACGAGAAGATGATCGCGTATTACAAAAGCTGGCGCCCGACTTACCCTGTCGGCACCCATCGACTCTACTCGAAGCCGAGCATCGGCTTGTTCGGCTATCTGGTCGCCAGAAGCATGGGCGAGCCTTTTAAGAATCTCATGGAAGGAAAGCTCTTCCCTATGCTTGGCCTAAGCCATACGTACATCACTGTTCCCGAAGACCAGATGGGCAACTACGCTTATGGGTACTCGAAGGACGAAAAGCCGATTCGCGTGGCGTCAGGCGTTCTGGATTCAGAGACCTACGGTGTCAAGACAACTGCGGCGGACATGATCCGGTTCGTTGAGGCAAACATGGATGGCGTAAGGCTGGACGAAACCCTCCAGCGGGCAATTACCGCGACGCACACTGGATACTTTAGGTTTGGCGACATGACGCAAGGTTTAGGATGGGAGATGTATGCTTATCCAACGGATCTTGATCGTCTGCTTGCCGGGAACTCTGCTCAAGTGATCTTCAAGGCCAACGAGGTGACCAGACTTACTCCGCCATTGTTATCGCAACAAAATATGCTGATTAACAAGACCGGCTCGACGAACGGCTTTGGCGCTTATATCGCCTTTGTTCCCGCCAAAGGCATTGGCATCGTGATGATGGCGAACAAGAACTATCCAATCCCAGCTCGCGTGAAGGCTGCATTCCGGATATTGACTGCGCTAGACAGCAAGTCCGGAGTGACGAGTACTCGTTAAGGAGCCTTTTCCACGAGGTAGATCCCGGCGAGCCTCCGCGGGGCAAACGAACCACAATGCACCGTGCTTGGCCGGTTCGCTGTCTCAGTCGTTTTTATTTCGGTGCTAAATATTCGATCTAGTAGGATTGCCCCGGAGGGAGGGCTGATGGGATGAGAACAACACGATTCGAGCCATCCCACGACCCCGTGAATACGTACGTATGTCCAGGACGGACATTTAGCACAGTGGATGTCGGCTCAGAATAGTATGAGTTTGGCGCGGCCGAGGCCGTCAATACATAACGGCCCGCGGGCAGAAAGTGATCGTAGCGGCGTCCCTGCACGACGTTGGTGACCGTTCTGCCATCAACCTTCAGATTGAGAACTATGTTCCATCCAAAGTTCGCGGTTCTCAAAACGATTAAACGCCCACCCGACTGGGCGGCGGCAGTTCCAATCGAGACTGCGCAAACAGAAACAAGAATCAGAGGGAGTGTATTAGCGCCGGTGTATCTTAACTTCATCGCCTGATGCTACGCTCCGGACTCGCTTTTGGCGAGCGGCGTTCATCGCCTTGTGAAGTTCTCGGAGGTTGTCCCGACGCACCAAGGCCTTCCCGGCCACCCAAGTTGCCACAACTCCCCAGGGGTCAGGCACACACTGGATGGGCGGAGAAAAACGAAATCCGAATCCCACATCGCAGTATATACATAGGTCGCCCCCGGCTGGACGTTCACTGCTGTCGAAGTGGGCCCCGAGACCCCTGTGCGTGGTACCTTGCGTATGGTTAAGACATGTTCCCCGGCTGGCAACCATGTGTGAAAGTAGCGACCCTGGACAACGGTCGCGGCGGGCCTGGCGTCAATCTGAAGATTGAACCCCACATTCCATCCGAAGTTCGCCGTCCTGAGAATGAGTAGATGCCCACCCGGTTGAGCGGCAGCGGTTCCAACCGTAACCGCACAAATGAAAGTAAGGATCAGGAAGAACCTGCCGGCGGAGTTATGTTTTGATTTCATGGCTCCATCCTACGCTCCAGGCTTGTCTTTGGCTAGCAGGTTTCGTCAATGCTTCGATTTATCACCATCAGATGTCGTGTCAGCGGAGGGTTTTCCGTCGCAAGTGACCGTCTTGCCCACATTGACTACCATCAGATCCCTGGCGATCACGAACGGACCGTTATATTCTTTGCGTACCGCGTCCCCAAGCCCTTCTTCATCCTTGTAGTGATAAACAACCGCAAGCTTGGGCTTCACAATCGCGAAGACCCGTCCCGCATCTTCGGCAGACGCAATTGATCGCTTCGACGGCGGAGCGGGATTCTTCCAGCCGGCACTCCAGGCAGCATGTATGAGGCAGTCCGTGCCCTTTGCGAAGTCCACAAGGTTCTGGCAAAACTTCGTATCTCCGGAAATGACCACTGAGTGCCCCGTAGAATCGACGCGATACCCAAACGCCGGTTTTACAGTTCCATGATCGACGAGAAACGCGGAGACTCGCGTCGAACCGTCATTATATATTTCGCCCTGCTCTATTTCCTTCGCATCGATTTCGACAGCTTTAGCTGGAAGGGGATCAGGAGCAGCCTGACGAATGCGAATATCAAAGCAAATGCTTGAGCAAGATGCCTCGCCATACTCGAAGTTCCTTGAGGACCCCAGATTGGTAGCGGTTTGCTTCGCCCCAAAAGCCATCCCGAAAGCCACAAATCCGGGATTCCGACAACATGGTCGGAGTGAAGATGAGTGAGAAAGAGAGCATCTACCTCTTTCGGGCTAACTCCAGCCTGCGTCAGGCGAATTACAACAGCGCGGCCACAGTCAAACAGCAACTTTGTGCCGGCTACTTCGACAAGAATGGCTGAGCCGAATCGCTCAGCATTCGGAAAGGGAGTTCCTGTACCAAGTAACGTAACTTTCATCCCCTCGCGGCCAGTGCCAGCTGAGACGCTGTCTATCACGCACAGCGAAAGGAACAGGACAATTAAACGGAATCCAGGACACATCGTATAAATGGCCGTGACATGTTGAGCGAATCGAAACATCTGTGGCTTGCTGAGGAGATCGGACGCCGGATAGATCAGAGATTCTTCTCCCGCAACTGCGGAATCAGAACGACATTATGCGATGGCTTGTATGATCTCACGTAGCCGGTTCATTTGTCGCCGGTGGCTGTTTTCACTTGCGCTCCATTATTCGACAGAAATTCAAGCTGGATCAGAGTGCGATTGAGCTCCTGCACTAATCCCGAAAGCTTTCGGGATTTACCGGTAAAAGCGTTCACGAGCGCGCGATAGTACCAAAGAGCGCCTTGTTTACCTCCGTTGAATCGAGACCAGAGTCTTTCTCCTTCCTTACGATAATCCATCAGGATCGCACGGACATTGTGCAATTTGTCTGAAGCTGACACGAGTTTCGTCGACATCGGTGCGTCTCGAACGTGAGCCACGTAGGACTTCTTTCGTTCCAGCCACGGAGGTTTTGGCGTTTGATCTGTGTCAGTGCAGCCCTGCACGATTTTCGCGACTTTTTTGCCAAACTTTCGCTCGATATCGCGCAATCGTTTCGCGCCGCCACAATCTTCCACGGCATCATGCAGCAGCGCGGCGATCGCTTCCGTTTCGTTGGCACCGTATTCCATCGCGATCGCACAGACGCCAAGGATATGCGCGATGTACGGAATCCTTGTTTTTTTCCGCAGCTGTCCGCCGTGAATCCGCGTGGCGTAAATCAATGCCTTTTCGAACTGACGCGAGAGCCGCATATATCTCCTTCGCTTGCCCGATCAATAATGACGGTATCAGCTACAACTACTCTCGCCAGTTGCGCTTCTTGCTGTAGCGGCGGGTGTGTCAGCCGCAGCGTGCAACAAGTCCAATCCGCGCTACTCCTTCGGCTTTAACCAGCCAGCGCATTAATTGCTTTCCATTCTTCTGGAGCCAATTTTAGTTTTGTCGCGGCAACATTTTCTTCCAGGTGCGCGACTGATGACGTGCCGGGAATCGGTAGGATCACTGGTGATCGCTCAAGGAGCCACGCCAGGGCGACTTGAAAGACGCTCACGCCATGAGCCTTTGCCGCCGCATTCAGCGCATTCTCAGGTTTCAAACCGCGGGTTCCGCCGATGGGGAACCATGGCAAAAATCCAAGGGCATTCTTCTCGCAATAGGCCAGAGCATTCTCAGATTTGCGGTCTTCGATGTTGTACCGGTTCTGCACACTAACGATCGGAACAATTTTGCGTGCGCGTTCGATTTCTTCCGGTTCAACATTCGATAACCCGACGTGCCGAATCTTCCCGGCGTCTTTCATCTCCTTAATGGCGCCGAGCGATTCTTCGATGGGCACTTTTGGGTCGATACGATGCAGTTGATACACGTCGATCCTCTCCAGGCGCAGCCGCTTCAGGCTGCCATCGACAGCTTGTTTGAGATGTTGGGGTGATCCATCGGGCACCCATTCGGCTGGGCCCGGTCGAGTAAGGCCGCCTTTCGTCGCGATAACGAGGCCTTTAGGATAAGGATAAAGCGCTTCGGCAATCAGCAATTCGCTTGTTTCTGGGCCATAGGCATCCGCTGTGTCAATTAAGTTCACGCCCAGCTCGACCGCGCGTCGCAGGACTTTCAGCGCATTCCCGCGATCGGGCGGCCAACCCCAAATCCCTTCGCCGGTGACGCGCATCGCGCCAAAACCAAGGCGATTGACTGTAAGGTCGCCGCCCAACTTCCAAGTTGGATTTGTAGCGATGTTCGATGACGCTGACGGCTCAGCTCCGAAGATTGCGTCCGATCCTCTTGCAACAAGGGCCGCGCCCGTTACAAGAGTTGTGCCGAGGAATGTTCGGCGAGTAACACCCTGCTTCTTATTCGAGTTTGAAGGTTTTTCATGCATGCTTGTTCAGCGTACGTCCAGCCAAATTGCTGTCAACGCGAGCCAATGGTGCTTTGCAAGACGTGATTCAACGTCCAAGCAATCTTATAATGTCATTCTCATCCCGCAGTTGCGGGAGAAGAATCTCTGATCATTTCTGGATCGCTTCCCACGGAAAAAACAGAGATGTTTCGCATCGCTCAACATGACAGTCCCGTTTAAGAGATGAGTGCTAGTTAGATCCATTTCCTTCTCTCGCGCATGAGGACGGCGAATGCCTCCTCGAGATCTTTGCCGAAAGTTAGAATGCCTGCTTCGTGACCAGCCATGGCAATAATCTTTGGCACGTCGGTGCGCTTGAAGAGTTGCATTATTTCATACGCCAGCTGCGGTGTTCCATACTCGGCAGCCCTCGAGGTTGTCGGCGCTTGATTCAAAACTGCTGCCCACAACTTGGAGTCGTGACAATGAATAACCGCCCCTGCGGTTGCATCCGACTTGTAAATTGCAGCGTGCGTAAGGGATTCCGATGAGGGCAGCGCAGATCCTTCGTATCGGACGCAGTTCCTTTCAAAATCGCATGCCACTACTTTTGCGTAGTCTGCCAGGGTCAATTCGCGTCTGCCTCCAGTTGCAGAACCGGTGATGTAAAAATTGTCGGTGGCACCGTCTCTCACGCTCAGGTTTCCGAACCCAATACCATTCGGATCCACACCAATCAGACCAAGCTGACGAAGTTTCCGGCGGTGTGCATTTAATTCGGCGAGCCCCTCAAACGAAGTAATCTCCGCAGCCACGCGCTCGCACGAAAACTTTATGTATTCGCTCACAGGGCCTGCTCTGGAAAAAGTGCGCGGATGCTTTTCTCGTTCGCTTCACACACGCCGCGCTCGGTAATCAATCCGGTTACCAGATGGCCAGGTGTAACATCGAATCCATAATTTGCTGCCGGACTTTTCTCCGGAGCGACACGGACCTCAACCTGTTGTCCCTCGAACCAGCCATCGGCTTGCTTCACTTCCTCCGCGCTACGTTCTTCAATCGGGATTTCTTTCAGCCCGTCCCGTAACTTCCAGTCGAATGAAGACGAAGGCAGCGCTACATAAAAGGGAACGTTATTGTCCTTCGCGGCCAGCGCCTTCAGATATGTCCCGATCTTATTGGCAAC
>WNEN01000200.1_pt1 | contig 10032 bp, 8 predicted proteins | sample 5399951 | NCBI WGS metagenome assembly WNEN01 (sample SAMN13153327, study PRJNA577476) | soil metagenome | isolation source: 20 cm grassland meadow soil 5 days after 1st rain plot 2 | place: USA:California | collected 2015-09-21
TCTGTAGCCGCATCCACCGGCACGCTCGCGCTCGAACAGGTGATCCCGACCGATGGCGACTGGCCCCGCAACTTCAGTTTGGATCCGACCGGGCGCTGGCTGCTCGTCGCCAATCAGCGGTCCGACTCCATCGTCGTGTTCGCGCGCGATCCGGAGACCGGCAGGCTGGCACCCACCGGCCAGCGGATCGCGATACCGAGTCCCGTTTGCCTGCGGTTCGCGTGACTACGAAGGTCCACCCCGGTCTTCACTCGGGGCGGTAGACGATCTGCCCGCTGGTCAAAAGCTCGACGCAGAAGAGGGTCCCACCGACCTCCAACGTCCAGCGACCCACTCCGGCGCCCCCGAATTGCTGAATCTTCACGGTAAACGACACAGGCACAGGATGGCCACCGGGAATAGAGACGAGCTTCCCCGTGACGTTCAGGACCACGACCTGGCCTTCCATGCGCCAGCTCGTAACCTCGCCCCAGATGTTGCCCGGAAATGTGCTGCCGTGCTGGTCAACGCAATCGACGTGCCCCGTGGCCGAGCCGTCGGAATAAAGCGTGACCCCCATCCCGAACGCGGTTCTCCCTGCTGCGAGCCCTGGGGGTTGCATCTCCGCCGTGCCACCCCCGTGGATGGTCGCCACTACGGTGGCGGGCCCCGCGTCCAGTGCGCGTATGGCCGCTGCTGGCAAAACCCGCAGGTCGTTCTTGGGAGCCGTCATGTCCGAGCAGGCGGTGATGACGACAGAGGCAATGATGGCGGTGGCGATGAAAAGCTTGGGGCGGATCATAGTGAACAACCTGAGACGTCCACTGCGTGGAACATACCGGCATTTCCCTGATCTGCATCGCGGGCCATCGGAATGGTGAGCATCGTGGCGTCATGCAGCATGTTGAGAGCTCCCGGCAACCCGGTTCCTGGGGCTGGGCACGGTCTCGAAGCGGCATCGAACGAGGGTCGCAACTCGGCCGGCGCCGTCGTGTCCGCGCAAGCGGTGGTGACGACACAGGCGATAAAGGCGGTGGCGATGAGAAATTTGGGGCGGATCATCTGAGCCTCCGTTCAACTGAGATTTGCTACCGGGGACGCGTTCGCGCTTGACCGGGCGGACACAGCGCTCCATGATAGGCCGGCCCCCTCAGAAGAACCTCACACAAAACTCACAGAGCGGCTTACGGCAAAAATATTGGTCCTCGATCTTCTGGGCACGCTGTCTCTGCGGAACGACGCGCATCAAGTTCCCATAGCCGCGCAACAAAAGCGGCCGCTGAGTCTGCTGGCAATCCTTGGTCTGAGCGGAAAACAGGGTATCTCGCGCGATCGGATCGAGGCCTACCTCTGGCCGGCCAGCTCTGGCGCACGAGCACAGCACGCGCTCGATCAGACGGTCTATGCGATCCGCCACGCCCTGGGCAGCGATCTCGTACTCGCGACAGCACGAGAGCTCCGGCTCAATCCAGAATTAGTTCAGGTTGACATATGGAATTTCGAGCAGGCGATTCGCGCCGCTGAGTGGACGGCGGCGGTCGGCCACTACAAAGGGCCGCTCCTGGATGGATGTCATTTTGCAGACAGCCACGAGCTCGAGTTGTGGATAGACGCACACCGAACGCGACTACGACTCGAGTATCAAAAGGCTATCGAGTTCCTAGCCAGCGTTGCCGCCGAAGCAAGCGACCATTCGCAGACCGTCATGTGGCTGCGCCGACTCGTGAGCTCCGATCCGCTTTCAGCCGGCGCGACAAGAAAGCTCATGCTCGCGCTCGCCGCCGCCGGAGACCGCGCCGGCGCGGTGAAACACGCTCGCCTGTACCAGGAACTCGTACGCCAAGAGCTCGAGATGGAGCCGGATGCCGAAATCGCAGATCTCGCCGCGACTCTGAGCCGTCCGGCGACCACCGAGGCCGCGGTGCCGAAGTCTCCGTCGATCACGCCGTCGGTCGCCGTATCGACGCCCCCAGTCACAGAGCGGAGCCGTCGCCACAGGACGGTGTTGTACGCCGTAATGGCGGTCGCCATCGTGGTTTCGGGTGCCGCGATCTGGGGTTGGGCGCGTGCCGCACCAGCGAAGCAGGTCGTGCGGTCTACCCTGGTGCTCGACTCGACTGAGGCGATGGTTCCCAGTACGGGCTGGTCGGGACGGGTTGCCATCTCCCCTGACGGATCACGCCTCGCCTACTTCGGCGGTCCCCGCTCGCAGCTCCTGATACGGGCGCGCGATCAGCTCCATGCCACTGCTGTGCCGGGGACAGAAGGGGGGACGAGCCCGTTTTTCTCGCCTGACGGCCGTCAGGTGGGCTTTCTCAGGGACTTCATCGTTCAGATCGCCTCGCTCGACGGCGGGCCACCGATCACCGTTTTGGATTCGCTCATCGGCGTGTCCGGGGCGTCCTGGGGACCGGACAATTTCATCTACGCCGACGCGTTCGACGACTTAAAGGGTCTCATCCGCGTCGAGGCCAAGCCGGGGGCCGGGCCGAGATGGTTTACGACGCTGGACACCGCAACGGGAGAGAGTGATCACGCGTGGCCGGACGTGCTGCCCAACGGAAAGGGCGTGCTCTTTAGCGTCCGGTTCATGGGAAAGAGCGGAGCCAAAGGCAGTATCTCCTACGCCATCGCTGTGGCCGACATCCCGTCCGGGAAGCACCGCGTGATCGTAAACGACGCGGTCTATGCGCGCTATGTGTCGTCTGGACACCTCCTCTATGTGACGGCCAACAAGACTTTGATGGTCGTGCCATTCGATCAGAATTCCATGAAAGTCACGGGCGAGCCGACCGCGCTCACCGAAGGAATGCGGTTGGGTATGGGTGGCTCGGCGGACGTGGCGGTTTCAGCGACAGGGACGCTTGTTTACGCGACCGGCGCCGGACAGGGAAAGCAGGAGCTCGTGTGGGTAGGGCGTGACGGCAAAGCCCACGCGGTTGATCCTGATTGGCCAGGCAACTTTTTGGGCTTCCCGACTCTGTCACCGGACGGGAGGTCGCTCGCCGTGGTGCGGGTCGTTAATGCAGAATCCTTCAGTATCTGGATCAAGCGGCTTGACCGGGGCCCCAGCATCAAGTTGACACTCGATGGCAAGGACCATTATGGCGCCGGGTGGACACCAGACGGCAGGAGCGTGACGTTCTCATCAACCCTCGCGACAGGCGCCACCGATCTGTGGACCACGCGGGCTGATGGTGGCGCGCAGGCGCTGATGCAGCTCCATGAGAAGGCAAACTTGTACAATGCGCGCTGGTCGCCCGACGGGAAATGGCTGCTCTTCCAGAGCGACATGGCGCCAACCGGTTCCGGTGACATTTTTGGGATACGCCCGGGAATCGATACGGCACCCGTGCCCGTTGTGGCGACCAGGTTCGCCGAAATGTCGCCGGCCCTTTCACCCGACGGGCGCTGGCTGGCGTACACCTCGAACGAAACCGGCGAGGACGCGATATATGTGGTGCCGTTTCCAAACACGGGCGCGGGAAAGTGGGCGGTTTCGTCGGGCGCGGGAACGGAGCCGGTGTGGTCCCATCGCGGGAGCGAGTTGTTCTATCGCGACGGCTCCGGAAACCTCGTCGTCGTCGACGTACACACCCACCCACGATTCTCGCTCGGCCGTTCCGTAGCGCTCTTTCCGGCCGCGGGGTACGAGTCCCTCCGGTTTACCCCCCAATATGCGGTGGCCCCAGACGACCGGCGCTTCTTGATGATCCGCCAGTTGGAGACCGGCACACCCGACCAAGTGATCGTCGTTGAGAATTGGTTCGAGGAGCTCAGAGCGAAGTCGCGGAAATGAACGAGTCGCCAAGCTCACGAATGGTTGAGTCAGGTGCGCAGGATCTCCGCCGCGTCATCGGACTCACCGGCGGCACGGCGCTGATCGTCGGCATCACGATCGGCAGCGGAATCTTCCGCACGCCCCCCACGATCGCCGGGCTCGTCCCACATCCGCTCGCCATCATGGCACTCTGGACCGCGTTCGGTTTGATCAGCATCTGCGGTGCGCTCGTGCTCGCCGAGCTGAGCTCGCTGCTGCCGCAGGCGGGCGGCGTCTACGTGTACTTGCGCGAGGCGTACGGCGATGCCGCCGCGTTCGTGTTCGGCTGGCTGTACGTCCTGATCACGACACCCACCACTGTTGCCGCGTTGGCCGTCGTCTTCGCCGAGTTCCTGCTCAACGTGCTCGGCGTGCCTGCAGGCGCGCGCGCCATGCACCTGATCGCGATCGCCGCCATCATTATTCTGACGTTCGCCAACGTGCTGGGGGCACGCGTCGGCGCGGCCGTGAGCGAACTGACCACGCTGGTCAAGGTCACCGCGCTGGCGGCAATCATCCTCGGCGTGTTCCTGCTGGGTCACGGCAGTATCTCCAACCTGACCGCAGGCAGCACGGTGCACGGCAGCGGGTTGGCGCGCGCGGTCGCCGCGGTCATCTGGACCTACGACGGCTGGGTTGCGGTCAGCATGATCGCCGGAGAGGTCGTCGCACCCGAGCGACTGATGAAGCGCATCATCATTCTCGGAATGCTGATCATCGTCACGCTCTACATCGGCGCGAACCTGGCGTACCTGTACATGATGCCGGTCGGCGTCATGGCGCTGCAAAAGGAAGCCATCGCGCGGACCGTGACGACGGCGATCGCGGGACCCGCGGCCGGCGTGCTCATCATGCTCGCGATCATGACGAGCGTGCTCGGCGCGCTCAACGGCAACCTGCTCGCCAAACCGCGTGTCGCCTACGCGATGGCGCGCGACGGCCTGACGTTCGCGTTTCTCGGTAAGACCCATCCGCGCTGGGCCACGCCGTGGGCAGCCGAGCTGATCGTGGGAGCGGTCGGGATCATCATGGTGCTCGCGCTCAGAGATTACGACACGCTCATCACGTACTTCGTCGTCATCGAGTGGGGCGCGCTGCTGTTTGCCGTCGCAGCGGTGTTCGTGCTGCGCCGGAAGATGGCCGCAGCGGCGCGGCCATTCCGCACACCGCTGTATCCCTGGGTGCCACTGGTGTTTTTGATCGGCACCGTCGTTGGTTTATCGGCCATTGTCTGGGGACAGATTCAGGTGCGCAACTTTTCGCCGATCTACGGTCTCATCATTGCGGCGGCCGGATTCCCGGTGCATCACCTGTGGAAACGATTGACGAGGAGCGCATGAGACAGGCCGTTCACACCGCGAATGCCCCGAAGCCCCAGGGTCCGTATTCGCAGGCGATCGTCGAGGGCGATTTCGTGTTTGTTGCCGGACAAGGACCCATCAATCCGGCAACAGGAAAAAGGGAGATGGGAGATGTTCGATCGGAGACGAAGCGCATCTTCGAAAACATCCGCGCGATTCTCGAGGCCGCGGGCTCGTCGCTGGATCATGTGGTGAAATGCAACGTCTATCTGCGCGACATCGACGATTTCGCCGCGATGAACGAGGTGTACCAGACGTTCTTCTCGGCGCCGTTCCCGGCGCGCACGACGATCCAGGCGGGCGCGCTGCCGGGCGGCATTGCCGTGGAGATCGAGTGCATCGCCAGGGTGGGGACGCAGCATGCTGCGCCCCCACATCACTCGTGAACGCGGTGGACCTCGACACCCCTGCCCTGTTCGTCGATCTCGACGTGCTCGAGCGCAACATCGCGCAAATGCAGGAGCAGTGTCGTCGCTGGGGCGTCGGACTCCGACCTCATGTGAAGACCCACAAGATCCCGGAGATCGCCAGGCTGCAGCTCGATGCGGGCGCGATCGGCATCACGGTCGCGAAGCTGGGCGAAGCCGAGGTGTTGCCGGGCGATGACGTGCTCGTGGCCTATCCGCTGCTCAAGACGAAACTGCCGCGCTTGAAAAAGCTGGCGCAGACCAGGCGCGTGAAGGTGGCGGTCGATTCGGTCGAAGTCGCGCGCGATCTCCGTGGGATCGAAACGCTGGTCGAGGTCGATGTCGGCGTGGGCCGGTGTGGAGTCCAGACACCGGAGCAGGCAGTTGCGGTTGCGCAGGCCTGCTCGGATTTCCAGGGAATTTTCTATTGGCCGTCATGGCTCGATGAGGCGGGCTTTCGCACCGCGTGTGTCACCATCGATGCGGTGCTCGCGGCGCTCGACGCTGCCGGGTTCGAGGCCAGGATCGTCTCGGGCGGCTCGACGCCCGGAGCCGCGAAGACGCCGCTGATCCCACAGACCACCGAGATCCGGCCCGGCACCTACGTGTTCTACGACGCGAGCAGCCTGGCGGCGAAGGTGTGCGAGCTGGGGGACTGCGCGCTGCGCGTGCTCACCACGGTCGTCAGCACCGCCGTGCCGGGTCAGTGCGTGATCGACGCCGGCTCAAAGACATTCTCGAGCGATCCCACGCTCGGTGTCGGAACGTTCGGGGACTTTGTCGGCCACGCGTGGACCATGCGCAAGATGAATGAAGAGCATGGCTACGTCGAGCTCGATGGGGCACAGCCGCGTGTCGGTCAAACAGTGTGGGTTGTGCCGAGCCATGTGTGCGCGACGGTCAACCTCCACGACGAGATCTGGTACGGCCGCGGCGAGCGCGTGGAGGGAAGCTGGCGCGTCGCCGGGCGCGGCAAAGTTCGCTAGGGCGCGATCCTGCCCCGCAACACGGTGATCGAGGCCTTCGGAAGCATAAACGTGGCGGGAGATCCCTGGAGCACCGTGGCCGCGGGCGGCTGATCAGGATCGGGATGACTGTTCGGCCCATCGTTGATCCACACGTACTGCGCGCTGCCAAACGACACGACCGTCACCGGCCCGACAAACGACGTCTGGCGCTTGTGCTGTGAATCCTCGAACACGACGCGCAGGGTGTGTGGATTGATCGAGTCCCGATTGACCAGCATCAATGACCAGTTGCCGTCGGGCCGATGCACCGCATAGGACGTGACCAGGGTATCGCCTGCAGCATCCCGGACATCGGAAGAGCTCGGAAACATCTGATGGACGCCGGCGCGGTGTTGCAACCACTCGAGGTTGAGCATGTGAGCCGCGTAGTATGTCGCCGTATATCCCTTGATCGCGTAGGTCTCGTCGGACACGAAGTTCGACCACGACGACCACCCGAGACAGGTGTTCTGCACGCCCTGTGGCTGGATCGGCGAGTGATAGAAAGCGGCGCCGCCGCCTTCAAAAAAGGATCCGATGTTATCCGCGAGCCACAAGCCGCCCCAAATCGTGGTCATCGGTCCCGTCAGATTCCAGGACACGTGGCTCTCGGTGACCATCAGCGGGACGCTCTTCGGCACGCCGTCGTTACGCCACACCTGCAGGATGTGCTTCATGAGGCGCGGCTCGCTGTAGAGACTCTTCCAGGTGATGTCGCAGGGATCGAACGGGTAATGCTCGAATGAGACGAACGCCAGATCGGCAAGCCGGCCGTGCGCCTTGAGGTAATCGACAAAGCGGCCCATCCACGACGTCCGGCCGCGCGCATCGGGCCACAGCGTGATGTCTTCATTCACGCCCTCGAACACAGGGCCGCCCAGCCGGAGTTTGGGATCCACCTTGTGGATGGCGGTGGCCCACTGCAGGTACAGCGCCGCGTAGTCTTCCGGCATCGCGTGCTTGCCGTCGGGCTCTTCTCCCATCTCGATGTACCCAATGGGATAGCCGCGCCGCTCGATGTACGCGATCTGCGCCGCGGCATCTTCGGGCGTCCCGTAGAGCATGGTGACTGGAATCATGGCGGGCAGGTTGTTGGTCAGCCCGCTGGTGAAGAACAGGTCGAAACCGGTGTGCTGGTAGTTCCCGCTGTTGTTTACATCGGCCGCCGAATGCCAGGGATCGATCGACGATGCGGCGTAGGTCGTCAGGCGCGCGTCGGGCGCCTGCGTGACCTCCGAGAACGTCCCGCTTGCATCCAGCGTGCCGGCCGCAATTTGCTGGATCGCGTATCCCACGCAGTTGCGCACGTCACTCGAGCCGTGTTCATCACAGGTATCGGAAGACTCGGTCATCAGAATCCGCAGGTACCGCGTCGAAATCGGCGCGTCCACCAGCTTCAGCGTGACCGTTCCACCGCGTGCGCCCGCCAGCGCCCCTGACGGGAAGACCTTCCATTCTCCCTTCGGTCCGCCGTCGAAATCGAGTGCGTTCGTGCCAACCCAATACTCCACCCGGTACGTCGTCGCATACGGACTCGCCCACGCGATCCGCACCGCACTCACGGGCTTCTCGGCCTGCAAGTCCACGATCACCCACTGTGGATGCAGCGTATCGCTTTCGCCGGTGAACTTGCTCGTCAGATAGGGATTGCTCTTCCAATACGTCAGGTTCGGACCGTAGACCGGGCGGTCGCCGCTGGTCGCAAAGCCGCGGTGCGGCAAGGCATAGGCGAGGATGTAGCGAATCGGGTCCTTGAGATCGGTGCTGCCGGTGAAATAGCCGCTGCGATGCGCCGCATCACTCCATGTGCCGTTCTCGGTCCAGTGCCACGCCGCCATGCGCAGTTCGGTGTTGTTGCGGTAGGTGATCGGCCCCCACCCTGCCGAGAGCGCTTCCTGGATGATGTGCGGCGTGTAGACGCGGTTGATGTCGATCCGCGAAAGCACGTCGATCGAGCTGCCGAGGGCGCTGTCGGGATCGAACGCGTTGATGGCGTGGCCGGGGGTGATGTCGACGCGAACGGTCGCGGATTGGGCCAATGCCGCGGGCACGGGAGCGAAGGCCAGCGCGGTCAACAAGAAGGCTGGTTTCATGTGGCAGCGTAAATTAAGCTCCGCGATATGACACTCTATGGCAAGACAGTCCAGCGTAGACGGCCCCTGCGCGTCGCGGGTCTGACGCTTCGCACGGACAACGCCGCAGAAGCGCAGCCGGGGACGGGAAAGATACCGGGACTCTGGCAACGGTTCCGGACCGACAACTGGTTCGAGCGCCTCGGAAAGCTCGGCGCGTCAGGGCCGCCGCTCGGCATTTATTCCGCGTACGAGAGCGACGCGACGGGATCGTTTCAGATTCTCGCGGGCCGCGAAATCGCCTCGAATGTGACGGTCGACGCCCCGCTGCAGATCGTTTCGGTCCCCGCCGGGAATTACTTGATGTTTCCGAGCAGCGGCTCGCTGCCGGAATCGGTGGTTCGCGGCTGGCAGGAGGTGTGGGCGTATTTCGAGCAACCGGACGCGCCCGCTCGCGCGTACACGTACGACGTCGAGGTCTACCCTACCGCCGAATCGGTGGAGATCTGGGTCGCGGTCGAGGACTGAATGCTCAACGCGATCGGGAACACACCGCTCGTGCGCCTCTCGCGCATCGTGCCGCAGGGCGCGGCGGACGTGTGGGTCAAGGTCGAATATTACAATCCGACCGGGTCGTACAAGGATCGCATGGCGCTCTCCATGATCGAGCGGGCCGAGCGGCGCGGTGAACTCAAGCCCGGGATGACGGTCGTCGAGTACACCGGTGGCAGCACCGGCATCTCGCTCGCGTTCGTGTGCGCGGTGAAGGGGTATCGCTGCCGCATCGTGTGCAACGACGCGGTCGCGCTCGAGAAGCGCCGCAGCATGCAGGTGTTCGGCGCCGAGCTGGAAGTGCTGAAAAGCGAGGGCGGCAAGCTCACACCCGATCTCGTGCCGCGGATGATGGCGCGCGCGCGGGAGATCGCGGCCGAGGGACCGAGCTATGCCACCGACCAGATGCGCAATCCCGATATGGTGGCGGGGTACGAGCCGCTGGGCGAGGAGCTGTTACGTCAGGTGCCCGGACCGATCAGCGCCTTCTGCGCGGCGGTCGGCACGTCGGGGATGTTGATGGGGACCGCGCGCGTCTTGCGGCGTGCGGATCCGAACGTGCGCATCGTGGCGCTCGAGCCGACGACCTCCGCCGTGCTCTCGGGCGCCGCGCCTGGGAGCCACGGTGTCGAGGGTGTCGCGGCCGGATTTGTGCCGCCGCAGTTCGATCGCAGCCTCGTGAGCGAGACGCGCGCGATCGATGAAGCCGAGGCGCGGCGGATGGCATGGACGCTCGCGCAACAGGAGGGCCTGTTCGCCGGCACGTCCACTGGCCTCAACGTCGTGGCCGCGCTCCAGCTCGCGCGCGAGCTCGGCACGGGACACACGGTGGTG
>WNEN01000207.1_pt1 | contig 9813 bp, 8 predicted proteins | sample 5399951 | NCBI WGS metagenome assembly WNEN01 (sample SAMN13153327, study PRJNA577476) | soil metagenome | isolation source: 20 cm grassland meadow soil 5 days after 1st rain plot 2 | place: USA:California | collected 2015-09-21
CATGGGATCTTCGTCCAGGTGGATCGGCAACCCGGTCTCTTGCTGCAGCAGCAGGTCGAGCCCGCGGATCAGCGCACCGCCACCCGTCATGACGATCCCGCGATCGACGATGTCCGACGCGAGCTCGGGCGGCGTGATCTCGAGCGCGCGGCGCACCGCATCCACGATCTGCTGGATCGGCTCCTGCACCGCCTCGCGGATCTCGCTCGAGTGCACGCGCACGATCTTCGGAATGCCCGACACGAGGTCGCGGCCTTTCACTTCCATCTCCCGCTCTTCGCCGACCGGCGCCGCGGACCCGATCTGAATCTTGATCTGCTCCGCCGTCGGCTCACCGATGAGCAGGTTGTAATTCTTGCGCATGAACTGCACGATCGCCTGATCGAGCTCGTCGCCACCCGTGCGAATCGAGGTGTCGGACACGATCCCCGACAGCGCGATCACCGCGATCTCCGTCGTGCCGCCGCCGATGTCGATCACCATGTTGCCGGTCGGGGTCTCGACGGGCAGCCCGACGCCGATCGCGGCCGCCATCGGCTCGGCGACCATGTAGACTTCTTTCGCGCCGGCCGACTGCGCCGAGTCGCGCACCGCGCGCTTCTCGACTTCGGTGATCCCGGAAGGGACGCAGACGATCACTTTGGGACGAACCCGAAACAGGTGGCGATCGATGATGGTCTTCAGGAAAAAGCGCAGCATCTTCTCGGTCACGTCGAAGTCGGCGATCACGCCGTCCTTCAACGGACGCACGGCGAGCACGCCATCGGGCGTGCGGCCGAGCATGCGCTTGGCTTCGAGACCGATGCCTTTGACTTTTCCGGTGGCTTTTTCGATGGCGACGACGGAGGGTTCGTTGAGCACGATCCCCTCGCCGCGCACGTAGACGAGTGTATTAGCGGTACCAAGATCAACGGCGATTTCGTTCGCCGGACTCCAGGCACCCATTTTGAAATTCAGCCAGCGTGGTGGCACGTGATCGTCGGTAAAAAGTGTTTGGCGGGACTCCGAACGCGCACAAGGTAATGAAATGCGTAACCCCAAGCAAGGATGAAGCTTGACGGCCCGAAACGGCTCGGCTAGCCTTTCGCCCATGCGTCGCGTGACGCCCGACACAATCGCTGTAGTGGACCTCGCGGTGTGCGACCGTTGCGGCCTCTGTTTACCCCTCTGCCCACCAGAAGCGATCCATTTGGAGTTAAACATCCTCACGGTCGACGATGCGACATGCACCGGCTGTGAGAAGTGCGTCGCTCCCTGCCCGGTGGGCGCGCTGGCGATGACACCCCTGACTCCAGATTCCCGACTCCTGACTCCCAGTCATGCCGGACGTTGACGTCCTCGTTGTCGGCGCCGGACCGGCTGGGGCCGTCGCGGCGTGGTCCGCCAAGCAGGCGGCGCCCGAGCTGGACGTCGTGCTGCTCGAACGCGACCGCGCGGTCGGAGCGCCCGTGCGCTGCGCCGAGGGAGTGGGCGATGCGGGATTGCGCGAGTTTGCCAATCCCGACGGCGCCGACTGGGTTTCGCGTCGAATCAGGGACGTGATCTTCGAAGCGCCTGACGACACCCAGGTGGTCCTCGCCAATTCGGGACTCGGCTGGATTCTCGATCGCACGCGATTCGATGCCTTCCTCGCGGCAGAAGCGGCGCGGGAGGGCGCGCAGGTGCTCGTGGGCGCCGAAGCGACGGCGATGAGCCGCAACGGGGACGCACGCTGGCACGTGCGCGTCAAAGAGCGGGGGCGCGAGGACCTGTATCGCGCCCGGATCGTCATTGGCGCGGACGGCGTCGAAACGATGGTCGGCCGCTGGGCAGGACTGGATACGCGCGTTCCGGCGCGCGACATGGAGTCGTGCGCGCAGTACGTGCTCCAGGACATCGACATCAATGCGGATGCGATCTACCTGCAGTTCAGTAGGGCTATCGCGCCAGGCGGATATGCGTGGATTTTCCCGAAGGGCGTCGGCGTCGCGAACGTGGGACTTGGCATCGTGGCGTTGAAATCGGACGGCCGCAACGCGCGGCAATACCTCGATGATTGGGTCGCACGCCGGTTCCCCGGGGGCATCCGCACCGGCTATACCGTCGGCGGCGTCATCGTGCATACGACGATCAAGCAGACCTACACCGACGGAGTGATGGTGGCGGGCGACGCCGGTCACATGATCAATCCCTTGTCGGGTGGTGGAATCACCAACGCGATGAAAGCCGGCCGGCTCGCGGGCCACACGGCCGCCGCGGCTATCCGCGCGCGGGACACGAGCGCGCGCCGGCTCGCCGCCTACCATCATGCCTGGATGGAGCTACTCGGCGAAGACCACCTGAAGTACTACCGGATCAAGCAGGCGCTCGAGACCATGAACGATGAGTTTCTGAATTCGCTGGCGCGAACGGTCAGCAAGATCGCGCCCGAGAAGCGCACGCTGGGCCGCATTTTCACCCAGGCGTTGATGCGGCATCCGCAGCTGATTCCGGTGGCCGCGCGGTTCTTTGTCTAACGGGGAGACGGGAGAAGTGAGATGTACGCTCGGGTGCAACGTCACGGGCATCTCCCATCTCCCTCCGCCTTTTCAGTTTTAGCATCACACTCGTTCCCACGGCACACCGATTGGCCGCATGTGCAACGAACCGGCCAGCTGCACCGAGGGCATCGGTTCGCAGGCCGTAGGGGATGTCCCCAAGGTCCCAGACGTAGACCGGCACCCGCGGCTGGTTGAGCGTGTCACCGTTACCGCGAACGCCCCCGAATCCCACCTCGTAGCCAGCCTGCTGGGCGATTCGCATGATTCGGCCGTCTACCGCGCCGAATGGGTAGGCGATTCCCCTTCCGGCTTCAGCACCCAGCCGAGCCACCAGAACGTCCCGAGAGCCCTTCAACTCAGCTTCAGCAGTCTGGTCGTCGAGCCAGGTCAGCCGCCGGTGCGTCGCACCATGTGACGCAAACTCAAAGCCGCGGGCGCACCAATCCTCTATCTGGCCCCACGAGAGATGCTCGAGGCGATTCCATGTGTATCGAACGTCCCAGGTGTTTGTCTTGCCGATGTGATCGGTGATCAGGAACGTGGTTGCCGTGAAGCCCAGGTCGGCGAGGACGGGGTAGGCGTTTTGCGCCAGAGATTCGTAACCGTCGTCGAAGGTCAGCAAGAACCTAGGTCGCGCGTCGTCTGTCGTGCGTGGGAATTCATCCAATGAGACCGTCCGCCAGCCGGCCCGCGCCAGCGCCGTCATCTGACGAGCAAAGACCGAACGGCCCACGCGCGTGACGCCGAGCTCGAGCGGGCCGCCGATGCGGTGATAGCACAAAACAGGCGTCTGGGTCAGTGCGGCCACATCCATGTAAACACGGCGCATGTCAGCACCGCGAAGACGATGCCGTCGAACGTCGCCTTGAAAGTCATCATCCACGAGCGGCGATACCAGATCGACATCTGCCACAGCGCGAGCACATAGCCCAGAAACGCTGTCGTCCCGGCGAACCGGCACAAGGCGGTGAATGGCGGCGAGCCAGGCGGAATCGCCGATCCGGCGATGAAGGCGGCAAACCCGCTCACGACGATGCAGTAGGCGAACCACTGCGACAGGTTCGACGCCATCGAGCCGCTCCAGGGCGGCATGATCGTCATGAGCACGCGCGGACCGCGCTTCATCTTCTCCTGAAACGCGGGCGAGCGCATCTCCGCGGTGTTCGCGGGCCGGGGCATCAAGTAATCGCCGGGCGGTAATCCCAGCGGCCGCAGGGCGTCCATCACGCGGTCTTCCTGCGGGGAGCGCGGATAGTCGGTCTGATGCCACAGCGGGGTCATGTGGATGATGGAGCTGACGACGAACACCGCCACGGCCGAGACGAGGATCGGCAGCCACAGGGCGGACAGCGCGGTCATTTAGCCTCCGGATTGCAGTGGGGCGTCTATCGTAGCCTCCATCAAAGTGTCGGGCAATGCGCCGTCATCGGCCGGTCGCGGCCGGTTGCGACAGCTCCTCGAGGGCCGCCAGGACCCCATCGGCACCGGGGTTCTTCCCCATGTCCGACAGGTAGCTCCAGTGAATGACGCCCTGGGCATCGAGCACGAATAGCGCCCGCTCCGACACGCCATCCGGCGAATGATAGGCATCGTACTTGCGAGACACCTCGCCTTTGGGCTCGAAGTCGGCCAGCAGCGGGAATTCGAGGTTGCGTGACGTGGCGTAGGCCTGGTGACACCATGTGCTGTCGACTGAAATCCCAACCACCTGCGCGTCGTAGCGCTGGAATTCGGGCAGGACCTCATTGAACAGGGCGAGCTCGTCCCCGCATACCGGGCTCCAATCGGCCGGATAGAAGACGAGCACCGCCGGCCGACCCTTGAGATCGGCGAGGCTGAGCGATTCGTTGGGGCTTTTCTTCAGACTGAAGTCGGGAGCGCGGGTGCCGGGCGACAAGACCATGGAAGATCTCCTTTTTCCGCAAGCTAGACGAGTGCCATACGGCGCCCATCCGTCCAACGGACTACTCCACCTCGTGCTCGTGATCCTGTTGACGTGCAGTCCGCGGCCTGGAGCGGCGATGCAGTCCGACACGTTGCCGCGCCCGAACGCATTCCGCGCCATCGGCCAGACCATCGTGCTCAACACCGTCGTCAATCGCCTTGACGCGTGGGCGCGGAACCGCGACTGGGCCAAGGTCGGCACTCGGGCCTGGGCCAGAAACATCCGCCTGGGCTGGGCGTGGGATCAGGATGGCTTCGCGACCAACGTCTTTGCACATCCCTATCACGGGAGTCTGTACTTCAATACGGGCCGCGCGAGCGGCCTCAGCTTCCTCGAGTCGGCGCCGATCGCGATGTTCGGGTCCTGGTCGTGGGAATACTTCTGCGAGACCGAGCGCCCGTCGCTGAACGACTTCCTGCTGAGCAGCTTCGGCGGCGTCACGCTGGGAGAGATGTTCCACCGCATCGGCGAAACCATTCGCGACAATACCGCGACGGGCCTGCACCGCACCTTCCGCGAGCTCGCCGCCATGCCCTTCGACCCCATGGGTGGACTCAACCGCCTGTTCCGTGGGCAATGGAAGCGACTGGGAATCAACCCCGCCGAGCATGATCCGAAGGCGTACGTGCTGCGCGTGGGCGTGGGCGGCCGCTTTGCCAGACGATTGGTCAACGACAGCATGGCCCGCATGGGCACGTTCGTCGGCGATCTGTCCTATGGCGATGCGTTTGCCGGGAAGTATCGCACGCCCTTCGACGTCTTCTCGATTCGGCTCATCGTCAACTCGCAAGGCGGCCTCAACGCCTTGAACGGGAGCGGCCGCCTGTACGGCCGGGCCCTGTCCGATTCGCTGAGCCACATCCGCCATCAGTTTGCGGTGAATCAGCGCTACGACTACGTCAACAATCCGGCGCAGAGCTTCGGGGGCGTGAGCGTGGAGGCCGGCATCGACTCGCGCTGGCGGCTCGGGGCGCGCCGGGACGGATTCGGGATTCGCACCGCCCTCTTCGGCGACGGGATCATCCTCGGCGCCATCGATGCGCCCGGGACCGGCACCGGGCTGCGAGACTACGACTTCGGACCCGGCGCCGGCGTTCGGTGGGAGGCGGGGTTGGACCGTCACGGCGCCCGCTTCTTCACGTTGTTGGGTCGAGTGGCATACATCCACACCGCGAGCGGCGGGGCGGCAGATCATCTCGTCAATGTCAGCACACTCGAGCTCGCGATTCCGGTGACACACCGTGTGGGCATCGCCGTCCAGACCAGCATCTTCGATCGCGAGAGTCACTACACCAATCGGCCACCCGACAAGCGCGACTACCCGGAAGGGCGCTTCATGCTCGTATGGACAAAGGGCGCTAGCACGCCGTGATATAGCCAGTACCTTTGCGGCGATGACGGCTCCCCTCATCGCGATTCTTCTCGCCGTGCAGTTCGACACCACACCACGGCCAGTCATGGCGGTCGGTCAGACCGTCCTGATCAATGTCTTCGTCAATCGCGTCGACGCGTGGGCATTCCAGCAAGACTGGGCGCGCACGGGGACTCGCGCCTGGTCCCGCAACCTGCGCATGGGCTGGGAATGGGATGAAGACGCCTTCCCGACCAACATGTTCGCCCATCCCTACCACGGCGCTCTGTACTTCAACTCGGGCCGCGCGAATGGCCTCGACTACTTCCGGTCGGTACCGCTGGCCTTCTTCGGATCCTGGAGCTGGGAAAACTTCGGCGAGACTTATCGGCCGTCCTTGAATGACTGGTTCATGACGAGCTTCGGCGGCATCACACTGGGCGAAGTGTTCCATCGCGTCGGGGCGACGATCCGGGACAATCGCGCCGGCGGCATGACGCGCTTCCTGCGCGAGGTCGCAGCCCTTCCCGTCGACCCGATCGGCGGCCTCAATCGCCTGATCCGGGGCGAGTGGACCGCGCGCGGCGCCAATCCTCCGGAGCATGATCCAAAGGATTTTGTGCTGCGCCTGGGCGCCGGCGCTCGCTTTGCCAGGCGGTTTAGCCGCGACCAGAACGTCATGACCACGGGAACGTTTCTGCTGGACCTTCTTTATGGCGATCAAGTGGGGCAACCGTACACCGGGCCGTTCGATGTCTTCAACGTGCGGCTCGTGCTGACCGACTACGGCGGCCTCAACGCGCTGCGGGCTTCGGGACGCCTGTTCGGCGCCAATCTGAACAACCCGCACGGCCGGAACCGGCACATGCTGGCGATCAATCAGCGCTACGACTTCTACAAGAATCCGGCGCAGAGCGTCGGCGGCCAGAGCGTGGAAATCGGCATCAACTCCCGCTGGCCGATCGGCTCGAAGGGATACGCGATCCGCACCGCCGTGTTCGGAGACGGTGTTCTCCTCGGGGCGATCGATGCGCCGGGCACCGGCCTCGGCGAGCGCAACTACGACTTTGGCCCGGGCGTGGGCGCCCGCTGGGAATTCGCACTGGAACGGCATGGCGCGCGATTTCTCCGCGTGTTCAGTCAGCTCGAATACATCCATGCGGTGAGCGGCGCGAGCGCCGATCACCTCGTGGACTTCGGCGGCATCGAAGCCGCCTTCCCGATTGCGCGCGGCCTCGGTCTCGCGGCGAGCAGCACCGTCTTCGGGCGGACCAGCCGCTACAGCGACGGCCGGCCACGCGACCAACGGGACTATCCGGAAGCGCGTCTCATGCTGATCTGGTGGAAGATCGGGTTCGGACAGTGAAACACGCGCTGGCTCTCATGACGCTCGTCTTGCTGTGCCCGCGTCCGGCGCTGCCGCAACACCTGCCGACTCCTGAACGGCACCGGCGCGGGCTGTGGGGCGAATTCGGCTTCGGCCCCGGATACGTGCGCATCGCCTGCTCAGGATGCACCGACGTCGTCGGAACAACCGGCGGGACCAGCTATCTGCGGATCGGGGGCGTGATCTCCCGCAACGTGGTGATCGGGTTCGAGCTGTTTTCTCTGCTCGACAACGCGTTCGGGTTCACGCCGCAGGACTCGGCCGGCGCGACCGCCGAAACCGGCACCGCCGCGATCATTATCCTGTGGTATCCGGGACGTCACGGGCTGTATTTCAAAGGCGGGGTCGGGGCCGCGTTTGGGCAGTTCTCCATTCCCGGAGATAGCGGATCCGGCGGTACAGTCGTCGCCGATACGAGCACAGGCGGTGGCATGGGCCTGACGTTCGGCGTCGGGTGGGACATCGCGATTTCACGCAAGTTCGCGCTCACGGCGAACGCGGCCAGCTTTGTCACGGCGTTGGGCGACGTCGTGACAGGCAACCGTCACGTGGACGATGTGATCGCGTCGATGTATAACATTTCGATCGGGTTCACCATCCGGTAAATGCGGTAGGCGCAGAACTGCTCAGCGCAGCACCTCGTCCCCATCCCGCGCATGGGATTCCATCTGCCGCTTGACCATCTCGAAATAGATGCCGCGCGCCCGCATCAGCTCTTCGTGCGTGCCCCGCTCGATCACGCGACCCTCTTCCATCAACAGAATCACATCGGCGCGATGAATGGTGGACAGGCGGTGCGCGATGACGAATGTCGTCCGGTCGGCCAAGAGATCGGCCATGGCGGCCTGAATGAGCTGCTCGCTTTCGGTGTCGAGATTGCTGGTCGCCTCGTCGAGGATGAGGATCTGCGGTGAGGCGAGGATCGCTCGCGCGATCGCAAGGCGCTGCTGTTGGCCGCCGGAGAGCTTGACGCCGCGCTCGCCGATCGTGGTCTCGTAGCCCTGGGGCAGCCGCACGATGAACTCATGTGCATTGGCGCGCCGCGCGGCGTCGTCGATCTCGGCGTCGGTCGCGTCGTGCCGTCCGTAGGCGATGTTCTCGCGCACGGAGCCGTCGAACAGAAACACATCCTGCTGAACGATCGCGAGCAGGTCGCGGTAGCTGTGGAGCTTGAAGTCGCGGAGGTCGGTACCGTTCAAGAGGATCCGGCCGCTGGTCGGATCGTGGAACCGCGCCACCAGATCGGTGACCGTCGTCTTGCCCGCGCCGCTGCGCCCCACCAGCGCGATCACGGACCCGCCCGGGACGGTGACATTGAAATCGTGTACGACCGGCATGCCGGGACGGTATTCGAACGTCACATCCTCGAACTTGAGATCGCGGACCAGCGCAGGCGCCTCGCGCGCCTCCAGCCGGTCCGGTTTGTCCTGCTCCATGCCGAGGACTTCGAACACGCGCTCCATGGCGGCGAGCGAGCGCTGCATTTCCGAGAATGAGTTGACGATGCTCCACACCGGATTGAGCAGCAGGAACATGTACCACTGGAAGGCCATGATGTCGCCGACCGACGCGCGCCCCACGATGTTCAGGTAGCCGCCGAACCAGACGATCACCACGCTGACGCCGGCCTCGAGCAGTCCCCACGTCGTCCAGAGCCACAGCTCGCGGCGGTGCGCGAACAGCTCCTTCCGGAGTACCGTGTGCCGGCCCAGCATGTAGCTGATCAGCTCCTGAATCTCCTGCCGGAACGCGCGCACCACCCGAATGCCCGAGAAGGTCTCCCCCACTCGACCATCCACGATTTCGACGTCCTTGCGGACCGATCGGTAGATCGGCCGGATGCGTCGCGTAAAGATCAGGCTCAGCACCATCACGCCGGGGATGATCGCCAGGGCGGTGACGGCGAGCTGCCAGTTGAGCGCGACCAGAATGCCGATGGCGATGACGAGTCGAATGACAGAGATGGCGGGCGAGATGATCGCCATTTGCAGCAACCCGGTGGTCGTTTCCACGTCGCCGGTCAGCCGCGAGAGGATGCCCCCGGTCTTCATGTCCCAGAGCTTGGGCAGCGGCAGATGCAATAGCCGCTCGTACAGCGAGCGCCGGAGCGACAGGATCACCCGCACGTTGAGGATCCGCTGGCGATAATCTTTGAACCCGCCGCCGACGTGCGACAGGATGATCACGCCGAGGAAGACGAGACCGGTGAGGTTCAGCCGGGTGAGCCGGGCGGGCGTATCGAGACCGCGGTTCAGAATGATGTGATCGACGATGAACCGCATGAACAGCGGCTCGACCATCTGCAGCCCGGCAACGACCAGCGCGAGGAAGAACACCACACCGAGCTCCTTGCGGTGCGGCTTCAGCCATCTCACATACTCGCGGAGGTACGCGCGCCGCGCGCCGGGCCGTCCGGCGCTCAGCGCCGGGCCGTGCTCTTCGGCTTCCGCCTTGGCGTCGAGGCGCCGGTGCTTATAGTCCTCGACGAATTCCTGGTAGCGTTTGCGGGAAGAAGGAGCGGGGCTCATCGCTGAGAAACATAGCGGTCAGAAGCACGAGTGCGCATAAACAGAGTTAGGGGCGCAGCATGCTGCGCCCCTACCACAATCAC
>WNEN01000760.1_pt1 | contig 9782 bp, 7 predicted proteins | sample 5399951 | NCBI WGS metagenome assembly WNEN01 (sample SAMN13153327, study PRJNA577476) | soil metagenome | isolation source: 20 cm grassland meadow soil 5 days after 1st rain plot 2 | place: USA:California | collected 2015-09-21
ACCGGCGCTCGTCTCCCGCTGGGCACGCGGCTGGGATTTGCGGTTCTTTTTTCTTCGACGGGTCACTTGAATGCGAAATGGGGAATGCGAAATGCGGAATCGCTCAAGCGAACACCGTGCCTACCAAAGTGTACGAACCCGTCTCGAGATTTCGCATTCCGCATTCCGCATTCCCCATTTGTCAGAAGACCGAGAACGTAAAGTACTTCCTCGGATTCGCCTGTATATCAGAAAGCAGCTGGCGCAGCTGAATCATGGTAAGCGTCGTTTCGCGATACAGCGCTGAATCGGCCACGAGCAGTCCCAGCGTTCCGCTGCGGTTTGAGATTCGCGACAGAATCGTATCGGCGTTCTGCAGCACGCGCACGAGGCTTTCCTGATTGCGATTGGCAGCACGCGCACGAGGCTTTCCTGATTGCGATTGGCCGCCGCCATGAGCTGCCGAAAATCCTGCGACGCGCTGCGGAGATCGGTGCTGGTCGCGGCCGTGTTGTTAAGGATAGTGGCGAGCTGGCCTTGATTGGTGGCGGTGTCGACACGGCCCAGCGTCGTCCTGAGGTCGAGCGCCGCGCGCGACAGGGCCTGCGAGCCTTGCTGCAGATTGGAACCCACATCACCGATGACGTCGGCCTGTTCATTGGTGACATGCGCGAGCCGATCGGCCACCTGGCCGAAGTCGTGGATCGAGCGGCGCAGGTCCATGACCGCTTCGGAGTCGAACGCGCTCTGCACGCGCGCCGCGACGGTGCCGATGTCGGTCGCAATGCGGCTGGCCTGCGCCGTCAGCTGGCCGATGTCGGGCAACGTGGCACCAGGCCATTTCCCGCCGCCGACCGCCTCTGCTTCCGCGAGCGCCTGCCGAATGTTCGGATCGACCGGGGGTGGATCGCTCGAGATCAACGTCGCGGCCCATTCGCCGAACAGTGACGCCGATGCGGCGATGACCGCGGGCTTCGCGGGCGGAGTCACACCAGAGTAGATCTTGAGATCCGCCTCGACCCAGTTCCCCGGCGCCAGACGGATCGCCTCCACGCGACCTACGCGGACACCGCGCAACACGAGCGGACTGCCCGCGCCGAGTCCGCCCACGGTCCGGAAGCGCGCCGTGTAGACGGTTTCGGTGCGGCCCCAGTGCGCGCCCGACAGCCAGAGCGCCCCGCCGATCACGACCGCCAGCGCGGCGATCACCACAATCCCGACCGCGAACTCGTTCTCCCGCCTCACTCGGCTCGACCCTCGATGAATTGACGCACCACCGGGTCCTCCGTCTCCTGGATCTCGGCGACGCTGCCCACCTGCCTGATCCGCCCCTCGTAGAGCATCGCGATACGGTCACCTACGGTATAGGCACTGCGCATGTCGTGCGTCACCACGACTCCGGTGACGCCCAGATGCTCTCGCGTGCGGACCATCAGACGATCGATCACCGCGGAGGTCACGGGATCGAGACCCGTGGTCGGCTCGTCGTACAGGATGTAGCGCGGCCGTAGCGCAATCGCTCGCGCGATGCCGACGCGTTTGCGCATGCCGCCCGACAGTTCTGCCGGCATGCTATCCCCAGTGCCCGACAGGTCCACGAGCGCCAGCGCTTCTCGGATGCGATCCTCGATTTCATCGTCTCCCAAGCCACGCCGTCGCAGCCCCAGCGCCAGGTTCTCCGACACCGTCATCGAGTCAAACAGGGCGGCGAACTGAAACACATAGCCAATCCCCTGGCGCACCCGCGTCAATGCATCCCGCTCCAGCGTGCCGACGGCTTGGCCGTCAACGATGACGTCGCCCGCATCCGGGTGCAACAGCCCGACGATGTGCTTCAACGCCACGCTCTTGCCGGTGCCCGAGTATCCGATGACGACCACCGTCTCTCCATCACGCACTTTCAGCGACAACCCCTGCAACACGTTTTTGCCGTCGAACGCCTTGTACAGGTTCTGGAACTCGATCACAACAGGATGACCGCCCAGAAGGCGTCGAGCACGAGAATGAGAATCGCGGAAAACACCACGGTACGTGTCGTGCTGCGACCCACACCCTCCGCGCCACCTCTGGTCCCGAGTCCGACGATGCAACCCACGAGCGCGATCGTGAGTCCGAAGCTCGCGCTCTTCAGCAGTCCGAACCATACGTCTTTGAACACATAGAAGAGCTTCAGCCCTTTGATGAAATCGGACGTCGAGAGATCGAGCAGCGCGAGGCTCGTGAGCCACCCGGTGACGATGCCGACGGCGATCGCGAAGGCGACGATGACGGGAAACATGACGGTAGACGCAAGCACGCGCGGGACGACGAGATAGCTCTGGGGATCGTAGGCGAGGGTCTCGAGCGCATCGACCTGCTCCGTCACCTTCATGGTGCCGAGCTCGGCGGCCATGCTGGCGCCGACACGCCCGGCGAGCGCGAGACCGGTGAGGACGGGGCCGAGCTCGAGCATCATCGTCTTGCCGACGAGCGTGCCGACGAAGTACAGCGGCACGGCGCCGGTGAAGGTGTAGGACGCCTGAAGCGCGAGCACGACGCCGGTGAAGGCGGCAATGAACAGCGCGACCGGGAGTGAATCGACGCCGATGCGGCGCATCTGGACCACGACGAGGCGGGCCCAGATGCCCACATCGCGGAGGCCGCGCACCATGTCCATCAGGAAGTGGCCGAAGCGCCCCAGGGCCTCGATGGCCGAGATGGAGCGGCGGCCGATGGCTTCAATCACGGGGAGCAAAAGTAGACCAAAAACAGTAGGGGCGCAGGATGTAAAAAAAGGTAGGGGCGCAGCATGTAAAAAAAGGTAGGGGCGCAGCATGCTGCGCCCCTACCTTATTTCAGTGCCGCAAACGATTACGCGGCGAAGCTCGCGAGCGCCTTCCCGACGTCTCCGTCCCGCAACCGCTTCAATGCGCGGTCACGCAGTTGCCGGACGCGCTCCCGAGTGACGCCGAGCATGCCGCCGATCTCTTCGAGCGTGTGCTCGCGCCCGCCGTCGAGACCGAAGTACAGCCGCAGCACCTTGGCGTCACGCCGCTGCAGCGTGTTCAGCGCCTGCTCGATCTCATCCGACAGGAAGCGATCCATCGCCTGATCTTCCGTATCCGGGAGATCTTCGGCGATGAAGCGCTCGATCAGCGAACGATCGCCGTCAGGATCGAGGGGCGCATCGAGCCGGACATCGCCCGTGTTCAGCGCGGCCAGCGACTGCACGACCTCCAGCGACAGCTTGGTCGCGTCCGCGATCTCTTCGGGCGTCGGCTCGCGCCGCAGCGTCTGGCGCAGATACTCCGCCGTGCGCACGATGCGCGACAGGTCGGCGGTGCGGTTCAGCGGCACGCGGACCGTGCGGCCCTGCCGCGCGAGCGCAGCGAGGATCGCCTGGCGAATCCACCACACGGCGTACGAAATGAACTTCACGCCTTGATCGGGATCGAACTTGCGGGCGGCGGTGAGCAGCCCGACGTTGCCTTCGCCGATGAGATCGGTGAGCGGCAGCCCGCGGTTCTGATACTTCTTCGCGACCGAGATCACGAACCGGAGGTTGCGCTTCACGAGCTCCTGCATCGCCTCCTGATCGCCGGCGCGCACCTTGCGCGCGAGCGCGATCTCCTCCTTCTGCGTGAGCAGTGGAGTCTTGGAGACCTCGTGCAGGTACTGGTCGAGGATGTCGCGCTCGTGCTCGTGAGACCCTAGACCCGTAAGCAGCCCGCGGCGCCGGCGCCCACCGCGGCGCTTGGCGACGCGGCGGTCAGGCTGAGCCTTGGGTGCGGCTTCCGGAGCGGCTGCTTTCAGTTTCTTACGAGTGCGAGGCATTGGGTCGCCCTAAATGGGTGCTCTTTAGTACGCAGGGGCTACAAAAATGTTCATGGAACAAGCGTGAAATCGCTTGACACGCCTTCAACGCGCCGATAAGATGCCGTGTTCCCGCCGGGCGGCTAGAGCCCTTTTGGGGGCGGGAATATACGGGGGCGTAGCTCAGTTGGGAGAGCGCGTGAATGGCATTCACGAGGTCAGGGGTTCGATCCCCCTCGCCTCCATGTCGGGAGGCCGGACGCCTAGTCTAAGTCGTTATGGTGCGGTTACATTAGGGCGTCAGGCAAACGCGGGAATAGCTCAGTTGGTAGAGCACAACCTTGCCAAGGTTGGGGTCGCGGGTTCGAGTCCCGTTTCCCGCTCTCCAAGGCGATACGAAAACCGGGACACATCGACGCGGGGTGGAGCAGTCTGGTAGCTCGCCGGGCTCATAACCCGGAGGTCGTGGGTTCAAATCCCACCCCCGCTATTACAATAAAAAAGACGCCGAGACGCCGAAGACGCTGAGCGGTACGAGGGGCGAGTGACGAGGCGGCACGCATCACCCCTCAGGTCTCATACCTCAGCGTCCGCTCAGCGGCTCGGCGTCTTGTGCGTCTCGAGGTCGGGCGGTTAGCTCAGTTGGTTAGAGCGCCACGTTGACATCGTGGAGGTCACAAGTTCGAGTCTTGTACCGCCCATCGCGCCCATAGCTCAACTGGATAGAGCGCTTGACTACGGATCAAGAGGCTGGGAGTTCGAGTCTTCGAGTCTTCCTGGGCGCATTTCACGGGGCGTAGCGCAGTCCGGTTAGCGCGCCTGGTTCGGGACCAGGAGGTCGGAGGTTCAAATCCTCTCGCCCCGATTTTGTAAAGCACTCGCGGTCGCGCTCTATCTCTCCACGAGCGCCGCCGCGCAAACACGCGTCCGCGAGCTCCTCGGACGCATGACCCTCGAAGACAAGTTCTGGCAACTGTTCATGCTTCCGGGTGCATTGGACGATTCGTCCAATGACTACTCGCACGGCGTGTTCGGACTGCAAGTCGCCGCCGCCGACAGCAGCTCGCGCAATCACGCTGCGCGCATCAATGCAATCCAACGCTATTTCGTCGAGCGCACGCGCCTGGGCATTCCCATCATCCCGTTCGACGAAGCGGTGCACGGGCTCATGCGGCCGGGCGCCACGGTGTTTCCGCAAGCGATCGCGCTCGCCGCAACCTGGGACACGGCGCTCGTCGGTCAGGTCGCCATGGCCATCGCGCGCGAAACGCGGAGCCGCGGCGTCCGGCAGGTGCTCTCTCCCGTCATCAACATCGCCACCGATGTGCGCTGGGGACGCGTGGAAGAGACGTACGGCGAGGATCCCTACCTCACCGCGAGCATGGGAAAGACATTCGTCGCGGCCTTCGAGCGCGCCGGCGTCATCGCGACACCCAAGCATTTCGTCGCGAATGTGGGTGAAGGAGGCCGAGACAGCTATCCGATCGAGCTCGACCGCCGCACCCTGGAGGAAATCCATTTCCCGCCGTTCGAGAGCGCCATTCGGGAAGGACACGCGCGTTCGGTGATGTCGGCGTACAACGCCGTCAACGGTATTCCCGCCACGCAAAACCGCGCGCTCCTCACTGACCAGCTCAGGCGTGCCTGGGGCTTCAAGGGTTTCGTCATTTCCGATGCGGCGGCCACCGGTGGCCCGACCGTGCTGCAACACACGGAGTCCAGCACGGCGACCGCGGCGCAGCACGCCCTGCTCGCGGGACTCGATGTGATCTTCCAGACGTCGTACGAACAACATCGTCCGTACTACGACGCCTTCCGGCGCGGGCTGATTCCCGTCTCCGTGATCGACTCCGCCGTCGCCCGCGTCCTCCGCGCCAAATTCCAGCTCGGCCTGTTCGATCATCCGTATGTCAACCCCGACAGCGCCGACTACTGGAACGGGAATCCGGCGCACCGCACACTCGCGCTCGAGGCGGCCCGGGAATCGATCGTGTTGCTCAAGAACGAGCGCGATGTCCTTCCGCTTGCCCGTTCCGTGCCCTCGATCGCCGTGATCGGCACCGATGCCGTCGAGGCGCGGCTGGGTGGCTACAGTGGTCCTGGTAATCGGCCGGTTTCCATCCTCGATGGCTTGCGGGCAGCGCTCCCGTCGGCGGCCATACGGTACGCGGCTGGTCCCGGACGCATTATCCTGGAGTACGAGGTCATTCCAGCAACCCAGTTCGAAAGCGGGATGAGCGGCGAGTATTTCGACAATCCCAATCTCGCCGGGACCGCCGTACTCACCCGTGTCGATCCGCGCATCGACTTCCACTGGACCCTGAGCGGTCCCGCGCGCGGGTTGCCGTTCGACTGGTACTCAGTTCGCTGGACCGGGCGAATCACTGTTCCGGCGGCAGGTGTTCACCACATCGGCGTCGCCGGCAACGACGGATACCGGCTGTACGTGGATGACAAACTTCTGATCGATGACTGGCACAAACGGTCATACGACGTACGACTCAGCGACGTACGGCTCGAACCGGGTCGTTCATATGATCTCCGGCTCGAGTATTACGAAACGACAGGCCCGGGACATGTGCAGCTCATCTGGGATGCCGGCATGAAGGATGACTGGCGAGCCGCAATCGACAGCGCCGTGGCGCTGGCGCGGCACAGCGCGGTCGCCGTAGTGGTCGCCGGAATAGAAGAAGGAGAATTCCGCGATCGGTCCTCGCTCGCCCTGCCCGGGCATCAAGAGGAGCTTATCGCTGCGGTCGCCGCGACGGGCACACCGGTCGTCGTGGTCCTGGTCGGCGGAAGTGCCATCACCATGAGTCGCTGGCTGGACAACGTCGCCGCGGTGATTGATGTGTGGTATCCGGGCGAGGTCGGCGGCCAGGCGGTCGCCGAGGTGCTGTTTGGCGACGTGAATCCAAGCGGCCGAATCCCGATCACCTTTCCCCGGAGCGAAGGCCAGCTGCCGCTCGTCTATAACCACCGGCCGACCGGCCGCGGTGATGACTATGTCGATGGCACCGGACAGCCGCTGCTTCCCTTCGGCTACGGTCTCAGCTACACCTCGTTCGCCTATTCAGGGCTTACGATCGAGCCGGCGGTACTTGGTCCCACGGGAACCGCGACCGTGCGGTGCCGGGTGAAGAACGTGGGCGCACGTGCCGGCGCGGAGGTGGTGCAGTTGTACGTGCACGACGAGCTCGCGACGGTCGCTCGGCCGGTGATGGCGCTGGCGGGGTTCGCGCGAGTCCAGCTCGCACCGGGCGAAGAACGCGAGGTCGTGTTTCGGCTCGGTCCGGAGCGCCTGCGACTGCTCAATCAGGCGATGCACTGGGTGGTCGAGCCGGGTGATTTTCGGATCCTGGTGGGAAGCTCGTCGCGAGATATCAGGCTGCGGGGCGTGTTGACGGTGCAATGAGAGTACCGTGCCGCCACGTCGGTGAATAGATTACGGCCCTCGCGCGCCAGTAGCTCAGCTGGATAGAGCGTCGGCCTCCGGAGCCGAAGGTCCCGCGTTCGAATCGCGGCTGGCGCACTCAGTACTAGAAAGCGATCGCGAGCCCCACCCTGCCGAGCGATTGCTGGATCGGCGCATCCAACGGCCCACTGCCGTTGTCCACCGTCCGCGCGAAGGTCTGGAATCCGTAGTCGCCGGTGACCTTCATGCGCCCCTTGAGCGCGTCCACAGTCAGCCCGAGGCCGAGCTGCACCGCACCGAGTCCTGAGGTCGTACCCCCGCCGGAGTACTTCGCGCCGAACAACAATCCGCCGTTCAATGACATGTGCACGCCTGGACCCAGCAGATATCCCATGTATGCGCCGAGCGTGACCGCGCCCACGGACTGGGCCTCGAACTCCGGATCGGCCTTCCGGTTCATGAACCCGACCTCGGCCGAGAACGGACCGCGGATGTAGTAGCGCATCCGCACGTCGATTTCGGATGCATCGAACTCGCTGGCTCCGCTGTTCGATTCCGTAGGCTTGTACTTCACCTTCGAGAGCACGACGTCGGCGGACAGCTTCTTCCATTCCACCGTCGCCTTTGCGGCGAGGCCGTTCCCGCGATAATGCAGCGCAGACGAAACCTCGCGATAGTCGCCAAAGGCGATCTGCGGACCGATGGTGACATGCTGCGCCGCGAGTCCCACCGGCCAGAACAGGAGCAGCGCCACCGCGAGGGCTTTCATCGTCCGCCTCCGGTCCGCGGCAGCGGTGTCACCGTCACCGCCACTTGCTGGCGCCGGCGGGTGTTCTCTTGCGCGATCTCCGTGTTGCGCCGCGTGATCTGTTCACGCAGCAGCTGATTGTAGAGAATGCTGCCGCGGGCGGGCTGAGGCGCCGGCTTCTTGAGGGTCATGACGAATCCGGCCGTCGCGATCCCGACGCCGATCACGGCTCCCTCACGCATCGAGGGTGAGCCGAGTTCGCCGTGCGAGAGCGCCGAGGTGCCGGCAAGCGCCACGCCCGAATACACCAGCGCGAGACCGAGCGGCTTCCAGCTCTTCGGCGGGACCTCAGTCTCCGGTAAGTAGGTGTACCCGGGCAGACTGGTCAGATGCTCCAGCGTGTCGACCGCGCCGTGGGTGATCCGGATCGGCTGCGAAGTGGAGAAGTTGTTCTGGCCGACGGTGGCCTCGACCACGACGTTGTAATTCCCGGCCGGCACCGGATCGCCACTGGGCAGGCGCGCCGGCCAGCGAAGGTTGACCTGCCCGTTCGCCACCGTCGAATCGATCCGCATGCTCGCGAGCGGTCCCGTCCCACCCGTAATGCGGGTGACGACACGCGACGGCTGAGTCACGATGTACCGGATCGGCACCGCGCCCTGACCGCCGATGAAATTGCTGCTGTCCACGCGCAGCTGGCGGACGACGAGGATCTGCGTGAGCGCGACCTGGAACGCGCTGAGCGCCTTGGGAGACGTCCGGTTGGGATCGAGGTCGCGCTCCGGCTCGATCAGCACGACCTGCTTGAACGCCTCCACCGCCTTGAGGATCGAATCCATGCCGGAGTAGGTAAACCCGAGCAGCTCGTACGCGCGGCCGCGCTCGAATCCACTGAGCCGCTCGCGCAGCGACGCCTGCGCCACGGTCAGTGCCTGGCGGTAATCCAGGTTGTCGAACGCCTGCTGCGCGCGACGCAAGGTGGCGTTCTGAATCGTCTGCGCCTGCCCCATCACGGGCAGCACGAGAACCAGGGCGGCGAACCACGAGGTCGAGCGGTGCATGAGCCTCATCCTTCCGGATCGAGCACGTATCGCCGGCGTACGGGATTATTCGCGGGCACATCGATCGTTTCGGTCTTCGTCTTGAAGCCCGGTCGCTCGACACGAATCGTGTGACGTCCAACGGAGACGGGCTCTTCGATCACCGGGACCGATCCGACGTCACGGCCGTCGATGAACACGGTGCCGGGAGGCTCGGAGTTGACGGTGATAAAGCCCTGCGCGGCAGGCGCGGCCGGCGGCGCGGACTGGCGGCGTGCTGGTGCCGGAGGCGGCGTGGCCGCCACGCGCACCGTGTCGTGCACGACAGCCACGGGCGGAGGTGCCGGTGGCTGAGACGCCTGCGGCGCTGGAGGCGGCGCCGCGGGCTTCCTGCCGAGCGCGAGATATCCGCCGGCGCCGAGGGCCACGACGACAAGGGCTCCGATCACCATTCCCAGGGGAGACCGTTCCCGCTGCGCGGCTGGAATCGCCATGCCGGCGCGCGGAATCGGCGTCGTGGGCGCCGTCGTCACTTCCGTCGGCGCATCCGCCGTCGCGGTGCGCGCGGGCGCCGGCGGCAGTCGGCGTCCCTTCGTTTTCTCGCCCGGCTTGGGCGCGGTGACGGGCTGCTCGGGCCACACCGCCGTCGCGAACTCTTCCATCGTCGCGAACCGCTGGTCGGGCTCCTTCGACATCGCGCGGCCGATCGCGAGACTCAGGAATTCCGGCACCAGCTCGCGTTTCGCGCTGATGCGCGGCATCTCCTCGAAGATGTGCTTATAGAGGATGGTGTGGACCGAATCGCCGG
>WNEN01000212.1_pt1 | contig 9758 bp, 9 predicted proteins | sample 5399951 | NCBI WGS metagenome assembly WNEN01 (sample SAMN13153327, study PRJNA577476) | soil metagenome | isolation source: 20 cm grassland meadow soil 5 days after 1st rain plot 2 | place: USA:California | collected 2015-09-21
GGACATCGACTGGGAGCGCGAGCGCATCAGCCTCGGCCTGAAGCAGCTGCAGCCGTACCCCTGGAAGAACGTGGCCGCGAAGTACCCGGTGGGCACGCGCGTGCAGGGCAAGGTCGTCTCGATCACGAACTATGGCGCGTTCGTCGAGCTCGAGCCGGGGATCGAAGGCCTCGTGCACATCTCCGAGATGAGCTGGACGCGCAACGTCCGGCATCCGTCGAAGCTCGTGTCGATCGGCGAATCGATCGAAGCCGTGGTGCTCAAGGTCGACGAGACGGAAGAGAAAGTCTCGCTCGGCATGAAGCAGACAGAGCAGGATCCCTGGATGGCGCTGCCGCAGAAGTATCCGGTCGGCACGCGGCTCCGCGGGAAGGTGCGCAACCTCACGTCGTTCGGCGCGTTCGTCGAAATCGAGCCGGGCATCGACGGCCTGATTCACATCTCCGACATGTCGTGGACCAAGCGCGTGCAGCATCCGTCCGAGGTGGTGAAGAAGGGCGACGAGGTCGACGTGCTGATTCTGAACGTGGATGCCGAGAACAAGCGGATCTCGCTCGGATTGAAACAGGCGCAGGAAGATCCGTGGCTGCGCATCGGCGAGACCTATCCTGTCGGCACGGAGCTGCGGGGCCGCGTCATGCGGCTGATGGACAAGGGCGTGGTCGTCGATCTCGGCAACGATATCGAGGGCTTCGTGCCGATGTCCCAGCTCGGCATCCCGGACATTCAGCAACCGGGGGATGCAGTCAAGGAAGGGCAGGCGGCCGAGTTGAAGGTGCTGGAGGTGGATCCGATCCATCACAGAATCGTCCTCGCCGCGACCGGATTCCCCAAGGACGACATCATCCCGCCGCCGCCGCCGCCGGCGCCTGCGCCGGAAGAGGACATGCAAAAGCTGGACGCGTAGGCGCACCGCGGTGAATGGCATGAGGGGACAGGTTATCCTGTCCCCTTTCCATTTCGAGCCATACATTTTCCGCATGTCCATGCGAGAGAAGCTCGAGCTGCTGCAGCAGAAGCGATCCGAGTCAGAGCAGGGCGGCGGTACTGATCGCATCGCCACGCAACATCAAAAAGGCAAGATGACCGCGCGCGAGCGGCTCGACGTGCTCCTCGATCCGGGGACATTCGTCGAGCTCGATCGCTTCGTCACACACCGCGCCACCGATTTCGGGCTCGCCGACCAAAAGGTGCTCGGCGACGGCGTCGTCACAGGGTGGGGCCGCGTCGAGGGGCGGCTCGTCTACGTGTTCTCGCAGGACTTCACCGTGTTCGGCGGCTCGCTGTCGGAAGCGCACGCGGAAAAGATCTGCAAGGTGATGGACCTCGCGGTGCAGAACGGTGCGCCCGTCGTCGGACTGAACGACTCGGGTGGGGCGCGCATTCAGGAAGGCGTCGCGTCGCTCGGCGGCTACGCCGACATCTTCTTGCGCAATACTCTGGCGTCGGGCGTCGTGCCGCAGATCAGCGCGATCCTCGGTCCCTGCGCGGGCGGCGCGGTCTACAGTCCCGCAATCACCGATTTCATCTTCATGGTCCGCGGCATCTCCTACATGTTCGTGACGGGCCCGAACGTGGTGAAGACGGTCACGCACGAGGAAGTCGATTTCGAAAAGCTCGGCGGCGCGGACGTCCACGGCGGAACGTCCGGCATCGCGCACTTTGTGCACGACTCCGAGCTCGAATCCATCACGGCCATTCGAACGCTGCTCGGCTTCCTGCCCGGCAACAACCTCGATTCGCCGCCCGTCCGGCAGTCCGACGACCCGTCCGACCGGCGCGAAGAAGCGCTGCTCGAAGTCGTCCCGGACGAGCCGACCAAGCCCTACGACATGCACGAGGTGTTGAAGCACGTCATCGACAACGGCAAGTTTCTCGAGGTTCAACCCGACTATGGGAGCAACCTGATCGTCGGCTTCGCGCGGCTCGCGGGCCGCCCGGTGGGGATCGTCGCGAATCAACCCGCGGCGCTCGCGGGGGTGCTCGACATCGCGGCATCGCTCAAGGGCGCGCGATTCATCCGGTTTTGCGACGCGTTCAACGTGCCGCTCGTCACGTTCGAGGATGTGCCGGGATTTCTCCCGGGTGTCGCGCAAGAACATGGCGGCATCATCAAGCATGGCGCGAAGCTGCTGTACGCGTACTGCGAAGCGACCGTGCCCAAACTCACGGTCATCACCCGCAAGGCCTACGGCGGCGCCTACGACGTCATGAGCTCCAGGCACATCCGCGGCGACTACAACGTCGCGTGGCCGAGCGCCGAGATCGCGGTCATGGGGCCGAAGGGGGCGGTGGAGATCCTGTACAAGGGCGAGGCGAGCGACGAACGCACCAACGAGTACCGTGAGAAGTTCGCGCACCCCTACCAGGCGGCGGCGCGCGGGTATCTCGACGACATCATCGACCCGCGCGACACACGTCCCCGGCTGATCGAGGCCCTGATCACGCTCGACACGAAGCGCGCCAAGAATCCGCCGAAGAAGCATGGGAATATTCCTTTATAAGGCGGCGTCCGTTCTGACGCTGCTGCAGAACCCGCAGAACCCGCATCCCGATTCGGTGCGGGCGGGACTGTGGGCCAAAGTCACCGCCGACTCGACCGATGCGTCCGCCTGGCTCGAGCTCGGGCTCGCCTATCTGGATCGCAACGCCGACTATCACGCCCACAAGAAGCCGGTCACCGTCGATACGGTGATGGCGCACGCTACGCTCGACACGGCGCAGCTTGCATTCGACCGCGCGGCGCGCCTCAGCACCGGGACGCGCACCGCCGACTCCGCGCGCGTGTACCGGGTGTACGCCTACGGCGAACGCGCGGCGATCGACTGGGAAACGGCCGGCACGAGCGCGGCGACGCTGGCGTGGCATGCCGTGCCGGAAGACCTGAAGCTGCCTCCGGTACTGGAGGAACTCGGCGAGAACCTGCTGCGCGCCTGCCCGCACCAGGGCATCCTGTTCACGGCCGGCGAGACCGATACGCAGGCGGCGTGGTACCTGCGATTTGCGCGCGGCTTGAGACCCGACCTGATGATCGTGCCCTTCGAGCGCTGGCGCGGCGACAGCGTGCTTCGCAACCGCGTCCTGCGCGAGATGAAGACGCGCGATCCGTCACTCCGCGCGTTGAGCCAGGCGCGCGCCGTGTGCGCAAGCATGGCGTTCGAGCGGCCGCCCGACGAGCGCACGGTGAAGTGGAACAAACGGCCGCTCGTGTGGGTGACGGGCAACGAAACCAAAGCCGATCGGGTCCCACCACAAGATTTTGTGTTCGCAGCGCTGAAGCAGGCGGTGGATGAGCATGACACCTGGACACCGCCGGTCACGGCGATTTATCGCCGTTCGGTCGTGAACTTTGGTGGCCTCTGCAAGGCCTTCGAGACGTTTGAGCTTGGCGACGAGGTCGGGTGTCGCTGAAGCGCGTGCTGGTTGCGAATCGCGGCGAGATCGCGGTCCGCATCATCCGCGCCTGTCACGAGGAAGGCCTGGCGGCGGTCGCCGTCTACTCCGAACCTGACCGCCTGGCACCCCACGTTCGCGACGCCGACGCCGCGGTGCTCATCGGCCCGGCGCCATCCGCGGACTCGTATCTCAACATCCATAAGCTGATCGCGGCCGCCAAAGACACCGGCTGCCAGGCGGTCCATCCCGGCTACGGCTTCCTGTCGGAGCGGGCGGCGTTTGCGGAAGCGTGCAAGGATGCCGGCCTCACGTTTGTCGGACCCCCGGCGGCGGCGATCAAGGCGATGGGCGACAAGACCGAGGCGCGGCGCCGGATGCAGGCGGCGGGGGTGCCCGTCGTTCCCGGCACGACGACGCCGCTGCGTGATCCCGTGGAGGCGCGCACCGAGGCCAAGCGCCTCGGCTACCCTGTGCTGCTCAAGGCCGCGGCCGGCGGTGGTGGCAAGGGGATGCGGCTGGTCGCGAATGACCGGGAAGTCGAAGCGGCGTTTGCCGCCGCGCGGCGAGAAGCGCAAAAAGCGTTTGGCGACGGCGCCGTGTACGTCGAGAAGTATCTCGAGCGCCCGCGGCACATCGAGATCCAGATTCTCGCCGACCATCGGGGCCGGGTGGTCGCGCTGGGCGAGCGCGAGTGCAGCATTCAGCGCCGCCATCAAAAGCTCATCGAGGAGTCGCCGTCGGTTGCCGTCTCGCCGGCGCTCAGACGGCGGTTGTCGGAGGCGGCGACGGCGGCGGCGGGCGCCGTCGGCTACGTGAGCGCGGGCACGATCGAGTTTCTGCTCACGCCCGGCGGCGAGTTCTACTTCCTCGAAATGAACACGCGCATTCAGGTCGAGCATCCGGTCACCGAGCTCGTGTACGGCGTCGATCTGGTTCGCGAGCAGCTGCGCATCGCCGGCGGCCAGGCGATGCGGGTGCACGTCGCGGCGGGCTCAGGAGGCCAGCTGCATCCGCGCGGTCACGCGATCGAGTGCCGCATCACCGCGGAAGATCCGTTCAACGATTTCCTGCCGGCGACCGGCGTCCTCGAGTATCTGCGTGTGCCGAGCGGGCCGGGGATCCGGTGGGACGGCGGGGTCGAGGCGGGCAACGATGTCACGCTGTTCTACGATCCGCTGCTCGCCAAGCTCCTCGCATGGGGAGAGACGCGCGAGGTCGCGATTCAGCGCATGCGACGTGCGTTGAGCGAGCTGGTGATCGTCGGGTTGCCAACGAGCCAACCGTTCCATCTGCGCGTGATGGACGACGCCGAGTTCCTGAAGGGCGATATCGACATCCGCTACCTGGAGCGAGCGGGCGGGCGCGTGTTGGCTGCTCCGTCAGGGCCCGGGTTGGAGCGGGCGGTGGCGGTGGCGGCGGCGATTCTGGCTGACGAGCAGAAGGGTCGAACGGTCGGACCGTCGGACGGCCGGACCGCACGCTCGGCGTCACCGTGGGTTCTGGAAGGCCGGAGACTCGGCCTGAGAGATGTCGAGTGAGTGACCTCGTGACGATTACCGGGATCGCGGTGGGCGGAGATGGCGTGGGACGACTCAGCGATGGTCGAGTGGTGTTCATCCCGAGGACGGTTCCCGGCGACCACATTCGCCTGCGCGAAGGCTCGCTGCAGCGGCATCGCAACTTCGCCCGTGCCGACGTTGGGAGCGTCGTCGCAGCGGGCTCCGGACGCGTGGCGCCGCCGTGCCCCCATTATACGGCAGATCACTGTGGTGGTTGTCAGTTGCAGCACCTGGCCTACGACGAGCAGCTCACCGCGAAGCGCGCGATCGTCGGTGAGACACTGCGGCGCGTCGGCAAGCTGGATCTGCCCGATCCCGAAATCGTGGAAGCGCTGGACGAGTGGCGCTACCGCTCCAAGATCTCCATGGCGGCGAAGGGCGGCGACGGGGCGGTAACGGCAATTGGGTTGCATCCCTACGACCGGCCCAATTTTGTTTTCCCGCTCGCCGATTGTCACATCACAGACTTCCGGCTCATGGCGCTGTGGCGGGAACTGCGCGGGCGACTCCCCATGCTTCCGCATCCATTGACGCGGCTGACGCTCCGGCTCGATCGCGAGGAGCGCCGCCATATCATCGCGGAGTCGGCGGGCGAGCCGTGGCTCAACGCCGACGAGCTGCGCGGGGCGTTGCGGGGCTCGATCGAAGGCGCCGTCGTCTGCTGGTGGCAGCCGGTCGATGGAGCCGCGCGTGTCGTGGCAGGTCCGGCAACTGGTTTTCCCGCGACGGCATTCGAGCAGGTGAATCCGGAAATGGGCGCCGTGGCGCGGCGGTGGGCGGTCGAGCGGCTGGGAGACGTGAAGGGCCAGACGATCTGGGACCTCTACGGCGGCATCGGCGATACGGCGGCGCTGCTGGTCGAGCGCGGCGCGAATGTGGTGAGCGTGGACGTCGATGAGAAAGCGGTGAGCTGGGGTCGCGCGCGCCTGCCCGCGGCGCGCTTCATCGCTGCGCGCGCAGAGGACATCCTGCCCAGTTTGCCGCCGCCGCACGCGGTGGTGGTGAATCCTCCGCGGGGCGGATTGCACTGGGATGTGTCACTGAGACTGACATCGCAGCCGGTGGCGAAGCTCGCGTACATCTCATGCGATCCGGCGACGCTGGCGCGGGACCTCGGGCGGCTGAATGTGAACTACACCGTGACCGCGGTGCAGGCGTTTGATCTGTTTCCGCAAACCGCACACGTAGAAACAGTTGCTGTCTTGGAAGCCGCATGAACCGTGCGCTGAAGCGCCGGCTCGGCCACGACACTGCGTCCTTAAGGACGCGCGATTTCGCCGAGCCGCGGCTTCAGCCGACGGGGGAATGATGAGGTATCACGTCACTATTCGATCTCGAGTTTACGTCGTAGACGTCGACGGCGGCGCCGTCACGGTCGACGGTGAGAAGTTCGAAGCGCATGCGGCCGCGATCCCCGGCACACCTCTGATGCACTTGCTCCTCGGCAGGGACTCATGGACCGTCGCCTACCAGCAGCTCGGCGGCGGCCGTTGGGTCATGGGCGCCGCGGGCGAGCGCCTCGAGGTGGGAGTCCAGGATGACCGGTCCAAGCAGATCGAGGCACTGACCGGACAGGGAAAAAAGCCGGCCGCCGGCGGGGGAGTGAAAGCGCCGATGCCGGGTCTGGTGGTGCGAGTTGAGGTGAGCGAAGGGCAGGTCGTCGAGGTTGGCGAGGCGCTCGTGGTTGTCGAGGCAATGAAGATGGAGAATGAGCTCCGGGCCACGATCAGCGGCGTCGTGGAGCGGGTTCATGTAAAGGCCGGGGATCGGGTCGAGAAGGGCACGGAGTTAGTCAGCATAAAATCGGCAAACTCATAGTTGACACGTCGTTACGGCCCGGTTAGAGTTCGCGTCTGCTAAAATCAGGTGCCTGGTGTCAGGTGTCAGGCACGTGATTCGAGTCGTAGACACCTGGCGCCTGACACCAATTGAGAGCAATGAAAACGTTTTCGCTTCGTAAAGAGGACGTCGCGCGTCGCTGGTGGCTGGTGGACGCGGCTGACAAGCCGCTCGGCCGCCTGGCGAGCCGCATCGCGCAGATTCTGCGCGGAAAGCACAAGCCGACCTTCACGCCGCACGTGAACGGCGGGGACTTTGTTATCGTCATCAACGCCGAGAAGGTGCAGCTGACGGGCCGGAAGCTCGAGCAGAAGCGCTACTTCCGGCACACGGGGTACATGGGCCACGAACGGTTTACGCCAGTGTCGAAAGTGATCAGCAAGCATCCCGAGCGCGTGATCGAGAAGGCGGTCTGGGGCATGCTGCCCAAGACCACGCTCTCGCGCCAGCACGTGAAGCAGATGCTCAAGGTGTACGCAGGCGCCGATCATCCGCACGCGGCGCAGCAGCCGACGCCGCTCGCGGAGGTCAAATGAGCACAGGCATCACGCCGGAGCTGCGATGGCATGCGATCGGCCGCCGCAAGCTGGGCATTGCGCGCGTGTATCTGACGCCGGGCTCAGGCAAATGGACGGTCAACGGGCGCACGCTGGGGGATTATTTCCCGCGGCCCTCGCTCGTGTCGCACATTCAGCAGCCATTCACTGCGACCGACACGCTCGGCGCCTTCGACGTGAAAGCACGCGTCAACGGCGGCGGGATGACCGGTCAGGCTGGTGCGCTGCGTCTCGGGATCGCGCGGGCGCTCGTGATGGCGGACGATCGGCACCGGAAGAAGCTGCGCGAGCAGGGACTGCTCACGCGCGATCCGCGTGCGGTCGAACGGAAGAAGCCGGGCCGTGCCGGTGCCCGGAAGCGGTTCCAGTTCTCGAAGCGGTAAAAAAACGTGCGTCGTACGTCGTGCGTAACTGCACGACTAATGACTCACGCACGACGAACGACGCACGAAAACTCACACGCTGCCTGATTCGTTGCCGGGTCCCCGATATCCGGGGTGGCACCGAAGATGAGGGTAGCGGCGGACAAACCCAAAGAAAGGGATAAGGAAGTGCCTCAGCCTCAGTTGCAGGAATTGTTGGAAGCAGGCGTTCATTTCGGCCATCAGACGCGCCGCTGGAATCCCAAGATGCGGCGGTTCATCTTCGCCGAACGCTCCGGCATCTACATCATCGATCTGCAGAAGACGATGCGGCAGCTCGAGTCGGCTCAGGAGCTGCTGCGCAACGTCGTGCTCAAGGGCGACGGCATCCTCTTCGTCTGCACCAAGAAACAGCTGAAGGGGATTCTGGAAGCGGAAGCCAAGCGCTGCAGCGCGTTCTACGTCACGGAGCGCTGGCTCGGCGGCACGCTGACGAACTTCCAGACGATCAAGAAACAGATCAAGCGCCTGAAAGACCTCGAGCAGGGTGCGGCGGAAGGCGACTTCACGAATTACACCAAGAAAGAGCAGCTGCTGTTCGACCGCGAGCGCTCGAAGCTCGACAAGAACCTCGCGGGTATCAAGAACCTCGGCCGTCTGCCGGGCGCGCTGTTCATCGTGGACGCGAAGAAGGAGCGCATCGCGGTCGCGGAGGCGAACAAGCTGGGGATTCCGGTCGTGGCGATCGTGGATACGAATGCCGATCCCGATCTGATCACGGTGCCGATCCCGGGGAACGACGACGCGATTCGCGCGGTCTCCTTGATCACGAATGCGATTTCGGACGTGATCGCCGAGGCGCGGCACCAGATGCCGCTGCGCGAGTCGGCCGCGCCTGAAGAAGGCGAGGGCACCACGTACTCGACGGAGACGGGCGAAGCCGAAGGCGAGGGTGATCGCAAGAAGCGGCCCGCGCGGCGCAAGCGCCGGCCCAAGCCCGAGGCGATCGCCGCCCGGCTGAAGACCGAAGAAGCGCCCGCCCCGGCGGAGCCCGTGACCGGGGGCGAGTCCTAACAACGCAGGCAGCATGAACAACCCACCGCCGCCCCCGGCTGTACGGCGCGAGGGCGGCGTTTTTATGAGGAAGTGAAAGGACCAATGACGACAGTGAAAGAGATTCCCGCAAAGCAAGTCGCCGAGCTGCGTGCCAAGACGGGGGCGGGCATGATGGATTGCAAGAAGGCGCTCGAGGAGGCGGGCGGCGACATGGCGAAGGCCGTCGACATCCTGCGCGCCAAAGGCGCCGCCAAGGCCGAAAAGCGCGCGGGCCGCGAGGCGTCGGAAGGCTGGATCGGGGCGTACGTGCATCATGACGGCTCCGTCGCCGTCCTCGTCGAGCTGAACAGCGAGACCGATTTCGTGGCGCGCACCGACGACTTCAAGGTACTGGCGAAAGAGATCGCGGTGCACATCGCCGCGACCAAGCCGCTCACCGTGCGGGTCGAGGACCTGCCAGCCGAGGTGGTACAGCGCGAGCGCCAGGTCTACGAGGCGCAGGTGGCGGAGCAGAAGAAGCCGGAGGCCATCCGCGGCAAGATCGTGGACGGGATGATGAAGAAGTTCTACGAGGACAACGTCCTGCTCGAGCAGAAATTCGTGAAGGACGACAAGCGGACCGTCGGCGAGATGGTGCAGGAATTGTCCGGCAAGACGGGCGAGAAGATCCAGGTCCGGCGCTTCATGCGCTTCGAGCTCGGAGGCAACTGAGTGGCTGCGAAGCTCGCCTACAAGCGCGCGCTCCTGAAGCTCTCGGGAGAGGCGTTCGCGGGTGGGCGAGTTTCCGGTATTGATTTCGGCGTCATCGAACGATTGTCGGCCGAGTTGAAATCCGTCGCCGCCACCGGCGTGCAGCTCGGCCTCGTGATCGGCGGCGGCAACATCCTGCGCGGCACAGCGGCGAGCGAGCAGGGGATGGATCGCGTCTCGGCCGATTATATGGGGATGCTGGCGACGATCATCAACGCGCTCGCGCTGCAGGACATCCT
>WNEN01000463.1_pt1 | contig 9505 bp, 9 predicted proteins | sample 5399951 | NCBI WGS metagenome assembly WNEN01 (sample SAMN13153327, study PRJNA577476) | soil metagenome | isolation source: 20 cm grassland meadow soil 5 days after 1st rain plot 2 | place: USA:California | collected 2015-09-21
AGGGTATCAGCCGTCGTCAGGGTCGTTTCAGCGGCCCACGTCTGGCCGCTGCGGCGGTAGATGTAGACGGCGCCACGTCTCCGATTGGAACCGGTAGAGACATACGCGCGGTCACCCGCCAGCAGAATCGACGCGCCGAATCCGTCGCCCGCCTGGCCGTCCTTCGGCGTGAGGCGTCCGGTTTCCTTCCAGCCGCTGGCGTCGCGCGTGAAGACGTAGACCGCGCCGACTTCCGAATCGGCTTTCTCCGAGCCCACGAGCAGCGAGTTCCCCCCCGCGTCGAGCGCAACGGCAGAACCGAAGCCGTCGCCGTTCGTTGCGCCGGAGCGGGTCAATTTCTTGGCGGCGGTCCAGGCACCCTTCGCGTCCTGCGTGTAGATGTAGACCACGCCGGGCCCGTAGGCATTGCCTGGTTGGCCCACCACCACTTCGCGGCCCCCACCACTCATGGCGATTCCGCTGCCGAACGCGCCTTGCGCGGGCAGTGCCGCGGGACTGAGAGCGACGGCAACGGCAATCAACAACAGGTTTCGACGCGACACGAATGCACTCTCCACGGGAGATGGATCGACGGCTTGGCGTTGCTGCGAGCGATCAGGCGAAGAGCTGAGAGGATTGGGAGCTGGAGGGCGGCGGCGGTCGCATGCCCGCAAGAGCCCGACCCGCGTCCGTCCAGCGCGAGCGCAGCCACTCGGTGAGCCACAGCGGCAGCGCGCGGGTGCGCTCGAGCGGCTCTTCGCCAATCGTCGGCTTCCTTCCCAACAGCATCTCGCGCGCGAGCGACTGCACGGCGGCCATGTCGTTGCGCGCCGTCGCCGGTTTGCCGAGCGCGCTCGCGATGCCGGTGTCGGCCACGAGCACGCCCTGGTCGGCGAGCAGCACATTTTCGGGTTTCAGCTCACCGTGAGCGATCTCGGCGGCCTGGGCGTGCTCGAGGCCGGCGAGGACGCCGCGGAGAATCTCGACTGCCCGCGCGAGGGGAATGGGACCGTTGTTGCCGATCCAGGCGCGCAACGTCGTCCCGGGAACAAAGGGCCGCGCGTGGTAAACGAAGGAACCCGCCCGCCCCGCCCCGCGGGGCGGCACGAGATGAGGGTGTTGCAGCTTCTCGGCCAGCAGCAGCACGGCGCGCTCGAATTGGAGATCGTTGATGCCCAGCGACAGAGCGGCCGGCAGAATCTTGACCAGGAGCTGCGTGCCGTTCTCGGATTGGCTTGCCACAAACAGCCGGTATTCTCCTACCGGCCTGACTTCGCGCTCGATCCGATACAGGGGGCCGAGGGCTTCCGCTAAAGCGGCGCGGAGTTCGGACATGGTTGGCAACTTAGCTCCGGGACTTCGAATGGGAAGGGACTACTCCCCCGTTTCCCGTCTAATCCCCTGGTAGAGGGCCTGAGCACGCCGTCGCTCCGAAGACGAACCGAAAATCTTCTCCCCATCGAAGCGCCCGTTCTCGATGAAGATCTCCGAGATCTTGAGGCCCGCGGTGACGCTCCCGGCGACATGGACACCCGCGACCGTGGTCTCCAGCGTGTCGGCGTCGATCTCGGGCCGCCCCGATTCCACATCGAACTTGATGCCGATGCGCGTGAACAACTCGAAATCGGGCTGGAAGCCGATCAGCGGGTAGACGCGATCGGCGGGAATGCGCTCTTCGTTTCCCAGCGCCCCTCGCACCAGCACATCGCGCTCCGTGATCTCGACCACCTGGCTGCCGAGCCGCGCCTGGATTTCACCCGCCTTGATGCGGTTCTCGAGATCGGGGCGCAGCCAATACTTCACGCTCTTGGGCCAGGTCTTGCCGCGATACGTGATGGTCGTCGTACGCGCGCCGGCGCGAAACAGTTGCAACGCCGCTTCGACCGCCGAGTTCTTGCCGCCGATCACGACGACGTCGCAACCGTACGACAGGTGAGCTTCGTCGAAGTAGTGATGCACATGCTGCAGGTTCTCTCCCGGCACGCCGAGACGATTCGGGTGATCGAAGTAGCCGGTTGCGAGAACCAGCGTGTCCCACGTAATCGGCTCGACGCCCAACCTCGTTTGCACGTGTTGGGCATCGATCAGTGTGGCGTACGTCCGGACCCGCAACCCCTCAGCGCGCGCCACGCCGCGATAGTACTTCAGCGCTTCTTCGCGCGTGGCTTTGGCGCCGGTGCACACGAGCGGATGCCCGCCGATTTCGAGCCGTTCGGGCGTCGTGAAGAACGTCATCCCGATGGGGTAGCGGACAATGGAGTTGGCGAGCGCGCCGGCGTCGATCACGAGCGGGTCGATACCCCGCCGCTTCGCCGAGATGGCGCAGGCGAGACCGATCGGTCCGGCGCCGACGATGATGGCGGCTTCGTGCGGCATGGAGGCGGAATCTACCTTGACACTCCGGTTCCTCGCAACAATATTGTTGCGTATGGCCAGACGCGGTCGAGCCAATAAAAGCCTGATCAAGCAGCGCTACCACGTCGCCAAGGTCGCCTTCCCCGACGACGCCGACCTGGCGCGCAGTCTGGGCGTGCACCGGAGCGCCGTAGTCCGCTGGAAGCGGGGCGAAGCGCCCGCGGCGCGGAACTGGGAGCAGCTCGTGGGGCTCGACACCGTCGTCTCGCTGCTCGAGGGCTTTCTCGACCTCTCCAGCATCCCGAAGTGGCTACGGGGCATCAACGCCCACCTCGGCGATCGGCGCCCCATCGACGTGATTCGCCAGGGGCGTCTCTCCGAAGTGGTCGCCGCGATCGAAGCGGAAAAGGCCGGCGCCTTCGCCTGATGCCATGGCGGGTCTTTCCGTGGGACCCCGCCGCGCAGCCCGGCGAGCCGTTCTCCTCCAGCTACATCCATCCCAGTCAGGGCGCCGGACGATTTGATATCCCCGGAAAGCTGGTCGTCTATTTCGCCGAGACCGCCGTCCACGCCGTCGCGGAGAAGCTGGCCAGTTGGGAAAACTCAATCTCGCCGATCTCTGTGACGCAAGCGTACTCGTGAAGTACGGCATCCGGCCGGACGTGCTGGCCAGTCGGGAGCTGGCCAAGACTCAAGCGGTAGCGGCGGCGCTGCTGAAGGAAGGGTTCGCGGCGCTGCGGTGGTGGTCGGCGCTGTCGGGCGACTGGCACACGATCGTCGTGTTCGAAGGAGCAATCGACTATGGGGAGCCCGAACTACTCATGATCGGGCACGCGGCGGTTCAGGAGGCAAGCATCGCACTCGGCATTAGCATATAGCGTGTTTTCGCCCGCCACCGCAGTCCCCTTCGTCGCGCTGCTCCTGGCGATCGCACTCATGCCGCTGGCGGCGCCGCGCTGGTGGGAGCGGAACCGCAACAAAGCGCTCCTCGCTACGCTGGTTTCCGCGCCGACCCTCGTCTATCTCGGCATCCACGCCCCCCATCTCCTGGTCGAGAAGGGGCAGGAATACTTCCGGTTCATCGTCGTGATTGGGGCCCTCTTCGTCATTACGGGAGGGATTCACATTCGCGGCTCACTGGCCGGAACGCCCGTCGTCAACACCGGGGTGCTGGGCATCGGTGCTGTGCTCGCCAACGTGCTCGGCACGACCGGCGCGTCGGTGCTGCTGATCCGGCCCCTGCTGCGGGCCAACAAACGCCGGAAACACGTCGCGCACATCGTCATCTTCTTCATCTTTATTGTCGCCAACTGCGCCGGGCTGCTCACGCCCATCGGCGATCCTCCACTCCTGCTCGGCTTCCTGAGGGGCGTGCCGTTCGCGTGGACGCTCAGGCTTTGGCCGCAATGGCTCGTCGTGAACGGGATCCTGCTCGCGATCTTCTACTTCTGGGACCAGCAGGCGTTGGGTCGGGAGGAGAAGGAGGAGGCGCGCGTCCACGAGCCGCTGCGGATCGAGGGCTGGGTCGAGATGCTCGTGCTGGCCGGCGTGATCGTGGCGATCCTGGCGTCACCTCCGGGACGGAGCGCAATCATCGTGGCACTCGCGCTCATCGGCTACTTCGCGGGCTCACGGGAACGGCGCACGCAGAACGTGTTCACGTTTGGTCCGCTGATCGAGGTGGTTGTGCTGTTCGCCGGGCTGTTCGCCACGATGGCGCCCGTGCTGGAGATGCTGAACACGTGGGCCCAGCGATCCGATTTCGCGGTGCGAACGCCGGCGCAGTTCTTCTGGGCATCTGGGGCGCTGTCGAGTGTGCTCGACAACGCGCCGACGTACCTCGCGTTCGCTGCGGCGGCGGCAGGACTGCAGGGACTCGCGCCGCATGGGAACTACATCGGCATGATCGACTCGAGCGTGCTCGCCGCCATCTCGACGGGATCGGTATTCATGGGCGCCAACACCTACATCGGCAATGCGCCGAATTTCATGGTGCGGGCGATTGCACAAGAAAACGGTGTGAAGATGCCGTCGTTCTTTGGCTACATGGGGTACAGCATCGGAATACTGTTGCCGCTGTTTATAGCCGTGGCGGTGTTGTTTTTCGCGGCCTGAACCGGTCGACGCCATCCAGCGCCCGCATGCGAGCCGCTGCCGCCACGTTCGTGAGCTCGGTGATCAGGATCTCCCAGCGCTCCGTCCCCAGACGTTTACGGAATCTTTCCTGCGCCCGTTCCCACCGCGGCCGCAGGTGCGCCAACTCTTTTTCGCCGGCGGTGGTGAGAGACCAACGCCGCTCCCGCTTGTCTTTGCCCGGTTTGGCACGAATCAGCCCCTGGCGCTCGAGCGACGCCAGCGTTCGGGTCAGCGTGGTTCTGTCGATGGTGAGCAGCTCGGCGATCTGGGCCTGCACCAAGGGCTGCTGGCCGAGGACGTAGAGCAGCGTGAATTGGGGGACGCTCGCGCCGAGCGCCCGCTCGTAGAGGCGGGTGACCGAGCGGGACGCGCGGTTGAGGCTGGCGCAGACGCAGGCCAGCTGCGGCAGAATCTCAAGCTCCACGAAGTCTCCGGAAAATCGCGATGTGACTCGCGATGAGGAGTGGGACGAAGAACGTTGGAACGAGGTTGAGGGGCAAGTGCGTCAACGGCTCCACGCCGGGGATCGTGGCGCTGCGGACGACCAGAGTTACCGTGGCGACGGCAACGATCAGATCGAGCAGTCCGAACGAGTTCCACGCGTACGCCAACCATTTGGGTCGGGCACCGGCGAATACGAGGCCGATCGCACCGACCGCCGCGATGATATCGCCCCACCCGGCACGGTCGGCAAAGACTGGAGCGAGCACGCCATTCGCGCTCAAGATGAGGAATGAGATTCCGACCAGCCGCACGGCGTGCATGCCGACGAGCGCTCGCCATGGCAGCGTTTCGAACCACGGACTGACGGCAACGACTGCAACCACGGCGAGTGCGATGACGGTGAGCTGGGGTGCTGGAAATGGCAGGGCTGCAAAGAGCCAGGGGCCGAGGAGCAGCGCGGCTACGAACCAAACGACGAGCGCGATAGGAATGGTGCGCGACGGGGCGGTGGCGAGTCCGGCGGTCATACCCTCTCCTGGGTTCGGGGGTCAATACGTGTATATACACGTATTGACCTTGACAACTCAAAAGGGCCCCGGAGTGTTCCCGGGGTTATCATAGGGGTGCGTGGAGCTCATCCCTCTCCCCCAACAGCGGCGCGCCATAGAGGCGCCACTCGGGCCGGTGCTGGTCGTCGCCGGGCCGGGCGCCGGCAAGACGTTCTGCCTCATCTCGAGAATCCAGCATCTCGTCAATCAGGGGTTCGATCCGCACCGCATCTGCGCCGTCACGTTCACCAACCGCGCCGCCGAGGAAATCGCGTCGCGCTTGCGGCACGATGTCCGCCGGGGAACGATCCACGCCTTCTGTCTCGCGCTGTTGCGCGAATTCCCGGAGCCCGCCGGCCTGCAGCGAGGATTCGGCGTCGCCGATGAGCAGTATCAGGACGTCATCCTGCACCGGCTGCGCGTCCCGGCAGAGCGGCGCGGCGGGATGCTCAATCGCTTCGGCCGGCACCGGTTCCAGCAATACCAGTTAACACCCGACGAGGCGCGGGTTTATCGCGAGTACCAGGCCTGGCTCGCGCACCGCAACATGGTGGATTTCGACGACCTGATCGTCAAAGCCGAGAAACTCGCCGATCGAGTTGCCGAGCGCTGGGATTATCTGCTCGTGGACGAATTCCAAGACGTGAACGCCGTGCAGTACGATCTGTTGAAACGCCTGGCCGCGCCGCATGCGAACTTCTTCGCCGTCGGCGACGACGAACAGTCGATCTTCGCCTGGACCGGCGCCGACCCCTACGTGCTCGAGCGCTTCCGCCGCGATTACGACGTCGAGCCGATCATCCTCGACAAGAACTGCCGCTGCTCCCGCCAGATCTTCGAAACCGCCCGCCGCGTGCTGGCGCAGAATCCGCGGCTGTTTCAGAAGCAGCTCACCGCCGACACGGAATCGCCGCATGAAGTGGCCGTGCAGAGCTTCCGCAATGAGCACGACGAAGCCACCTGGCTGATCGCCGACCTGCGCACCGATCCCGACCCTGACGCCGCGATTCTTTATCGCAAGCATCGCCTCGGCGAGTACCTGGAAGGCCGGCTGCTGCGCGCCGGCATCCCCTGCCGCCTCGCCCGCGGCCGCTCGCTGATCGAGGACACGGTGATCGGCTACGTCATCGCGGCGCTCCGAGTCGTGCGCATGCCGGATGATCCCGGCGCGCTGCAGGCATTCGCCCGCATCGTACTGTCCCCGCATTTCCTACAGGAGGTCGAGGCGGCAATCGACGAGACGACGCCCTTCCTCAGCTCGATTCGTGAACTCGCGCAGCGCCGGCCCGGGCAGCATCCCGACACCAAGAAGCTGTGGCGGCTCGTCTACCAGGTGGAGAACCTGCGCGCGTTGCCCCGCGCGCACGGCACACTGCCGGCGGTGATCGACGAAATCTTGTCGCAGGCGGTGGGGCCCTATCGCAACAAGCTCGAGGAACGCCACGACGAGCTGAGCGATCCGGCCGACTGGCCCGAGGCGGAGATCGACGACACGCCTCCTGGCCCGGCACTCATCAAAGCCGGCATCCACGGGAGAGACGCCCTCACCGTCTTCAAGGCGCTGCAGCGCGCCCACGCGCGTGATCTCGACACCGCCCTCGCGCGCTACGTCACGTTCGACTTCGAGACGACGGACAACGACGTCGAGACCTGCGGCGTCGTGGAGATCGGCGCCGCGCGCGTGATCAACGGCGAGATCGTCGATCGCTTCCACACGATGGTGAACCCGTACAAGCCGATCAGCGCACGGGCGACGGAAGTCCACGGCTACACCGACGCCGACGTCGCACCCGCCCCGCCGTTTGCCGAAGTGTTCCCGCGGTTCCGAGCGTTCGTCGGCGACGATGTCTTGATCGCCCACAACGGCCAGCACTTCGACATTCCCGTGATGAAGCGGTTGGCGGGCGAGGACGGCGTGAAAGGGCTCGCGTTCTACGACACCCTGTTACTCGCCAGGTCGTTGTCGCGCGATCGGGCCACGCAGGAAGACATCGCGCACCGCTTCGGCATTGATTGCGGCCGTGCGCATCACGCGCTCGACGACGCGGTGACGCTGGCCCAGGTGTACCGCGAGCTGGAGAAGCAGCGCACGGCGCGCGCGCGAAAGGCTGTGCTGGCGGACCTGCTCGATTATCTCGCAGTGGGGCTTGCCCTCGAAGGTCAGAACCGCACACCCGAAGCACAGCTGCTGTTCGACATCGGCCGCTTCCGCGCGCTCGGGCCCTACAGTGACGCACTCGAGTTTTACGGAGCCTTCCGCACGCCCGACATGCCGACGCTCGATCACGTGATCGAGCGGCTGGGCGGGCACAAACTCCTGGCTCGGCTCCGGGCGCAGCGGGACCCGGCGCAACGGTATGCATCGGCAGTGGCGCGGTTGCGCGCGCTGGTCGATGAGAAGCCGTCCCTTGCCGACAGTATCGATGCATTGTTGGAGCGCGTCGCATTATCCAAGTCTGACGATGCCGAACCCGCGCACAGCCGCATCAATCTCCTCACGCTGCACTCGACGAAAGGGCTCGAGTTCTCGCGCGTGTACATCGTCGGTGTCGAAGACTTCGAGATCCCCGGATATCAGGCGGTCACGAACCACATTCAGGACGAAATCGAAGAGGCGCGCCGGTTGCTCTACGTCGGGATGACGCGGGCGCGGCAGCGGCTGACGCTCACGCGCGTCGCGCAGCGGTTTGGGCGCGAAACGGGTGGCAGCACGTTCCTCGAGGAGATGGGTCTGCTAACGCGGGGTCAAATCAGCGACAAAGACATCGCTCTGCCGGTCCTCAACGTCAAAGAATAGCCGCTTCCCGTTGGTCGCAAAGTCGTTTCGCACCGACTGCCATTCGGGATCTGCCAAACGCAGCAGCTCACGCGGGCGGCCGCCGTGGGCATCGACACTCCAGAATGACGTCAGCCCGCGCGCATCATGGACCTTGAGGTACAGCGTGCGGCCGTCGGGTGCCCAGATGGCGTGTGACACGAGCGGCGCGCCGTTCCCCGGCGTGAACACCTGTCGCGCGGGGCCGCCCCCGGCAGGCATCACCATCACCACGCCGGGCTCGCCGTCCGCAGGCGCCGCTACGTAGGAAATCGATTTCCCATCCGGGGACCATTGAGGCCGATACGTCCCCGATGCGAGCACTTCGGGCGCCGACCACTTGCCGTCTGGTCCCCGCCGCGTGACGAGCGCGTTACGCGGAGTCCGCTGATCGTAGAACAGTATGGATTTGCCATCCGGTGACCACTTCGGGTAACTCTCCTGGCCCGGAGTATTCGTGACTGGCTCGATCGCTCCGCCGTTGAGTGGCTTCAGCTCGATGTCGCGCGTGCCCGAGCGGAAGGAGTGGAAAACGATCGTCGTGCCGTCGGGCGACAGATCGGGTGCGAACTCGTCCACGGAATCCCTGAGCAGGACCTCTGCCGCCCCGCCGTCGATCGGCATCCGATACAAGTCGGAATGGCCACGCAGATCGGAGTCGTACAGCAGCCAACGGCCGTCCGGACTCACGCGCATTCCCTGAATGACCTGGCTCCCGCGCGTCACCGCGGCGGCGTTCGCTGCGCTCACGGCGAGGCCTCCGGCGGGCGGATTCGCCGGGATGGGCACCGACCAGATGTTGGCCCGCGCCGTGTACACGGCGTACGACAGCCGCTTCGCGTCTGCGGAGAGCGAGATCGTCTTCGCGCCGAGGCCTGTGGTCAGACGTACGGGCGCACCGCGCGGCCGGCCCGCCGACGAGAGACTCACGACATAGACATCGCGCGGGCCGTCACGACTCGACACGAAGAAGAGCCTGCGGCCGTCACCCGAGAACACGGGACTGTGATTGTACGCGGTCGGCTCAGCGATGCGCACCGGATCGCCGCCAGCGATGGGAAACAGGACAATGCCGCTCGGGGCGAGGTTCCCGAATAGTGGACCGGGAAGCACGGACAGGCTGTTGAGCGACACACACGCAATCAGGCGGCCTTGCGGTGCCCATGTACAGGAATGGAGATCGGAACCGGTCGCGATCATCCGCACATGACCGCCGTCGATGAGCAAG
>WNEN01000219.1_pt1 | contig 9447 bp, 9 predicted proteins | sample 5399951 | NCBI WGS metagenome assembly WNEN01 (sample SAMN13153327, study PRJNA577476) | soil metagenome | isolation source: 20 cm grassland meadow soil 5 days after 1st rain plot 2 | place: USA:California | collected 2015-09-21
TTATGACTGGTGCCGATAATTGTCGATCCTCGCTTCGCCGAAAATTCCGATGTAATCTCGCGCGCAATCCGACAGGGCTCTTCCGTCCAGGCTCCGAGTGCGCAGCCTAACGAGTCAATCACGCGTCGCTTCACTTCATGTACCACTTCGGGGGAAAGCTCCGCAAACTCAAGCGCGCAAGCGTAATCAGCCAATCGATGAGCAAGCGTTGTCGTCATGAAAAATCGAAACTGCAATCTGCTGATGAATTGCGACCGAGCAAGCGAACGCAGAGGGGTGCGTCATAGTCTTCAGCGAGGCCCTGCGGTTGCCCTGCAATTCAAAACCGGGCACACTTCCCACGTGAGGGAATTCCAATTCGGAGGAGAATTTGTCTGGCGCCCAACGCCAAAGCTGATTGCGCAATCCAATTTGCAGCGCTTCATCAACAAGCATGCGCTTGGCTCTTATGACGAGCTGATGCGAAGATCGACAACGGACATCGCCTGGTTCTGGGACACCGTCCTATGCGATCTCGAGATCGAGTTTTACAAACCGTATTCGCGCGTTGTCGATCTGAGCGAGGGCAAACCATGGGCGCGCTGGTGTGTCGATGGCGAAATGAACATCGTTCACAACATGCTCGATAAGTATGCCGGAACCTCGACGGACGAACGAATTGCAATCAAGTCCGAAGTCGAAGACGAGACGACCCGGACACTCACTTACAAAGAGCTGCGGGAAGAGGTGAACAGGATGGCGACGGCACTCCATAGTCTCGGCCTCGGCAGAGGCGATGCCATCGGCGTGTTCATGCCAATGGTACCCGAAATTGTCGTCGCCATGCTTGCCATCATAAAAATCGGCGGAATTTTCCTGCCGCTCTTCTCCGGCTTCGGCGCGGCCGCCATCGTTTCTCGATTAAAAGACGCCGACGCGAAAGCTCTTTTCACCGGGGCTGGAACTTATCGTCGTGGAAAATTTTGCGCGATGAAACCGGTCGCCGACGAAGCGGCGTCGCAGATTGCGACGCTGAAACATCTGATCGTTTTGGAAACTGCAGGAGATCGGCAAGCGGAGCGCTTGCCCTACAAAACCCATTTCTGGCGCGACCTGATAAGTCTCTCAACTCTCAACTCTCAACTCTCAACTGCGCACACGTCCGCGGAAGATCCGATGATGATCATCTACACATCTGGCACCACTGGTAAGCCAAAAGGAGCGGTGCATACGCATTGCGGCTTCCCGATTAAATCCGCACAAGACATGTGGCAGGGACTCGATCTGCACGCGGACGAAACACTTTTCTGGATGACGGATATGGGTTGGATGATGGGACCGTGGGAGGTCTTCGGAACTTTGTTGCTCGGCGCGACAATGATGCTTTACGACGGTGCCCCAGATTTCCCCGGACCCGACCGCGTCTGGTCGCTGGTAGATCGCCACAAAGTGACGGCGCTGGGCGTGTCCCCTACATTGATTCGAGCGCTCCGTCGTTATGGCGACGAAATCGTGCATCGACACGACCTTTCATCGCTGCGCAAATTCGCTTCCACTGGCGAACCGTGGAACCCCGATCCATGGATGTGGTTGTTCCAAAACGTCGGTCGCGGAAAACTCCCGATCATTAATTATTCCGGCGGCACGGAAATCTCCGGTGGCATCGTCATGGGCAACGTCCTGACGCCAATGAAACCGTGCGCTTTTTCCGGGCCATTACCTGGAATGGCAGCGGACGTGGTAGATGAAAACGGCAAATCCGTGCGCGGCAAAGTCGGCGAACTGGTGATTCATGAGCCCTGGATCGGAATGACGCGCGGCTTCTGGCGTGATCCGCATCGTTACGTCGACAGTTACTGGTCGCGGTGGCCGGACATTTGGGTCCACGGAGACTGGGCGGCAGTCGATGACGATGGACTTTGGTACATTCTCGGTCGCAGCGATGACACGATTAAAGTTGCAGGCAAACGTCTCGGCCCGGCCGAAGTGGAATCGATTCTGGTAGCACATCCACAGGTAAGTGAAGCCGCAGCGGTCGGCGTTCCCGATCCGATCAAAGGAGAAGCGCTCGTTTGTTTTTGCGTTTTAAAGAAAGACGCGAATGGAGATGTCGATCCTTCGGCTGCACTCAGGACAAGCCTTGCGGCTGAATTAAAAGGAAACGTCGCGCGCGATTTGGGGAAGGCACTCGCGCCGCGCGAGGTATTTTTCGTACCAGACATTCCGAAAACGCGAAACGCCAAAGTGATGCGACGCGTCGTTCGCGCCGCTTACATCGGCGAAAAACTTGGCGACACCTCCGCGCTCGAAAATCCCGCCGCGCTCGATGAGATCAGGCGCGTCGCCGGAATATAGCCGCTCTAGAAGATTCCGGCGCTTGCCAGTTGTATTCGCCAGATAGGGCCGCCCACATAGAGTGGGCCCTCGGCCTTCACGAAGGCCGGAGCCTCGCCGCCAAGGACCCAAACATGCGTGTCCGCTGGTTGCTTCCCCATCAGACGCGCTACGAAGCCAGTGAGGCCTCCGATTTCAACTTTCACAGCAAAGTGCATGGCTTTATGATGGAACCTTCCAATCGTGAACGGTTCCTCCCCTCGCGGAATGATCGCAAGCTTGACGACCCGCGGCTTTGGGGTGGTCGCTACCATTGATACGGTCGTCCGCGGCACACTCGGTTTTATGTCCTTCATCAGCGTTAAGAGCAAGCCGTTGGCGACATCTGGCGGCAGCTCCATCCGCTGGGCAATGACTTTCTCTTTGCCCTTAGCCTCGGTGTAACGGACCTTAATTTGGCCTGTAGAAGTGTTGATCGAGGTGTCCATCGGTTGCTTGAACGACGGACCTCTCAGAATTAGGTGGTCGCTCAAGAGGCGGAATGTACCGCGTTGAGAGAATATGGTCGTGTCCTCGTAGATCGAACCATCTTTGAAACGAAATATTAGATGGGTGGTTACGCGATCGCCCCGCGCGTCCTGCGTCATCTGACCATCGGCGATGGCCTTGCCTTCAAGGGTCCGCACGACAAGAAAGCCATGGATCAGGCCTTCCGTGTGGCGCACAGGGATCATATCTGCAAATAGCGCGTTTGGCTGGAGCATGGCGACACAGGCCAGCAGAATTGCGATCAGTCTGGATCGGGCACCTGAGCGTTGTAGTTCTAAGCGGAGACTATGGTGAGGGTAATCGGTGCCATGATCCATTAGCGCGGCGCAGCATGCTTGTCCCACGGCTTGCGTCCACCCATTAATGACCTCAATGAATTGATTCACAAATTTGCGGTACATACCTGCTAATCCTTGCCAGCTATGAACAGCGGGTCATGAATGAACCCAGCGTATCCAAGGTGGCTCACCCCCTTTACACCATTGGCCGGAACCTTCCGACCACTTCCTGCAAGCGGCCGGTAATTTGGCCTAACGAGGACACTTCCACCGCGTCGAGCAACGCCGGGAAACAATTTTCGCCGCGCTCCACAACATCGACAAGTTTGTCGAGGGCATGCTTGGCTTTCTCCACATTCTTTTTTTTGAACTTTTTAAGGCGATCAACTTGTAGTTGCTGTTTCGCGCGCGGTGTGCGCGCGAGTTTCACTTCCGGGATGTCATCCGTTCCGTTGCGGTATCGATTCAATCCAATAATCGGCCGAGTCCCGTCGTAAATTTGCTGTTCGTAACGATGCGCCGCATTCTGAATTTGGCTGCGCTGAAAACGATCTTCCACCGCGGCAAGCACGCCTCCAAGACGCTCGATCTCGCGGAACTCATCGAGAATCGCAGCCTCCACTGCGCGCTCCACTGCTTTCATGCCCGGCGAGCCGCTTAACATGTTCATGGTGTGCTTAAAAATTCCTGATTCCTCGAGCAGGATCGCTTGCCCGTGCGCCGCCAGCCGGATCCACTCTTCGCTTGGCGTTGTGAACGGTTCATCCGCGCTGTTTGAGTGGCACGAATTCGTCGCGTTCATGTAAGCGAGCATCAACTCCGCCGCCGTGCGGGTGAGATTATTTTTGAATTCCGCTGCGATCAACGACCGGCCGCTGGTCTGCGTGTGCAATTTGAAAAGCTGCCCGCGTGGTCCCGCGCCGTAGGCGTCGCGCATTCCGATCGCCCAAATCCTGCGCGAGACCCGCGCCAGGGCGATGTATTCGGCGTCGAGCCCACAATCGAGAAAGAACGAAAGGCGCGGTCCAAATTGATCGACCGGAATCCCGCGCCCGGCGAACATTTCCGCGTAAGCGAACCCATTCGAAAGTGTGTAAGCGGCCTGTTGAACAGGCGTGGAGCCGGCTTCGCCGATGTGATAACCGCTAATCGAGATCGGATACCAGCGCGGCAGTTTGCGCGTGGTGAATTCGACCATGTCGGTGAGAAAACGCAGCGACGCTTCGATTGGAAAAATCGTTTCGTTCTGGGCCTGGACTTCCTTGAAAATGTCGGCCTGAATCGTACCGCGTAGTTTCGGCACAACTTTTGACCCGAAACGACTTTTGGCTGCCGCGATGTACATCGCCATGATGATTGGCGCCGGTCCACTGATCGTCATCGACGCGGAGAAATTCGGCGAGCCAAGATCGAATCCATCATAAAGCCGCACCATGTCTTCGACTGTGTCGATTGCCACTCCCCCTTCGCCGATTTTGCCGAAGACGCCGTCCGCGTCGCTGTCGATCCCGTAAAGTGTCGGCCCGTCGAATGCGGTGCTGAGCCGATGCGTCCGCTGATGCTGGGTCAGATAATGGAAGCGCTCGTTCGTGTCTTCAGCCAGCATCAACCCAGAGAACAAACGTGTCGGTTCCTCCGGCGGTCGCGACTGTCGAGGCGGCCGTGTCGGCACCTTCGAGCGATTTGCAGGCGACATCTCCGCGGCTACCTCATTCTTGTCACCATTTCTTCCGTAACTGCCCAATTCGTTTTCACGCACCGGCTCCAAATACATCTCGCGATATGCGCCGTTCAGAAACGGAAACTCCCCGGGCAATCCTTCGCCAAAGAGATAACGCGCGATCTCGCCCGGCTCGTCGATTTCCGGCAGTGCAAGGCGTGGCAATGGCAACCCCGTCGGTGTGTGCGTCACCGGCGTTTTTGCCTTGGTTTCGCTCCAACGGGTAATCAGCTCGCGCCCGAATTTTTCGTCCGTCCGTGCGCGTTTCACCTGATCGAGAACGAACCGGTTGTACTTCTCAACTGCTTCAACGACTCGTCCAAGCTTGCTCATAATGATTTTGTGATGATCATCGCGTCCTGTCTGCTGAAATTAAGTCGAACAATCGATCCACGCCAGGGTCACGATGCCGTTTTGCGACTGTGTCGATGAGCCGTTGCGCGCGACGGTTCTGCTCCAGACGCTGTTCGATTTCGCTGTGGGCGGTGCGAGCGCGCTGAAGATCGCTCTTGTTCACCACTACGACATCGGCGAGATCGAGCATGACGATCTTTTGCAACTGCAACTGGCTCCCATAATCCGGGTTCATCACAAGCACGGTTAGATCGACAATTCCATTTTTCTGAAACGGCATCGCCTCCTGTCCGGTGCCAACCGTTTCGATGATGACGTAATCGAAGTTGGATTGCGCGAGCAGGGCGAGACAATCATGTGTCGCAGGCGAAAGCCCGCCCGCTTGTCCCCGCGTTGCCATGCTGCGCATGAACACGCGATCGTTCTGCGAATTAATCATCGTGGCGCGGTCGCCCAGTAACGCGCCCTCGCCGACAACACTCGGATCGTGCGACAAAATCGCGATTCGCGCTGTAGGCTGTCGCAAAAGAATTCGTAGCACTAACTCATCGATCAGTGTCGTTTTTCCGGCGCCGCCGGGTCCGGTGAAACCGATCACCTTTGGATTCCGGATTGGGGGTTGGGGATGGCCGACTTTTCTTTTCCGTGCTGGGCGCCGGGTCTCACCGCAGGTGCCCTCAATTTCCGTCAGCTTCCGCGCGAGCTCGATCTCGCGCGATTTTGAGAGAGATCGTTTTTTCCGGGCCTTACCGTAATTGTCGCGCACATAATCGGTCATTTCCGTGAGTGACGTGCCGGCAAAGAAAATCTGCTCCACGCCTTTGCGCCGCATCGCGATTGCATCCTCGTGTGTAATCGTCCCGCCCCCGCCGCCGAAGACTTTGATGTCACTCGCGCCGCGTTTGCGCAAAAGATCGACAACTTCCGCGAAGAACTCGATGTGACCGCCGTTGTAACTGGAAATGCCGATGGCGCGCACGTCCTCCTGAATGGCGGCGCGCACAATATCGCCAACCGAGCGATGATAGCCGAGATAAATGACCTCAATCCCGTGCCGGATAAACTCGAGATTGATCGTGTTGATCGCGCTGTCGTGCCCATCGCAAATCGGCACAGCCGTGAGGATACGGATCGGTGCAGCCATCAGGCGAAGAGTCTAACGGTAACCATTTGACGGGCAACGCCATTCTGGCTAGTAGCGAGACTCGCATGAGCAGATCTTCGACAGGTAACTCGACGGAAAAATTTCGTGCTTTTCACGCGATTGCGTCCGCTGGTTTGATCGCAGGAATCCTCGATATCACATCCGCGTTTGTGCTCGCGGGACTAAAAGGCGTAGGACCAATCCGCGTCTTGCAGGGAGTGGCGATGGGTCTTCTCGGCCAACAAGCGCTTGAGGGAGGCCTGGCGACGGCCGGCCTGGGCCTCGCAATTCACTTCTCAATCGCTTTTGCAGCCGCTTCGGTGTTTTACACGGCCAGCCGCCGATTCACTTTCCTGACGCAGCATGCTGTCAGCTCAGGCTTGCTTTATGGGGTGGCCGTTTACGGTTTTATGTATTGGATCGTCGTGCCTCTCGCCTTCGTTAACGCTCGCCATTCCGTCTCGAGGGATGTTACGGCCGTAATCGTTCATATGCTTTTAATTGGGCTGCCGATCTCGCTCATCGTACGTCGATGCACTCGTCCGCTCTTCACTCAACATGAATGATCTTCTCGATTTTTCCGGGAAGGTCGTCCTTGTCACCGGAAGCTCGCGCGGGATCGGTGCCGAAATTATCAAAGCATTTGGAAAGCACGGCGCTGAATGTGTAGTCAATTATGTTACCGATCTTGAGGGCCAAAACAAAGCCGACGCGCAGAACGTGGGCCGGGAATTGAAAGATCCGCTCGTAATCGAATGCGACGTGACCAAGCCGGAGCAGGTCGAATCAATGATGAAACAAGTACAGGATCGACATCGCGGGCTCGATATTCTCGTGAACAACTCCGGCGTCATTCGCGATCGCACAATCAAAAAAATGGCGATGGAAGAATTTGAAAGTGTCCTGCGGGTGAATCTCACCGGCACATTTACTGTCACCCAAAAAGCGGCAGCCATTCTGCGCAACGGGGGCCGCATCGTGAACCTGTCATCGGTGAGCGGGCAGATGGGACTTTTCGGCCAGGCAAATTATTCCTCGAGCAAAGCGGCAATCATTGCGCTGACAAAAGTTTCCGCACGCGAGTTTGCGCGTCAGAACATCACGGTCAACGCGATTGCGCCCGGGTTCATTGATGTCGGCATGAGCAAAGCCTTGCCGGACGAAGTGACGCAGAACTTCATCAAACAAATCCCTCTCGGTCGGCTCGGGAACGTAAATGAGATCGTCGATGCGGCACTCTTCCTGGCCTCACCGATGGCTTCGTACATTACCGGACAGGTGCTCAACGTAAATGGTGGCTTCTATATGGGCTGAGTCGCTTGCGAGGGGCGATCAGGAAACTCAGACGGCTCTGATTTGTGACTTCTCATTCTAGCCCAACTTTTGCACGAGCAACCAGACCAGGGCCGAAAGCATCGCGGCGAACGTCGATAAAATGAGCGCCGCGCGCTTCGACTGCCGTATTTTGAACTCAGGCTTCGGAATGTCGTCGTGAATGTGACTGGCCTCGTACAGCTTCATAAGAGAAAACGCCACCACGAAGCCGACAATCGCCCACTTCAGACACCCGATGATCGTTTCAAACATCCAGTGATACTCTAGCGCGAGAACAACGGCGCTCAACAGCCGGGACTCTCGCTTCTTCCTTCCTTCTTTGTGAACGACCAGTGTTCAAGCGCCTTCAAAATCGTTATGTGCGTAAGCACAAGACGACTCCTTCAGCTGACCTGGGACGGTCAGTTGATCGCACAATTTTGCCTTCCCCTTCTGCCCCTATCCTCTAACTTCTGCCTTCTCTTTTAGGGTGTAGGCGCAGGCGATTCGGTCGTGGATGGCGACGCCTCGGTCTTGGGCGCTTTCTTCTTCGCCGTGTGTTTCTTCGGCGAAGGCGACGGCGAGGCTTTCGTGGTCGCCGGTGCGGTCGAAGTTGCCGTCGTTCCCTGTTGTTGCGTGCAGGAAACGACAAACGCGATGCCGGTTAGGGCCGTGATTAAGGACAAAACAATTTTTTTCATAGTATGTGGTTAACGACTCCAGAATGTGCAGCGGCAGAGTAGATCGCAAGCAATAAATTGCCACTTCCCTCTCCCGTCCTCTGACTTCTGATCTCTTCCCCCCTTTTCATTGATCGTGAGTCGCCATTCCCTCGGATGTCCCTCCACTTTCTTTTACCAGGTTTTGCAGCGCATCAGCCAGCGTCTCGAAGGTGGTGATTTGAATTTCAGGACCGTAATGAAATTGCGAGAGAATATTAAGGCCGATATCCTTGTGCGAATCAGGCATCACTCTAATCACCGACGCCACTTGTTTTTCGGCCAAAGCGTCCATGATCTCGGCTAAATGACGCGACGCGGCGGTATCCATCGATTGCAGCCATTGAAAATCCGCCAGGACGCGAAATCCGGGCGCGAAATCTTTTAAGATATCACGCACCCGTTGGGCACCTTGTTTCGCTTCTTCTCTCGTCACCCGTCCGACCGCACTGATTACGACGAGGCGTTTGGATTTGTCGGCTTCAACTGAGTACATAATCCGAGCAGATTTCTACGTTCTAATTTCCATCGACGAATTTCCACAGCTTTTGCATTTCGCATTTTTCGTCCACATTGATCCTATTATGGCAACACGAATTGGTTCCGCTATTTGGGAAGGCACGTTGAAGGACGGCAAGGGAAAGATGAAACTGGGGAGCGGCGCATTTGAAGGGCCCTACTCCTTCGCGTCGCGATTCGAAAACGCGAGTGGCACAAACCCGGAGGAACTCATCGGCGCGGCCGAAGCAGGTTGTTTTTCCATGGCGCTGTCGCTCAACCTCGAAAAAGCCGGTCATCCGCCCAGGAAAATTAGCACAACCGCGGAAGTGAAGCTCGAGCCCTCCGGCGGCGGTTTCAAAATCACGTCGATTAACCTAACGACCGAAGCCGACGTGCCCGGAATCGATCAGGCAAAATTTAACGAGCAAGCCGAACTAACGAAGAAAACTTGTCCGGTATCGGTCGCGTTGTCGGGAGCGCAGATTAATCTCAACGCGAAACTCGTCTCAACCTGAATTGAGAATTCCTGAACTCGCGCTCCTGATCTCTGCGGGT
>WNEN01000220.1_pt1 | contig 9378 bp, 5 predicted proteins | sample 5399951 | NCBI WGS metagenome assembly WNEN01 (sample SAMN13153327, study PRJNA577476) | soil metagenome | isolation source: 20 cm grassland meadow soil 5 days after 1st rain plot 2 | place: USA:California | collected 2015-09-21
TCGATGCAGACGCCAAATCCCATCGTCATCTTCGATCCCACTGCGCATGCCAGCGTCGCCGGCTACGAGACGCTCGACCTCGGCACGTTCGGCGGAGTGAGCGCGGCGCCGGCGGACATCAACGATCGTGGTCAAGTGGTGGGAGTCGCGCGCGCCATCGGCGCCCAGGTGGGCGACGACTATGGGCGCCATGGCTTTGACCATGCCTTTCTGTGGGACAACGGTGTCCTGCGCGATCTGGGCACGCTGTCTGGGGATCGCGGCAGCGAGGCCCGGAAGATCAATAATGATGGAATCATCGCCGGGTCGAGCTGGTGGGCGGACTACGCCACGTCGGCGGGGACGGTCTGGACGAACGGCGATGCGGTACGCTTGCAGCCGGCGCCGCCCGGTGATGAGCGCGAGAAGGCGGCGGCCGTGGCCATCAATTCCGCCGGTGACATTTTGTGGGTGCGTTCGGGTGAGAACCGCAGCATGAGTGACCTGCAGCGACACGGGGAAGCCTCAGCTCGGGAGCTTGTTCAGGCCCATTCCGTGGTCGCTTCCGGAATGAACGACCGGAGTCAGATCGTTGGCGACTTTAGTTACCACTGCGATGGTGTGGCCGGGGATGTCCTTATCTATCGCGGATTCTTGTGGGATAACGGGGTGACTCGGGAGTTGTCGCCATTGGGATATGCTCCCTTTGGCGATAGATGTCCCTCGGTTCACGTGGATGACATCGACCAGTCTGGTCAGAGCGTAGGCTTCAGCTTTGGATCCGATGGTGCGGACCACTTTGTTTCGTGGAATGGGAACGGCGCTGTCACAGACCTCGGCGTCGCGGCCCTCGACACGGTTGCCGGGAATGTCATCTCCAATCCGAAAAACAGGCGAATGGCCATCAACGACCGCGGTCAGATCGCCGGTTCGGCGGGCGGCCAGGCGTTCTTCTGGACGGGCGGCGTCGCGCGATCAATCGGCTCGCTTGGGGCCGGTCATACTGTCGTTGTTGACCTCAATGAGGACGGGACGGTTGTCGGGATGAGCAGCACGGCGAACGGCGAGCAACACGTCTTTGTCTGGTCGGAAGCGCGGGGCATGATCGATTTGGGAACGGGTCCTCAAGGTCTGAGCGGCGCGTGGGCGACGGGGATCAATAGTCGGGGAGATGTGATCGGCATCAGTGCGGAGTGCGTCCGGTATCCTTCTCAGGCAGACGAATGCCGGACACCCGATCAGACACGCGCGACGCTCTGGCGGAAGCCTTAAACACGCATCATCGGTCGAGACGAAACAACCGGACGTCGTCGTTGGGTCGGCCGAGACATAGTCCCGAGACGATTCGAGCGGCGATCGCGCCGAACGTGATGCCATTCGCGCCATAGCCCAGCGCGTACAGCGCGTGCGGGCAGTCCGGCATTGGCCCGATGTATGGCAAGCCGTCGCGCGTTTCGCCGAACGTCCCCGCCCAGACGAACGCCGTATCAGTCTGGACGGTTGGTAGCCACTGCCCGAGCTTCCGCTCGAGCCGCTTCGTGCGACTCGGCATCAGGCGGTCGCGCCACGCTTCGTCCTTGAACGGCGTATCGGCCCCGCCGATCATCACCCGGCCATCGTCCGTGGCCCGCATGTAGCCGTATGGCCGCGCGGTTTCCCACACAATACTTTTCCCTTGCCACGGCCCCAGATCGGCGAGCGGCTCCGTCACGAGCGCGTACGTCGTGTGCAGGGCGACCATTCCAGCTCGCAGCGACGCGGGCATCTCATAGCCCATCGCATAGACCACCCAGCGCGCGCGCAGCGTTCCCCGGCCGGTCACCACGGCCAGAGTCGTTCCGACCTGCCGGACATCGCGGGCCGGCGTTCGGGGCAGCAGCGCAGCCCCGCGGCTGACGGCGCGATCCAGCAGCGCCCGGGTGAAGCGCACCGGATCGAGGACGCCCGCGGTGCCGGTATGCAGCGCGCCGTGCGAGGGAAAACCGTACGTCTGCTCGACGATCTCGGCGGTCCAGAATTCGGCGTCCAAGTCGTGGCGCTGCCGGAGGGCGACTTCTTGCTCCAGATCGCGGCGATGCTGGCGGTGCGAGGCGAGACAAATGCTCGGACACGGGGCAAACCCGGTCTGTTCCGAAAGTGACGCGGCGATCGTTCCGAGATCGTGCACAGCGTCGAGACTCAGCCGGTAGCTTCGCACGGCGTCTTCCTCGCCGATCATCTCGGCCAGATTCTTCAGACTGACGTCGATCTCGTAACTGACCAGCGAAGTACTGGCGGCCGTACTCCCGCCTGCAGGGGCGCGCCGGTCCAGCACGACCACGGACAGCCCGTCGCGTGCGAGCGTATCCGCGACCAGCGCGCCGGTGATCCCCGCGCCAATCACGACGACGTCGCAGTCCCGAGGTGGCGGACTGGAGTCGCCCATGTCCCGAAGTCCATCCGCCACGAGCCAGAAGGGAGCGCCAGAATGGAGTCGCAAGAGTTAATCCAAAGAGATCATGTGACCGATGGTTGCGGGAAGTCACGGCCCGGTACGTTTCCTGCTACACATCAACGGCGGAGTTAGCTATGTCGTTCGACAGCTTGCAGGACCTGTTGATACACCAGTTGCGGGACATTTACAGCGCCGAGCAGATGCTCGTGAAGGCGCTGCCGAAGTTGAAGGAGAAGGCGAGCACCGAGGAGCTGGCGAAGGCGTTCGCGGAGCACCTGGAAGAGACCGAGAATCAGGTCGCCCGGCTGGATCAAGTGTTCGAGATGATGGGCGAGCGGTCCGGCGGGGTGAAGTGCAGGGCGATGGAGGGTCTCGTCGCGGAAACCGACGAGATTCTGGACGAGGACGGCAATGACGCAGTGCTCGACGCGGGGATCATCGCCGCCGCCCAGCGCGTCGAACATTACGAAATATCGGCTTACGGCTCGGCCAAGGCGTTTGCGGCGCTGCTGGGACTTTCGGAGATCGTGAAGTTGCTGAACGAGAGTCAGGAAGAGGAGACGGCAGCAGACAAGAAGTTGTCGCTGATCGCCACGGCGGAAGTGAACGCGCGTGCCGCAGGTACACACCCAAGCATGGCGGCCAAAACGGCCTAGGAATCACGGCAGTGCAAGTACAAGAATTGATCGAAGCGCCGAGCGGGAGCGGGGGAGCGACCTCAGGGGGGGCCAATTGGCTCATGCGATTGGCTCCCCCTGCGTTGTCTTCCCGCCTTGTTGTCCCGCTGCTGGCGGCCATTCTCGCGATCCTCGCCATCGCGGGGCTGCAGTACGCCGGCAGTCTGTTCATCCCGGTCGCCGTGGCACTGCTCCTGACGCTGCTGCTCGGGCCCCTGGTTCGGGGAATGACCCGCTACGGCGTCGCCGAACCTGTTGCGGCGGCGCTGATCGTGTTCGGCGCCCTCTCGCTGATTGCCGCAGTGATGGTCGTGTTGTCCGCACCGGCCACCGAATGGCTGCGGCGAGCCCCCGCAACCATGCGGCAAGTGGAGGACAAGCTCCGCACGATCGAGCCGGTCAGCGAGATCCAGGCGACGGCGACGAGCTTGGCCCGGCTCGCGGGGGTCGGCAATGCGACCAGCCCGGACTCGACTATACCGCGGATACAGATCAACACGCTGGGCCGAGGACCGTTGGAACGTGTGGGGTGGACCACGGCGCGCCTCGTGAGCGGGATCTTGTCGATCCTCTTCCTGACGTACTTCCTGCTGGCGTCGGGATCCATGTTCAGGCGCAAGATCGCCTATCTGTTCCCGAGCGGAACGCATCGAACGCGAATCAAGCGCGCGCTCGCGGAGATCGAGGGGCAGATGTCGCGCTATCTGCTGCTCAACACTTTGATCAGTACGGGATTTGGTTGCGGCACCTGGGCTCTGCTCGCGGCTATCGGCGTCCCCAATCCGGTACTCTGGGGCACGGTCGCCGGTGTGCTCAATTTCATTCCGTACGTCGGGGCATTCGTCACGGTCGTCCTCATCGGGATCGTGACACTCGCGACGTACGATGGCACCCAGCAGGTGCTGCTGGCGTGCGGCGGGTTCCTTCTGTTGGACTTGATCAAAGGCCATTTCGTGAGCCCGATGGTGATGGGCCGCCGCATGCCGCTCAACACCGTGGCGATCCTGCTGTCGCTGCTCTTCTGGGGATGGGTGTGGGGCATCGTCGGCGCCATCATGGCCGTCCCGCTCACGGTCATGATTCAAGTGATCTGCTCGCACAGCGAGCGCTTGCGCGGCGTCGCGATCGTGTTGGGCAATTGGGGCGCGCAGCGCCCCAGATGAAACCATCAGCTTGACCGTCCCCGTAGGTCGTCATTACTTTGCTCTTAGCAGCTTTCAGCATCACAATCGAAAGGGACTCGGACTGAAATGATTCGGTATTCCACCGTTACGCCCCCGGCAATGCTGCGTCGCATCCGGGCGAGGATGGGCACCAAGTGCCTGCCCGCGCCGTTTGCCGATGCCCGCGGGCGTATTGCGTCGGGCATTGCCGGCGCCGGTGGAGGTGGAGGAGCACCCTAGAAGTCGATCGGATCTCACTCATGCCGTGATCCGGCCTTCCGGGTGCTTTATGGGGACCTGGGGGGCCGTTCTGTTTCGCGGATTCACGTCCCCCCTCTCGTGAAAGGAGAGGGGGTCAGGGGGTGAGGATGAGCACGCTGCAACAACTCGACGACTACATCATCGCGCGCTACACGGCCCAACCGACGCGGCTCCCGGCGGAGCTGCGACGGGAGATCGAGCGCGCCTGGGAAGGCGCACCGGTCCAGCTGTACGCGCTCGCCGATCTCGACCAGAGTCTCCGGCTCACCGAAACGTGGCTGGCGCTGGGGCCGCGCCACGTCGCGATCGCCAGGCGCGACAGCGAGGGTTGGGACGTGCGGAGTATCGAGCGCTTTCGGATCGAAGCGGTTCGCGAGGCGCCCGGGTTGTCGGCGAACACGTTGACGATTCTGGGCAAGCCGGGCGAGCCGGCGCTCGCACTGCTTCGTTACACGCATCGCCAGCGCCGCGCGTTCGAGAACATCCGCTTCGTGCTCGAGGAGCATATCCAGGGGCACGCGCGGAAGCTGGACGCCGCGGATGCGGATCGCTTGTATGCCGAGAGTATCGCGCGCCCGATTCGGGATGCGCAGGCGCTCGTGTCGGGGCGGCAGACCGCTGTGATCCGGCGCCTGCTCGGCTATCTCACGCCGTACAAGCGCCAGCTGACGCTCGGCATGGCGGCGGCGACGGTGATCACGCTGGTCAGTCTCGTACCGCCGTATCTGGCGGGATACCTCATCGATCGCGTGGTGCGGCCGGCGCAGGCAGGGGCGCTGCCGCTGACGCGCGCATGGACGATCGCGCGGATCGCGGTCGCCGCGATGGCGGTCGTGTACCTCGTGAAGCAGGCCGCGGCCCATATCCGGCTCAGGCTGATGGCGATTCTGGGCGAGTGGGTCGCGCGGGACCTGCGGGATGAGCTGTACGAACACATCCAGCGGCTCAGCCTGTCGTTCTTTTCGCGCAAGCGGACCGGCAGCCTGATCACGCGCGTGTCTGCCGATACCGACCGGCTGTGGGAGTTCCTGGCGTTCGGCGTCGTGGACGTCTCGCTCTCGCTCGTGATGCTGACGGGCCTCGGCGCGGTCCTGCTCACGCTCGACTGGCGGCTGGGGCTCGTGATGACGGTGCCAGTGCCGGTGCTGTGCTGGTTCATCTACCGGCACGGCGAGAACATCGCGCGGCTGTTCATTCGCGCGTGGCGCAAATGGTCGCGCGTGACGGACGTGCTGTCGGACACGATCCCCGGAATCCGCGTCGTGAAGGCGTTCAATCAGGAGGAGCGCGAGATCGAGCGCTTTGCTGGACGCAACGAGGACGTGACGGCGGAGTTCAACCGCATCCACCGCTCGTGGACCACGTTCTGGCCGCTGCTCGTGCTGGGCGTGCATGCGATGACGGTGACAGTGTGGGTGTTCGCGATGCCGCGGCTCCTGGGGCACGGCGTGCAGCTGCCGGTGGGAACGTTCGTCTCGTTCCTGCTCTACACGACGATGTTCCTCGGGCCGATCGACGTGATCGGGCAAATGGCGCGCACGATCAACCGCGCGACGACGTCGGCGCACCGCGTGTTCGAGGTGCTCGACACGGAGCCGGAGATCCGCGACGCGGCGGAGCCGGTGCGGCTCGAGCCGGTGCACGGCCGAGTGACGTTCGAGCACGTGACGTTCGGCTACGACGGCGTCCGCCAGGTGCTGCGGGGCGTCAGCTTCGACGTCGCGCCGGGCGAGCTGATTGGATTGGTGGGGCCGTCGGGTGGCGGCAAGACGACGATCGTAAACCTGATCGCGCGCTTCTACGACGTGACCGGGGGAGCGATTCGCATCGACGGCGTAGACATCCGGCGCCTCGATACCGGCCATTTCCGCCGGCAGATGGGGATGGTGCTCCAGGATCCGTACCTGTTTCACGGCACGGTGGTGGACAACATCCGCTACGGATTGCCGGACGCGCCGCTGGCGGCGGTCGTGGCGGCGGCGCAGGCGGCCAACGCGCACGACTTCATCACCAAGCTACAGCACGGCTACGACACGGTGGTGGGGGAGCGGGGGCACACGCTGTCGGGCGGCGAGCGCCAGCGCGTGTCGATCGCGCGGGCGATCCTGCACGATCCTCGGATCCTCATTCTGGACGAGGCGACGAGCAGCGTGGATACGGAGACCGAACGCGAGATCCAGCAGGCGCTCGAGCGGCTTGTGGCGGGACGGACCGTGTTCGCGATCGCGCACCGGCTGTCGACGCTGCGCAAGGCGTCGCGGCTGTTCGTGATCGAGGAAGGCCGGCTGGTCGAGCACGGGACGCACGCGGAGCTGCTCAACATTCGAGACGGGAAGTACCGGCATTTGTACGAGCTGCAGCTGCAGCTCCAATAGGGAAGGAGGTGCCATGACGCTGACACTGGGCAAATCGGCTACCGTCACTCGAGCATTGACGCTCGAGTGGCGGGCCGACGGCTCGCTGTGGGCCGTTCGCGGCGAGGAGGAGCGTGCCGTCTCGGTGCGGCGGTGCTTCCCCTGGTCGGAGCCGGGCCGGCACTTGTCGCTGCGTGACGCGGATGAAGAGGAGTTTGCGTTCGTCCGCGATCCGGCCGAGCTCGATCCGCGCTCGCGCGCGGCGCTCGAACGAGCGCTCGAGGTGGCGGGCTTCGTATTCGAGGTCACGCGCGTGCTGGAGATCGAGGAGGAAGTCGAAATACGGCGCTGGCTGGTGGAGACCCGGCAGGGTCCGCGGGCGTTTCAGACGCGGCTCGATGATTGGCCACGCGGCTTGCCGCACGGCGGACTGTTGATCCGGGACTTGGCTGGAGACCTGTACCATCTGGTGGAACCAAAGCGGTTAGACAAGCAGAGCAGGGAGCTGCTGTGGGCGTTCGTGGACTAGTTGGCAGGTATTAGGCACGTCCCAGCCCGCAGCATGCTCCTTGCGGCAGCGGCATGGCGACCCCCGTCCGGCCCGGTGTTGCCATGTTGCGCCGCCTCTCCTCGCTCCTGTTATGCATCGGTTTGGTGCTGTCGTGCAGTACTCCGGAAGTCGCCGGGCCTCCCTTCAAGGCAAACCAGGCACCCACAGCAAAGATCGTTACGGTTCCCGCCGATTCGATTCAGGAAGGATCGCCGATGACGTTCGACGCCAGCACCTCGAGCGATCCGGAGGGTGACTCGCTGACGTACATCTGGGATCTTGGAGACGGGCTGTCAGCCACGGGACCCGTGGCCAAGCGGTCGTACTACCAGCTGGGCTCCCATGCCGTCACCCTGATAGTCACGGATCAGCAAGGGGAGAGCGACACCGCCACGACGCTTGTCTTGGTCGTCAATGCGCCGCCAGTGATCAAGCGCATCGAGGGCCCGGCCGGGCCGATAGGCGTGGGAAATCCGACGGCGATTCGAGTCACGGCGAGCGACCCGGGAAGCGGTGACGTGTTGACGTTGCGGATCGACTGGAAAGACGGAACCGTCGACACACTTGGATACCATCAGGACCAGCCGGAAATCAGCTCTGCCCATACGTACTCGACCATGGGCACGTACCCGGTCGAGGTTACAGCGCAGGACAACGACAGTGGCGTTACCAAACGTGTCATCGACAAACCGATCGTCGTGGTGGCGAAGACCGATCCCAGTGGGAACCGCGCGCCAACAGCAAAGATCACCACCCCACACCCCCCCGGTCCAATCCCCGAAGGGACGGTGGTTGGATACGACGCGACGAGCTCCAGCGACCCCGATGGCGACTCCCTGAGCTATCTCTGGAATTGGGGAGTTGGATCGGCACGGACGGCTCGGTCGAATGTGGCCGCGTACTACGATGAGGACTCATACGAGGTCATCCTGATCGTCACCGATCAGCATGGAGCCAGCGACACGGCGGAGGTGGACGAGACGGTTGTGAACGTCGCCCCCACGATTTTATACGTTGTGACACCGGCAGGCGCGATAATGGTGGGGACGTCGTCTGAGATTCGCTTCAGGGTCCAGGACGCAGGCGTTAAGGACTCGGTGACAGCGCAAGTGGACTGGAAAGATGGAACGGTGTCCACGGCGACGCTCACGCCGCATAGCGTCTTGCCCGCCTTCAATGCGAGCGCCGCTCACACGTACGCAACGCCGGGCAGTTACGCGGTCGAGATTACGGCCCGGGACAACGACGGTGGCGTAACGAAGCTGGCGGTTGACCATCCGATCAGCGCCGTGGGTCCGCATGCGAATCATGCGCCCGTCGCGCACATCACCGGACCGGCAACCGGGAGCGAGGGTGAATGGCGCGCGTTTTCCGGGGCCAGCTCGACCGATCCCGACGGTGACTCCCTGCGGATAACCTGTGTATCCGATGATGGACTCAAGCCCTACGATTTCGGACCAACTTACCCGGGTGGTCCATGCGTAACGCGGTTTCCGGATGACGGGAGGTACCTCGTCTCTCTCATTGTCGCCGACCCCTCAGGCGCTGCAGATACCGCGTCGATGACGGTGACCATCGAGAACGTCGCGCCCGTCATCCAGATGTATGGGGGCCCGGCTCAACAAGCGGTCGGTATTCCCGCGAGTGTCGAAGTCCAATTCGATGACCCCGGGACGGCCGATCGCTACACGATTACCGTGGACTGGGGAGACGGGACGAGCCGGAGTATCGCGGTTGACAGCAGCTTCCATGGCAGGATTACCGATCCATATGGTGGGATAGCCGGCGACACGGTGTTCCATGTGTATGCGCAACCGGGATCCTACTTCTCAAGCGTCACGGTGCGCGACGATGACGGTGGCATGAGCTCGATGACCGCTCCCAATGCGGTGTTGGTGTTCAATGCCGACGAACGGACGACGGTAGCCGGCTATGAAGTGTTCGACCTCGGCACACTGGG
>WNEN01000221.1_pt1 | contig 9363 bp, 9 predicted proteins | sample 5399951 | NCBI WGS metagenome assembly WNEN01 (sample SAMN13153327, study PRJNA577476) | soil metagenome | isolation source: 20 cm grassland meadow soil 5 days after 1st rain plot 2 | place: USA:California | collected 2015-09-21
CTGCATTTTCAACTCAACCAATGTGCGGAAGATGAACTCCAGCTCCTGACTCCCGGCTCCTGACTCCACACGAGGGACTCGCACCGGAAGGATCCGCGACCGCTCCCGGATCTCCTGCGGGATGTCCTGCGCGCGGATCTCCCCCGCGGGCGCGAGCACCACCATGGACTCGATCAGGTTGCGCAGCTGGCGCACGTTGCCGGGCCAGTCGGCATCGTCGAGGATCTGCAGCGCTTCCGTCGTGATGCCCTTGAACGTGCGATTGTGCGCGGCGGAGAATTCCGCGATGAACGTCCGCACCAGCAGCGGGATGTCGCTGCGCCGCTCGCGCAGCGGCGGCAGATAGATCGAGAGCACGTTCAGCCGGTAGAACAGATCGTCCCGGAACGCGCCGAGGTCCACCGCGTCTTTCAGCGACTTGTTGGTCGCAGCGATCACCCGGACGTCCACCTGAATGGCCTGCGTGCCGCCGACCCGGAAAAAAGTCTTGTCCTCGAGCACGCGCAGCAGCTTGACCTGCGTCGCGGGCGCCATTTCGCTGACTTCATCGAGGAAGATCGTGCCGCTGTTCGCCAGCTCGAACCGTCCCAGCCGCCGCTCGGCGGCGCCGGTGAACGCGCCCTTCTCGTGCCCGAACAGCTCGCTCTCGAGCAGCGTCTCGGTGATCGCGGCACAGTTGACCGCGATGAACGCTTTGCCCCGCCGCGGCGAGAGATCGTGAATCGCCCGCGCCACCAGCTCTTTCCCGGTGCCCGACTCACCCTGCACCAGCACCGTGGACGACACGGGCGCGATCTGCTCGATCTTCACGAGCACTTCCTGGATCGGGGCCGATTCGCCGAGAATCCCGGTCCGCAGTTGCAAGCGCCGGCGATCGATCAACCGCCGCAGCGTGAGGACGACTTCGCTCGGATCGACCGGCTTCACGAGCCAGCCGGTGAGCCCCAATTCGCGGCCGATCTGGCTGGGATCGTCGTCGGTGGATTCGACGAGGCCCAACGTTGAAACGGCGTGCTCGCGGGCGGCGGCAAGCAGCCGCTGCGCGGTGGACTCGTGCAGGCCGCCGGTGAGGATGATGGCGGCCGGCTCTTTGCCGCGCACCGCACTCCGCACATCATCCAGGGACGACACCGTCGCCGTATCGTAGCCCGCTTGCTCGAGAGCCGCGTTGACCCGGACGGCTTGCTCGAGATCGTCGGTGGTGATGAGGACGCGGTCAGCCATGAGCGTGCGTCGTGCGTCGTGCGTCGTGCGTGGTGTTCGTCCCGGAGATCAGGTCCACTGCATGGTCCAGGAACTTGTCAAGCACCGTCAATCCCTCTTTCACTCCGTTTGTCGATCCCGGCAGGTTGACAATCAGCGTCTTTCCGCGAGTGCCCGCTTTGCCCCGCGACAACCATGCGCGGGGAAATCCAGGTCCCGAGGCCGCGCGGATGGCCTCCGCGATCCCTTCGGCTTCGCGCTCGAGGATCGCGGCAGTGGCTTCCGGAGTCACGTCGCGCGCGGTGAGGCCGGTGCCGCCGGTCGTGAGCACGACGTCCACTTCGTTCGAGTCCGCCCAGCGCGCGAGCTTGCCGGCGATGCGGTCGGTTTCGTCCGCGACGACGCTGCGCACGACGACGTCGTAGCCGCGCTCGCTCGCCCAATCGAGAATCGCGTCGCCGGACGTGTCCGCTCGCTGTCCTACGGCACCGAGATCCGAAATCGTGAGAATCCCGATGCGGATGTTGCCGCCCTTCGCCGCCCCTTCGCCGCCCCTCGCCGCCGCTGTCATTTCTTCGTCCGGTGCGGCACAAAGGGCATCTTCACCACCTCAGCCGCCACCTTCTTACCCCGGATGTCGATCTCAATCTTCGTGCCCGATTGCGCGCGATCCTTGGGCAGATAGGTCGTACCAATCGCGGCGTTTACGGTCGGCGTCACCGTGCCGCTGCGCACGACGTCCACCTGCTTGCCGTCGAGAAACACGGGATAGCCGTGGCGCGCGACAGCCTTGGGCTCACTCACCTTGAACCCGACGAGCCGGCGCCTCACGCCTTCGAGTTTTTGCTTCTTCAGCGCCTCGAGTCCCGTGAACGGCGCGCCCTTGTCGAGCTTCACGATGAAGGCAAGCCCCGCCTCGTACGGCGTCGACGTGTCGTCGATGTCGTTGCCGTAGAGCGGCAGCCCGGCCTCGAGGCGCAGCGTGTCGCGCGCGCCGAGTCCGGCGGGCTCCGCGCGTCCCGCACCGACCAGCGCGTGCCAGAGCTTTTCGGCGTCGCCGGCGCGGCAGTACAGCTCGAAGCCGTCTTCGCCCGTGTAGCCGGTGCGCGACACGAAGCACTGCGCGCCTGCGACCTTGCCTTGCGCAAAGTGATAGTACGGGATCATGGCCAGCCCCAGGCTCGTGAGCTGGCCGATGAGCCCCTCGGCCTTGGGCCCCTGCACCGCGAGCAGCGCGGTCTCGTCCGAGATGTCGCGCAGCCGCACGTCGGCGCCGCCTTTTTGATCCAGGATGTGATCCCAGTCCGTCTGAATGTTCGACGCGTTCACGACCATCATCAGCTTGTCTTCGAAGCGATAGACGAGGCAGTCGTCGACGAACGTGCCTGCTTTGGTGAGGATGCCGGAGTACTGGGCCTGGCCGGGTTTGAGCGCCCCGACATCGTTGCACGTCACACGTTGGACGAAGGCGTTGCGGTCGGAGCCCGTGACCTCGAATTCGCCCATGTGCGAGACGTCGAACACGCCGACGTCTTCGCGCACGGCGCGGTGCTCGCTCGAGATGCCGCTCGGGTAGCTGACGGGCATCTCGAACCCGGCGAACGGCACCATCCTGGCGCCGAGCGCGACGTGGACGTCGTGGAGCGGAGTACGCTTCAGAGGCTCGGGACTGGGGACTGGGGACTGGGTCATGACATGAGAGTGGCGAGCAGCGCCTTTTGAACGTGGAGCCGGTTCTCGGCCTCGTCCCACACGCGCGACTGGCGCCCGTCGATGACATCCGCCGTGACTTCCTCGCCGCGGTGCGCGGGCAGGCAGTGCAGGAAAATAGCTGTCGGATCCGCGAGCTTCATCAACTCCGCGTCCACGGTATAGCCCTTGAACGCGTTGCGCCGCGCCTCAGCCTCGCCTTCCTGTCCCATCGAGGCCCAGACGTCGGTGTTGATCACGTGCGCCCCTTCCACCGCTTCTTCCGGAACCTCCGTTACCATCACGCATCCGCGCTTCTTGGCGTCTTCATACTTGGAAATGTTGGGCTCGAACCCCTCGGGACACGCGAGCCGCAGCTCGAAGCCCAGGACCCTCGCGGCCTCGAGCCAGGCGTTGGCCATGTTGTTGCCGTCGCCGACCCACGCGATGCGCTTCCCTTCCCAGCCGCCGAGGTGCTCTTGGACCGTGAAGAGGTCGGCGAGGACCTGGCAGGGGTGGGTGAGGTCGGTGAGCCCGTTGATCACCGGAATCGTGGCGAACCGGGCCAGCTCCTCGACCTCGGCGTGGTCGTAGGTGCGGATCATGATGCCGTCCACGTAGCGCGAGAGCACGCGGGCGGTATCGGGGATCGGCTCGCCGCGGCCGATCTGGATGTCCTTGCTGGAGAGGAAGAGGGCCTGGCCGCCGAGCTGGTAGGCGCCGACCTCAAAGGAGACGCGGGTCCGGGTGGACGACTTGGCGAAGATCATGGCCAGGGTTTTCCCGGAGAGGGGGGTCTCCCGGTACTGCTTGGCCTTCATCCGTTTGGAGAGGTCGAAGAGCTGCTCGATCTCCGTACGGCTGAAGTCGGTGATTTGGAGGAAGTCGCGCTTCGGCAAGTCCTCACCCCCTGACCGCTCCCGTTGTCCTCACCCCCTGACCCCCTCTCCTTTGGAAGAGGGGAACTGGGCGTCATCGGTCAAAATGACAGGCTACGATGACAGGCGGATTTTACCCGGGGGTCGGGGCTGGGACAAGTCTTATAGGACGGTCACCTCTTCAGGGTGGCTCGTACTCTCACACTGCCGAAGGTCTTGTCGGCGGAGAGGCCGCTTTCGGATGCGATCCAGTCCATGTCGCGAACGAAGGTGTCCACGTTCTGGGTGAAATGAACGGTTTTCCCCGACAGCGTCCAAGTGCCGAGCATGTCGGCGAAGGCCATGAGTGTATCGACCGGCAACCAGAGTTCACCGATGACCTGTCCGCCGGGGGCGAGCATCAGCTCGAGCGACGCTCCCGCGGCAACCAGATCCCGGTGCACGCCGGCACTGTCGGTGGTGAGCGTCTGAAGCTCATAGACGCCGCCGATGGTTTCGGTCGTGGGCTTAAAGGAATCGGAGCAGGCAACGGCAGCAACAGCAACGACGAGAAAGCCGGGCAACTTCCGCATGCAGCCTCCGTGGTGTTGCTCCCCTGAGGCCATGTGGTACCCGGAAAGCAAAACGGCGTGCCGTAAAATGGCACGCCGCGCCCAAAACGACACAAACGCTAGCTAGCGACCCTTTTTGGTTTTGATGACGATGACGCCGTTGGCGCCGCGCAGGCCATACAGCGCGAGGTCGGCGGGATTCTTGAGGGCCGTGATCGACTCGATGTCCGCCGGATTGATCCACGGCAATGCCCCGCCGGCGGCGGTCTCGACGGGCGTGCCGTCGACGACGTACAGCGGACCCTGCTCGGCCATGTTCGACGTCGGACCCATCATACGAACCACGATGCCGCCGGCGGGTCCCGGACTGACGATCACGCCGGAAAGCTTGCCGGTCAGCATTTGATCGAGGCTCCGCGGCGCCGGCTCGCCGGGCTTCGCGCCCTGGACCGTGGCGGAGGGTGGCGTCGGTATCGCCGCGCTCGGCTGCGGGTTTTGAGGTTTGCTGTGGCCGCATGCGACGAACAACATCCCCAGCACCGCGACCGAAGTGTGTCGCGTCATAGGATGTATTTCCTCAGGTCCTCGTCCTCGACGATCCGCATCAGCCGCTCCCGCACCGCCGGCCCGTCGAACACGATGTGCTTCAAGGGATAGTCGGGGAGCTCGAACATCACTTCTTCCAGCAGTGTCGTCATCACCGTGTGCAGCCGCCGGGCGCCGATGTTCTCCATGCGCTCGTTCACCTTCGCTGCGATGCGCGCGATCTCCTTCACCCCGTCGGCCGTGAACTCGAGCTTCGCGCCCTCGGCCGCGACCAGCGCCGCGTACTGCTTCGTCAGCGCGTTCTCGGGCTCCGTCATGATGCGGACGAAATCGGCTTCGCTCAGTGAGCCGAGCTCCACCCGAATCGGGAACCGGCCCTGGAGCTCCGGGATCAGGTCGCTCGGCTTCGCGATGTGAAATGCGCCGGCGGCGATGAACAGGATGTGGTCGGTGCGCACGTAGCCGTAGCGCGTCTGCACCGTCGAGCCTTCGACGATCGGCAAGAGATCGCGCTGCACGCCCTCGCGCGAGACGTCCGGCCCCGTCGTCTGGCCGCGCGAGCCCGTGATCTTGTCGATCTCGTCGATGAAGATGACGCCGTGGTTCTCGACGCGATCGAGCGCCTCGTTCACGACGTCGTCCATGTCCACAAGCTTCTTCAGCTCTTCGTCGACCAGGATGCGGCGCGCCTCGTGCAGATGGACGGTGCGGCGCTTCTTCTTCTTGGGGATCAGGTCCTGAATCATCTCGCCGAAGTTGATGTCCGTCCCCTCCATCCCCTGCGGCGGCTGCATCATCTCGAGCATCGGGAAGCTCTGCTGCTGAACCTCGATCTCGACGTCGCGCTCCTCGAGCTGCCCGTCCTTGAGCTGCTGGCGCAGCTTCTCGCGCGTGCGGCGGCGGCGTTCCTGCTGTTCTGTTTCCGCTTCCGGGACTTTTGGCTGTACATCGCCCTTCGAAGAAACCACAAAGAGCGGCCGTTGCGCGGCGCCCTGCTCCCCGCTCCCGGCGCCTGCTGTCGGACCGGCGGAGGAGGGCGGCGAAGGCAACGGCGGCAACAGGAGGTCGAGCAAACGTTCTTCTGCCCGCTGCTCGGCGGTTGGATAGACGTCGTCCTCACGCTCCGAGCGGACCATGTTGATCGAGACGTCCACCAGCTCCCGCACCATCGACTCGACGTCGCGGCCGACGTAGCCGACTTCGGTGAACTTCGACGCTTCGACCTTGAGGAACGGCGCCCCGGCGAGCCGAGCGAGCCGGCGCGCGATCTCGGTTTTGCCGACGCCGGTGGGACCGATCATGATGATGTTGTTCGGCATGATCTCGTCCCGGATCTCTTCGGGCGCCTGCGAGCGGCGCCAGCGGTTCCGCACCGCGATGGCGACGGCCTTTTTCGCCGCTTCCTGTCCCACGATGTAGCGGTCGAGCTCGGCCACGATCTTCTTCGGAGGCATCTCCTCGAGCCATGGCATCTGGTCTTCAGAGGCCGGCGGTATTGGGGCGGTAGGCGGCGGCAGGGGTGTATCGGTCTTGGCCATATCTATAACTCGAGCACCGTGATGTGTGTGTTCGTATAGACGCAAATGTCGGCGGCGATCTCCAGCCCTTTCCGGACGATCTCCGCGGGCTCGAATTTGGTGGACTCGAGCAGCGCCCGCGCCGCGGCGAGCGCGTACGTCCCGCCCGACCCAATCGCCAGAATCCCGTCGTCCGGCTCGATCAGCTCACCCGACCCGCTGATCACGTAGCCATGCTCCTTGTCGGCGACGACGAGCAGCGCTTCGAGCCGACGCAGCACGCGATCGGACCGCCAGTCCTTGGCGAGCTCGACGGCGGCGCGCGGGAGGTTCGTGGGATAGCGCTCGAGCTTCTCCTCGAACTTGTCGAACAGCGTGAACGCGTCCGCCGCCGCTCCGGCAAAGCCGGCGAGGATTTTCCCGCCCTTCAGCGTCCGGACCTTGTTGGCGTTGGCTTTCATCACCGTCTCGCCGACCGTGACTTGCCCGTCGCCGCCGATCGCGACCTTCCCGTCGCGCCGGACGCTGAGGATTGTGGTGCTATGTATGCGTTTCAGCCCTGACTCCAAGCTCCAGACTCCTAGGCCCTTGGATGCGCCTGGTGGTAGACCTTTTTTAGTCGTTCGACCGACGTATGAGTATACACCTGGGTAGTACCCAGCGACGCGTGACCGAGCAATTCCTGCACCGAGCGCAGGTCGGCGCCCGCGTCCAGCAAGTGCGTCGCGAAGGAATGCCGTAACGCATGGACGTGCAAGTTCTTGCCCCGCGCGAGCCCCGCGAACAGACGCTTCATCGCCAGCTGCACGCCGCGGGGCGTCAGCCGCTTGCCGTGCTGGTTGACGAACACGGGCCGAGCGCCTGTGAACAACCGGTCGCGATACGAGAGATACTTTCTGAGCGCCGCGGTCGCGTGTGAGCCAACGGGAACGATGCGCTCTTTCTTGCCTTTGCCGCGCACTTTCACTTGATCCGACACGAGATCTACATCGGGGTCGTTGAGTCCCACGAGCTCTGAGAGTCGCATTCCGGTCGAGTAGAACAGCTCGAGCATCGCGAGGTCGCGCGTTTCACGGAAACCGCCGGCCGCTGCGCGCGCTTCCGCGTCGGCGAACAGCAGCTCGACTTCGGCTCGGCTCAAGTAGCTCGGTAACGTGCGACCCAGCCTGGGTGTTCGCGCCGAGCGCGCGGGATTAACCTCGAGCCCCTTCGTTGTGTTCAGGAAACGGTAGAACGTGCGCAGCGCCGACAGCGCGCGCGCCATCGAGCGCCTGGCAAGCCCGCGCCGCTCCTCGGCGGCGAGAAACCCGCGCACCGCCAGCCGGTCTACGCCTGCCCAGGTCCAGGGACCGCCGTAGTAGTCGCGGCAGAACGCGGCGAAGGCTTCGAGATCGCGGGCGTAGGCTTTGACGGTGTGCGGCGAGTCGTTGCGCTCTTTTTCGAGGAAGGTGACGAACTCGGCAATCTCGTTCACGCAATCACTCCGATGCCGATTGACCCCACAAACTCCCGCATGTTCGCCAGCGCGCGCTCGGCCAACACTTCCTTTTTCTTGAACTTGTCCTTCGGCCCGTTCTCCAGCGGCTCCATCAGTCCGAAGTTCGCGTTCATCGGCTGGAAGCGTTTGGGCTCGGTCTCCCGGAGGTAGCGATATAATGCGCCGAGCATCGTGGTCGGAGGCGGAAGAATCGGTTCTTCTCCCCCGAGCATGCGCGCGAGGTTGATGCCGGCCATCATTCCCGTCGCCGCCGATTCGGTGTAGCCCTCGACGCCGGTGAGCTGGCCCGCGAATAGGAGGAGCGGATCGTCTTTGGCGGATAGATGGTGAGTCAACGCCGCAGGCGCATTGAGATACGTATTCCGGTGGATACTTCCGAACCTCAGGAACTCGGCGTTTTCCAAACCGGGAATCATCCGGAATACGCTCTGCTGCGCGCCAGTCTTCAGGCGAGTCTGGAAGCCGACCAGATTCCACATCTGCGCCGCGCGATCTTCCTGGCGCAGCTGTACGACTGCATACGGCTCGCGACCGGTCTTCGGATCCACGAGCCCGACCGGCTTCATTGGCCCGAAGCGCAGCGTCTCCGGCCCCCGCCCCGCCATCTCTTCGACGGGCAGGCATCCCTCGAAGTAGGGGACTTTGTCCCACTCGTGCCCGGGCACGTACTGTTCGCCGTCGAGCAGCGCGGCGACGAAGGCATCGTATTCCCCTTTGGTGAACGGCGCGTTCCAGTAGTCGTCGCCCCCGCCCTTGCCGTAGCGCGAGAGCTTGAACAGCCGGCTGTAATCCAGCGAATCGCCCGAGACGACAGGAGCGATCGCGTCGAAAAATGCCAGTGATTCGACGGATAGACGGCTGGCGATCGCGGCAGCGAGCGCATCGGATGTGAGTGGGCCCGTCGCGACGATGCCGGGCGATGGCAGCTCCGTCACCTCACCGCGCACGAGCGTGATGTTCGCGTGACCGAGCACGCGCTCCTGTACGCGCGTCGCAAACACGATGCGATCCACCGCGAGCGCGCTGCCGCCCGGAATGCGCGCTTCGTTCGCGGCCTGCAACACGATGCTGCCGAGCATGCGCATCTCGGACTTGAGCAGACCGTGCGCGTGCGTGGGTTCGACCGATTTGAAGGTGTTGCTGCAGACCAGCTCGGCGAGTCGCTCCGTCTGATGCGCGGGGGTCATTTTCACCGGGCGCATCTCGTGGAGGACCACCTTCACTCCACGCTCTGCCAGGGCCCACGCGGCTTCGCAGCCGGCCAGGCCGCCACCGATCACCGGGACGAGCGGGGGCGGGGGCGCAGCACGCTGCGCCCCTACGTCGTCACCTCTTCGGTTTCCGGAGTAGACTCCTCCAGGACCATTGTGTGTCCGCACTTCAGGCACTTGCGTGTGGTCTCTCCCGTCGTCTTCGACTTGATCTCTTCCATTCCGAGGAAATGACAGTTCGGGCACTCTACCAGCACTGGCTTATTCCAG
>WNEN01000222.1_pt1 | contig 9294 bp, 6 predicted proteins | sample 5399951 | NCBI WGS metagenome assembly WNEN01 (sample SAMN13153327, study PRJNA577476) | soil metagenome | isolation source: 20 cm grassland meadow soil 5 days after 1st rain plot 2 | place: USA:California | collected 2015-09-21
ACGCTGCAACTATTGTGATACGGAGTACGCATTTTACGAAGGCAAGAAACAAACGTTGAAAGAGATCGTCGATGCGGTAGTAGCATTTCGCTGTCGGCTGGTTGAGATCACAGGCGGCGAACCGTTGTTGCAAAAAAATGTGCTGCCGTTGATGGCGATGTTGTGCGATGCGGGCTACACGGTCTTGCTCGAGACCAGCGGCGCGCACGATATCTCGAAGGTTGATTCGCGAGTTCACCGGATCATGGATTTGAAGACGCCGGGGAGCGGAGAAGTAGAAAAGAACCTTTGGTCGAACATCGATCACCTCAGTTCGCGCGATGAAGTGAAATTCGTGATTGGCTCGCGCGAAGATTACGAATGGTCACGGGAAAACGTTTACCGGTTCGATTTGCCCAGACGCTGTCACGCCATTTTGTTCTCGCCGATTTTTGGCCGGATCGATCCGCGGGAAATCGTCGAATGGATTTTGGCCGATCGGCTCGACGTCCGTTTTCAACTTCAGATGCACAAGTTCATCTGGACGCCGACACAGCGGGGAGTCTGAGTGATGCGAGCGCGTTTGACCAAAGATTTTACTTTTGAAGCAGCGCAAATTTTGCCAAAGGCGCCGGAGGGTCATAAATGCAGGCGAATGCATGGCCATAGTTTCAAAATAGAGGTTTCGGTCGAAGGAGATGTCGATCCGCAAACGGGCTGGATTTATGATCACGCCGAGATCGGCGCCGCGATGAAACCGCTTCTGAAAATCCTGGATCACTCTTACCTCAATGAAATTGAAGGACTGGAGAACCCAACAATTGAAAAGATGGCGGCATGGTTCTGGAAAAAATTGCAGTCCCAATGTCCTGGGCTCTGCGAGATCGTGGTGCATGAAACGCCGACGGCTCGCTGCGCTTATCGCGGCGGGTAGCGAGGGGGAATGACTCGCCATCCCACTAATTCTAATGCCTCTGCACTCGCGCCGTGCTGGTTTCGATAGTTCTCTGGTGAAAGCTTAAATGTCTAAGCGCTTCATCACTTCAATGATCATTTAAGCTCGCAAAGAAATCCTCAAACAACGCGTCGTAAATTGTTCCCCGCTCGGGATGATATTGGACCGCGAGCGCGAATGGATAGTTCCGCAGGCGCATTTGCTCGATAATGTCGTCGGTAGCGCACCACGCTTCGACTTCGAAACCGTCCGCAATCCGATCGACCGCCTGATGGTGCGAGCTGTTTACTTTTTCGAATCGATGATTCGCAGTCGTGTCGTAACGCAACGGCTGAATATCATGGTCTTTTTGGTCGGCGTGCTTGTGACCCGGAATATCGAGCTTAAGCGTGCCACCGAGCGCGACATTCAAAATCTGGATGCCTCTGCAAATGCCGAGGATCGGCAGACCGCGCGCGAGCGATTTTGAAATCGCCTCGAACTCCCAGCGGTCTCGCACAGGATCCGCATCCTTATCGATTAAGGTTGGATCGACAATTTCCTGTCGCAGAAATTCCGGCGCGATATCCGAGCCACCCGTCAGCAGCAATCCGTCCATTTGGTCCGTCGAAACGTCGCCTTTGCGCGCATCGCAGACCTGAATGTCGGGATGCTTCACAAAAAATGGTTGAAACCATTTTTCATCTTTCGCCCGCATCCAGGTGGCCAGATTCGGCATCATGCAATGTGTGTTGTAGAGGCGCTTGTGCCAAGCGCCTGTTTTGCAGCAGGGTGCTCGCGGCGGCGAAGGAAGAAATAGACGTAGAAAAAAGTCGCGATCGTCGCGGGAATCATGAAGTAACTTGCTTCGGTTCCGAGTTCACCGCCCGTTATCCAAGCCGGTCCGACAAACGTGGCGTCGAATAACCGGCCTTGTGGCACTTGGCCGCCGTTCCGTGTTCCGATTATGAAAAATTGGCCGAAATCGAACGCCGCATGCCAGCCGACCGCCCACCAAAGCGAACCCGTGACACGAACGCTGACGCAAAGGAGCACGCCGAGAGCGAATATTATTCCGATGTCGATTGCGTTTTCGTGCGGCTTGGACAAGTGCGCGCCAGCAAACAACGCATTCGTGATCAACGTTGCGGGCCAGAAACCGGCTCCGCGCCAGAGGGACTGCAAAGCGTATCCGCGAAAGACATATTCCTCAGTGACACCGACGAACAACATTGCGACGAGCCACAAAAACGCCGATGTGGTGAGATCGCTGCCGCGCAATGTAATGCCTTGAATGCTCATTCCGCCAGTGATGAGCATTCCTGCTCCGACAAAAGCGATTGTCGCGAAACCCGCGATTGCTCCATTCCAAAAAAATCCGCCGAATGCTTGGTTAATCGGCAGACCGTAACTGTCGATCCGCCGGCGTTCGAATCGCGCAACTACACCGGTCACGATTAGAATCAGAATCAAATCGAAAGCGCCGCTAACAATAATGGACGGCGCGCTCAACGCGTTTGGAGCGACATGGAGCTTTGCCGCGAGGAATGCGATCGCGGATTGTTCCAAGAATTGGACTGCAAGAAAAATTGCGGCGGCGAAAATAAGAAACCGCCAACCGTGGCGGAATCCATCCCGACCGACGAACAGCCATTTGACTCCTCTCATGCTGGCTTACACGAATTTCTCTTTGCCTAACGAGTCAACTCTTGGCAATTTTTTGAATTCCGCGTATTTCGAATGCCTATGCCTCGGGCTGGACCGCGAACCCAACCGCCGGTTCGGCGTCGGCAGCGACTTGGGTCTGGTCCTGCAAATAGGTCCGGCCTTTGTAAAACGGGGTGACGATTGCGAATAAGACTGCCGTTCCCAGCATCACCCAAACGAAAAACATGAAGTAACTGGCGCCTTGCAACTTTACCGAGCCATCGGGATTTTGGATGAAGAAATTGACCGCGGCGGTGAATTGGTTGCCGAGCGAAACGGCGAAGAGATACGTGCACATGATAAGCGATTTGAGTTTGACCGGCCCCTGGGTGTAGGAAAACTCGAGGTGAGTCGGCGAAACCAGCGTTTCGCCCGCGGTCAAAATCACGAACGCCCAAACTTGCCAGATAATGCTCGGGCGCGCACCGCCGTCGATCTGGGTTTGAATGATGGCGACTAGGAAAAATGACGCCGCGGTGACAAACAAGCCGGCTCCAATTTTTCGCAGCGGCGTCAATCGAACAAATCTCTCAACGAATGGATAGAGCCAGTAGGAAAAGAGCGGCAGCATGATCAGGATAAAAATCGGATTGACGGTCTGAATTTGGGACGACAACCACTCGATGCCGAAAAGATGTCGATCCATCGACTCGGCTTGAACGATCCAGGACGAAAAATTTTGCTGCCACAACGCCCAGAAGATCGCGATGAATGGGACCGGGATCAGAATGTTGAGGATAATCTTGCCGGTCTCTTTGTTAAAAATCTCCCGGGCATAAGTTCGCAAGCCGACTGGTGGAATGTGAACGAATTTCTTTCGACCCATCCAAAAGATAATCGTGGCGATGGCCATGAAGACGCCGGGCAGTCCGAAGGCAACGTCCGGACTGTGCAAGCGGGGGCTTTCAAGAAAACCGACAATCGCCGGCGGGAGTTTTGCGATGAAACCGCCCAGCTCGGCTTTGTAGGGGTCGAGCAACCACGGAATCAAAAGCGTTGAAGCGAACGACCCAGCGTTGATCGAAAAATAAAACCAATTGAAGACGCGCGTAAGCAAATGCTTGTTCGTTTCGCCAAACTGGTCGCCGACGTTGGTCGAGACGCACGGTTTGATTCCACCCGCGCCAATCGCGATTAACAAAAGACCGATCGCGAGCAAATAGCGCGGTTCGATCGCGTGCGCGACCGGCGAACCTATCAGCGCGAGCGTGAGATGCCCAAGGCAGTAAACAATCGAGATCCAGAAGACCACCCAAAATTTTCCGAAGACCGCATCAGCCAGGATTGCGCCGAAAATGGGCAGAAAATAAAGCGCCGAAACAAAAGTGTGATACCACGCTTCGGCATTCGTCGGCGACATGACACTTAAATGCCCCATCTTGTCCAAGAGATACTTGGTCATGAAGATGGTCAGGATGGAATTCATCCCGTAGTACGAAAACCGTTCGGCCGCTTCGTTGCCGACGATGTAAGGAACACCGGGCGGCATCGTGCTGATCCTCGGAGGTGTCGTTGCGTATTTGTGTTTGGCCATAACGGACTGTTTGCCCTAAAGAGGTTTGGTTTTTGGAAAAAATTCAGCCGGGGTCGGTGAAGATGTCGATTTTTCAGACTCCATTACGCTTCGCTCGGACCACGCTTTCGCCGGATCGACCTGTTCTCTCTGGACTTCTGGCATTTCGCCGAGGGGGTGTTTTTCGCATGATGAACAAAACAGTAGCAAGCCGGTCGCGACACCGACGACGACCTGGCGAAGGAGAAAAGCCATGATGCGCTGGCACACTAATTGTCGATCCTTGGCCCGTGCAAGATCAAAACCGCGGTTTGATTTTTCGCTATTCGCGCCGGGATTGGACTTGGGAACACGATCACGAGTCAGGCGGGATCGGCGAACGGCTGTACAAATGATTGAAAGAAACGGCCACAGGATTACTATCAGACGCGGTGGCCCGCATGGAAAAAAATAGCGCCTGGAACGAAGTCTTCGCTCTCATTCTCCTCTTCGTCGGGACATTGCTCTTTCTCGCGTTGGTTTCCTACACGCCGAAGGACGTGCCATCCTGGGTTTGGTTTAGCCATATTTCGCCCGCAAATCATCCCGCCCAAAATTTCATCGGGCCGTTCGGTGCAATCATCGCGGGAATTTGCTATCAGCTGATCGGCGCCGCCGCATATCTTTTGGCAGCGACCCTTCTCGGCTTCGGCGTAGCGAAATTGTTTCACCCGCGTTTGCGGGTGACGCGGCGAATCACGTGGATCATTCTTTTTATCGCTTCCGGCGCCTGCCTGCTCCATTTGCAACCGTATCATCTGCGCGGCTGGCATTCTGCTTTCAACATCCAGGGACCAGGCGGCTGGATCGGTTATTGTTTTGCGGATGGGCATCATGGCTTGCTCCGCAATGTTCTTGGCCAAGTCGGCTCCGTTATTCTGTTAATCGGAATTTACGTGGCGACGCTGATTCTGATGACTGGATTACGGCCGATTCATCTTGTGCGCGAGACGGTCGCTGCGACACGGCGCACAAATGCGAGGTTGCATGAATGGCGATTGCGTCGGCGATTTCAAAAATCGAATCTAAAAGAAAAAATCGAGATCAGCGAGAAACAGCTCGCGAAGCAGCGGAGATTGCTCGAAAAACGGCTGAAAAGGAAAGACGCGTCCGTGCCTGAGCCGGCTGGCGCGTTTATTTTGGCTGACGAGCTCGCAAATCGGCCAAAACCGAAAGTGGTCGATACAACCGCTTTGCCGAGGGAGCAGGTGCCGGGCCGTCGAAAACCGTCTCTCGCAGAGCTGCGCGCCAGTGGCGAGAAACCAAAACCGGCTCCAGCCTTAGCTAGTCGAACCTGGAAATCCGAAAACTATGTATTGCCCGGTTTGGATTTGCTGGACGAACAAGATGTGGAAGGGCGCGCGGCCGCGGATCCATCTGAATTGGAGCGCGTCCAACAGATTTTGATCGACACCCTGGCCCAGTTCGGCATTGCAGTGGCACCGGGCGACATTACAAAGGGGCCTACAATAACCCGCTATGAAGTGTATCCGGCGAAGGGCGTCCGCGTGGATAAGATTGTGAGCCTGGAGCGCGATCTTGCGCGCGCTACGCGTGCCGAGCGTATTAATATTCTTGCGCCGATTCCAGGCAAAGACACTGTTGGAATCGAACTCGCGAACTCCCGCAAAGTGACGGTGACACTGCGAGAACTCTTGCACTCGCCCGACTGGGACGAGGCGAAAGGACGCGCAAAGATCCCCCTCGCGCTCGGTAAAGACGTTTACGGCAAAGCGATCGTCACCGATCTGGCACAAATGCCGCACCTGCTAGTGGCCGGCACCACAGGCAGCGGGAAGAGCGTGTGCATTAACGCCCTCGTCGCAAGCATGCTCTTCCGGTTCACCCCGGAGGAACTCCGTTTTATCATGATCGATCCCAAAATGGTCGAGATGCAGGTTTACAATTCGCTGCCGCACCTCGCACTCCCAGTGGTTGTCGACCTAAAAAAAGTGCTCCTCGCTTTGCGGTGGTTGATCGATGAGATGGAACGCCGTTATAAAATCTTCGCGCGGGCTGGTGTTCGCAACATCGCCAGCTTCAACGCTCGACCAGTAAAAAAGAAAGACGTCGATCTTGATTCTAAAGAGGTGGACGTGTCGCCAGCGAAGCGTGTTGCCGCCAACAGAGTCACCGCTGCTGAAATCAAGGTTCCGCGCGAAGACGAGTTGGTCATTCCCGATAAAATTCCCTACATCGTAGTCATTATCGATGAGCTGGCCGATTTGATGCAGACGGCGCCAGCCGACGTTGAGACCGCGATCGCGCGGATCACCCAAATGGCCCGTGCCGCTGGCATTCATCTGATCGTAGCCACGCAAACGCCGCGGGCGGATGTCATTACCGGCGTCATCAAAGCGAATATTCCGAGCCGGATTGCATTCCAGGTTGCATCCAAGATCGACAGTCGCGTCATTCTTGACGAAAACGGCGCCGACCGATTGCTTGGGCAGGGCGATATGCTATACCTCCCGCCGAGCGCTTCGCGTCTCATTCGCGCCCAAGGTGTACTTGTGACGGATGATGAAATTCGTCGGCTCGTTGAATTCGTTTCCGCGCAAAGCCCGCCTGCTTTTGATACGGAGATGCAGGAGAAACTGCAATCCGTGGCACCGCCAGAAGAAGAAGTAACGGAGGAAGACGAAGAGCTGGTGGAGAAATGTCTTGAAATCATTCGGCAGGAAAAACGCGCCTCCACGTCCTTGCTTCAACGGCGGCTGCGACTCGGTTACACGCGTGCTGCGCGCATCGTTGATATTCTGGAGCAGCGCGGTATTTTGGGTCCCGGCGAAGGCGCTAAACCGCGCGAGATTCTTGTCGACCTTGACGCGGCCGTTTAGCCGCCAACCCCCATCATGACTATCGAAGGAATCGGTAAAAAGTTTGAAGAGGCGAGGCGTGCGCGCAATCTTACTCTCGACGAAGCAGCGCGCATGACCAAGATTCGTCCAGCGCGGCTGGCAGAGATTGAGGCGGACGATTTTTCGCAATTTCCCAGCCTGGCGTATGCAAAAGGGTTCCTGCTCATCTACGGGAAATTTTTGGATGTCGATGTAACGCCATATCTCGAAGCCTTTGAGGATTCCGAGCACGTCACAGTCGATGGCTACTCATACCTTCAGGAAAATCCTGCCCCAAAACAAGCCAGTGCGCCTGTTGTTCGTCCTTCCAAGCGCGATCGTGTATCACCAATGCCACTCATCTTTGGGATCCTGGTGCTGGTAGTCGGTTTTTCGGTGATGAAGCTGATTCTCAATGTCCAGCGGATTTCTCGGCGGGCTGCGGAACCTGCAGCTCAAGTGTCGCCGAGTGCCTCCGCGATCTCAAACTCTGTGACCGCGTCGCCAGGCATCGCTGCGGAAAAGACGACGACGAGTAACGTTGCGTCGGCACCGTCGATCTCCCCATCGGCCACGGTTACGCGAAAGGCGACAGCGGTTGCTGCAGCCACGCCTGCGCCCTCAGAGCCAGAAGTGCGGCGAGCCGAGCCTGTGCGCCCAGAAGATCTCGCAAAAGCGCGCGGCGCTGCCAACTCGGCTCCGACGGAATCAGCCGGACCGAACCGTGTCGCTATTCGGCCGCTTAAAAGAACCTACATCAAAGTTTCCGTGGACAATGAAAAAGGGAATCCCGCTGTGGAGCGTTGGATTTCGCCGACTGACGGCACTGTGGAGTTTAGCGGTCAGCATATTTCCGTGCACGTTCTCGATCCTGACGCCGTTCAGATCATGAAAAATGGCAAAGCGCTCGAAGACGACGACGACGACGTGACGGTCAACTAATTTTCTTTCTCAATGCGAGAGCATACCGCCTCCGTAGCGGCAGGCCTATCGCCTGCAAATCCAACATCGAAGCGGATGACACGCCCGCCACCACGTCCATATCGCACAAAAGTTGGCATGATCAGCCTCGGTTGCGCTAAAAACCTTGTCGATGCCGAGATCATGCTCGGCAGTGTGCTGCAGTGCGGAATGGAGATTACCTCCCGCGCGCAAGATGCCGATGTCTTGGTGGTCAACACCTGCGCGTTCATTGATTCAGCCAAGGAAGAATCCATTAATTCGATTCTGGAGGTGCATCAGCAGCGCGGTTTATCCAAGCGACCAAACCAGAAATTAATCGTGAGCGGTTGTATGTCGCAAAGATTCTCGAGTGAGCTGCGCGAGTTGCTGCCGGAGGTGGACGCGTTCGTAGGACTCGATCAAGTGAGCGAACTTGGAGAAATCATTCAGAGCGTGGTGACAGGGGGCGACGATCCCGGTCGGGCCTCGTTAGTTGACGCTGCCCCAGCTACCAACCTCGGCTACGACTTCGTCACCGCTCATCCCAGTTATATTCCCGATTACGACACTCCCCGTTTCAGACTTACCCCAACGCACTCGGCTTATGTTAAAATTGCCGAAGGCTGCAATCACCCGTGTAGTTTTTGCGTGATTCCACGGATGCGGGGAAAACACCGGAGTCGGAATCCTGAATCGGTGCTCGCGGAGGTCCGAGGACTCGTCAAGGAAGGCGTGCGTGAGATAAATTTGATCAGTCAGGACACGACGTATTACGGGATGGACTTGTGGTCGCAAAAAGCGGGCCCTCGTCAACCAGTTGATTCGTCGCGTGGACCAACGCTTACGGCTTTGCTTCGCAAAATTCAAAAGATCGAAGGCGAATTTTGGGTGCGCCTGCTTTATACACATCCGGCGCATTGGAGCGATGAATTGATCGAGACGATCGCAGAATGCGACAAGGTTGCGCGTTACATCGATATTCCCTTGCAGCACATCGATGAATCAATGTTGCGCCGGATGCAGCGGGAAACCTCGCGCGTCCATATCGAGAAGTTGATCGGCAAGTTGCGCGCCGGAATTCCTGGCCTTGCCATCCGCACCACCTTCATCATTGGATTTCCCGGCGAAACAGAAGCGGAGTTTGAGACCCTGCTCGACTTCATTGGGCGCGCTCGATTTGAACGGCTTGGCATCTTCAAATACTCCCAGGAGGAGGGTTCGCGCGCGGCGAAAATGTCGAACCAAATTCCCCCAGAAATTAAGAATGCACGTTACCGGATCGCGATGTCGATCCAGCAGGAGATCGCTCACGCCATTGCACGGGAGAAAGTTGGAAGCGA
>WNEN01000223.1_pt1 | contig 9255 bp, 9 predicted proteins | sample 5399951 | NCBI WGS metagenome assembly WNEN01 (sample SAMN13153327, study PRJNA577476) | soil metagenome | isolation source: 20 cm grassland meadow soil 5 days after 1st rain plot 2 | place: USA:California | collected 2015-09-21
ACCGGCGCGCCGTTTTCATACGTCACCGCCAATTGCCGGAACTCGGGCGCGCTCGAGATCGAGCCATCGGCGAGCACTGTGTAGGCTCGTTGCGGCCCCCAGAGCGTCCCGGTGGGAAGATTGGGATTGCCCGCAGAGACGGCTGCCGTCACCTCATCGAGCCCGATACCGCGCGAGGCGAGTGCCTTGGGATCGACCTGGATGCGTACCGCGTACTTGGCCGACCCAAAGACCTGCACCTGCGCCACGCCGTTCACCGTCGACAGCCGCTGCGCGAGGAATGTCTCGGCGTATTCATCGAGCGCCTGCAGCGGCATGGTGGCCGATGTGAGGGTGAGATAGAGAATGGGAGAATCGGCCGGGTTCGACTTGTTGTACGACGGCGGCTGAATCCCGGGCGGCAGTTGCCGTAACGTCTTCGAAATCGCCGCCTGGACGTCCTGGGCGGCACCGTCAATGTCGCGCGAGAGCGTGAACTGCAGCGTGATGTTGGTGCCGCCCAGTGTGCTCGACGACGTCATCGCGTCGATGCCGGCGATCGTCGAGAACTGTTTCTCGAGTGGGGTCGCGACGGCGGCCGCCATGGTTTGTGGGCTCGCGCCGGGGAGGCCGGCGGACACCGTGATCGTCGGGAAATCGACGTTCGGGAGGTCGCTGACCGGCAGCAGCCGATAGGCCATCAACCCGAACATTAGAATCCCCAGCATCACGAGCGTCGTCGCGACGGGACGGCGGATGAAGAGCCCCGAGATGTTCACCGTACTCCATCAGCGCCGCCGCCACCGGCGCTCTCGGTTGTCGGTCCGCCGCGAATGTCCACCTTGGCATTCGGGGTCAGCCGCAGCTGGCCGTCGGTGACGACGAGGGCGCCGGCCGGGACGCCGGCGAGGACGGTCAGGCTATCGAGCGTACGCTCCACGGTTACCGGCTGGGTGGTGGCGGTCCCATCACTGTTCACCACGAACACATAGGTACCCTGCTGTCCCTGCATCACCGCCTGACTCGGCACCACGACCGCGTCGTGCTGCATGCCGAGCACGAGCGTGATTCTCACGAACTCGCCGGGCCAGAGCGACCCGTCGCGATTCGGGAAGCGAGCCTTGAGCAATACAGTGCCGGTAGCGCTGTCTACCTGATTGTCGACGAAGGAGAGCACACCTTCGACCGACGACGCTGAGTCGCGCGCTGGGATCGCGATGGCGGTGAACTGTTGATCGGGACGCTGGCGCACAGCCGGGAGGTTTATCGCGGGCACAGAGAAACGCACCAGGATCGGACGCATCTGGACGATCGAGACCAGCGGATCGTTGCCCGCGCGCACAACGTTGCCTTCATGGAGCAGGAGTCGCCCGGTGCGGCCGGGGATGGGTGCGCGCACGGTTGCGTACTCGAGATTGAGCCGAGCCAGCGCCGCGGACGCGGAGTCGGAGCGAACCGCTGCGGCCGCCGCGTCGGCTGCGGACTGCTTCGCTTCATAGTCCTCCTGCGTCACCGTATTGGTTGACGCCAGAAGCTTGTAGCGCGCGGCCTCCCTCGCCGCGCTCGCGGCTTGCGCCATGTCCCGACCCAGCGCGCCTTCCGCTTGCAGCAACGTCGCCTGATAGGGGCGCGGATCGATCTCAAACAGGATTTGACCCGCCGAGACTTCATCACCTTCGGCGAAATGAACTCGGAGGATCGTGCCGTTTACCTGCGGGAGCACAATGACGGACCGGATCGGTTCGACCGTTCCGTTCGACTCGAGCTCATAGGGAAGGGAACGCTGCTCGACGCGGGCGACACTGACCGGGACTTTTGGCGCCGCCGCTCCCCGGCGTTGGCCGCACCCGGTCAACGCCGCGAGAACGGCGGTTGCGACAAGCGTGGTTCGGAATGGCACGACTTCTATACGCATACCCTACCCATGGCGTCATTTAGACCCGCAGGGCGGCTTTTTGGGTACCCCCCGCGCCCTGCTAAACGTAGCCTGTGGCATGCTCGCCCGCGTCCGATCCGCCGCCGTCCTCGGAATCGATGCGTATCTGGTCGAAGTCGAAACCGACATCGCGAACGGACTTCCCACGTTCGTGACCGTCGGTCTGCCGCAGGGTGCGGTCAAGGAAGGGCGGGACCGCGTCTCCGCTGCCCTGGCCAACACGGGCTACACGTTCCCGCTGAGGCGAATCACGGTCAATCTCGCGCCAGCTGATGTCAGAAAGGAAGGTTCAGCCTTCGACTTGCCCATCGCGCTGGGGATCCTGGCGGCGACTGAGCAGGTGGCGGCAGAGCGCCTGGAAAGGATCGCGGTCCTCGGTGAGCTGGGGCTCGAAGGCGCCGTCCGGCCGGTGCGTGGAGCCCTGCCCGTGGCCCTCGCCGCCCGCGCCGCCGGCATCGAAGCCTTGATCCTCCCCCGAGAAAACCTTGGGGAAGCCGGTGTGGTCGAGGGTCTGCGGGTGCTTGGCGCCGGTTGTCTGGCCGAGATCGCGGACTTTCTGGACGGCAAGAGCGAGCTCGCCGCGGCCGCGATCGATGTCGCGCAGCTCTTCGCCGAGCGCGCCAAGGACGATGTGGACTTCGCCGAGGTGAAGGGCCAGCCGCATGCCAAGCGCGCGCTCGAAGTCGCAGCAGCGGGCGGGCATAACATCTTGATGGTCGGGCCGCCGGGATCGGGTAAGACGATGCTCGCCCGCCGGCTGCCGACGATCCTGCCGAAAATGAGCCTCGATGAGGCGCTCGAAACGACGAAAATCCACTCCGTTGCCGGCACGCTGCCGCTGGGCGAGTCGCTGGTGGCGCGACGGCCGTTTCGCGCGCCCCATCACACCATTTCGGATGCCGGGCTGATCGGCGGTGGGTCATATCCGCGCCCTGGCGAGGTCAGCCTGGCGCATGGCGGGGTGCTGTTTCTGGACGAGCTGCCCGAATTCCGCAAGAACGTGCTCGAGGTGCTGCGCCAGCCGATGGAGGATGGCGTCGTGACGATCGCGCGGGCGGCGATGAGCCTCTCGTATCCGGCGCGCTTCATGCTGGCGGCGGCGATGAATCCGTGTCCCTGCGGCTGGTTCGGCGATCCGCACCACACCTGCGCGTGCGGACTACTCGTGGTGCAGCGCTATCTCGCGCGCGTCTCCGGCCCGCTGCTCGATCGCATCGACATTCATCTGGATGTGCCGGCGGTGAAGTACAAAGCGCTGACGGGGGAGAGCGGCGGCGAGCCGAGTGAGGCGATGCGAGAGCGCGTCGATCGCGCACGCACGGTGCAACGCGAGCGCTTCGCGAACCGGCCGGGGATCTATGCCAACGCGCACATGGCGCCGCGCGATATCCGCGCGCATTGCCAGGTTTCCGATGGCGCGGATGCGCTGCTCAAGACGGCGATTACGCGGCTGGGGCTATCGGCGCGGGCGTACCATCGGATTCTCAAGATCGCTCGCACGGTGGCCGATCTCGACGAAGCCCCCGCGCTCGAGCCGAAGCACATGAGCGAGGCGATACAGTATCGCAGTTTGGACCGACGTGGAGTCGCTTAGACGGCGCTGGGCTCACCCGTCAGCTCCTGAACCGCCTTTGTAATCTGCTGCGGCTGTCCGACCACTACGAGCACATCGCCCGCCTCCAGCGTGAAGTCGGCTTCCGGGGTGGCCAGGTCGCTGTCGCCGCGCCGCACCGCGAGAATCAGCGCGCCCGTCTTGGACCGCAGCTGCGTTTCGGCGATGGTTTGACCCACAGCGGGTGAATTGGCGTCGAGCATGATGCGCTCGACCTGCATCTGCGGGATCGCGCCGAACGTTCCGGTCAGCGTGAACCGCGGCTGCTCGCCAGGCGGCGGACGCAAGGCTTGGTAGTGCGATGCCCGGATTGCGTTCACCAGCCGGCTGATTTCATCGCGCGCCACGTTGTACTGGGCCAGCACGCGCGCGAAGATCTCGATCGACGTCTCGAATTCCTCGGGGATGACCACGTCGGCGCCGAGTCGGGTGAGTTCGGGGATCTCGACCACGTAGCGGGTACGCGCGATGATGTAGAGCTTGGGATTCACGTCGCGCGCGACGCGCACCATGCGGCGGGTCGCCGCGGGATCGGAGATCGCGATCACCATCATGCGCGCCCGCTCGATCCCGAGCGCCCGCAGAATCTCCTCCCTCGTGGCATCTCCGTAAAATGCCGGTTCTCCCGCGGCCCGTGCCCTGCGAACAGTTTGCGCGTTCAACTCGACGATCAAGTAGGGTGCCTTGATGGAGTGGAGCGCGGCGGCCAGGTTGCGGCCGTTGAGGCCATAGCCGGCGATCACGACGTGATCAGTCACCGGATGCTCCACCGGCGCGAAACTGCGCGGCCGGAATCCTGGCAACAGGCGATCGAGCGGCACCACTTTCTCGAGTGTATCGAGCATTGCCGGACCGCCGTGGAGCAGAAACGGGGTCACGAGCATCGTGATCACGGCAACGCCCAGGAACTGCTGATACAGCAGGTCTGGGAGCAGGCCGACGTTTCGGCCCTCCTTCGCCAATACGAACGAGAATTCGCCAATCTGTGAGACCGCGACGCCGGCGAGCAGAGCGACGCGACCGGAATACCCCATCAAGGCCGGGCCGACCGCGGCCGACAGCGTCTTGCCCGCCATGATCACGAGGACGGCGCTCAGCGTAACACCGATGAATGACCGGATCGTTTCGAGCTGCACCAGCATCCCTACGGCGACAAAAAACAGCGAAATGAAGACGTCGCGGAACGGCATGAGTTCGGCGAGCGCCTGCTGGCCGTAATCGGATTCGGAGATGATCAAGCCGGCGAGGAAGGCGCCGAGTGCGAGGGACGCACCGGCCGCCGCGGTGCCCAGCGCCGTCAGCGTCCCGATGAGGATGACCGCGATCAGAAACAGCTCGCGGCTGCGTGTCTTGAGGATCTCCTTGAGGGCCCGCGGCACGATGGTGCGGGCGGCGAGCACCACGCCGGCCACGACGAGCGCGGCCTTCCCGAGGGCGACGAGCAGCCCGACGATGCCGCCTTCCGCCTTCCCGGCGAGAAACGGCAACACCAGCATGATCGGCACGACACAGAGGTCCTGGAAGATGAGCACCGCCGTCGCCAACCGGCCGTGCGGCGCGTCGATCTCGCCCGAGTCCGTCAGCACCTTCAACACGATCGCCTGCTGGAGAGGGCAATCAGGAAGCCGAGAAAGAGGGCAATGCGCCAGTTCCCCAAAAAGGCGAGCCCGGCGCCCAGCGTCGCGAGCACGGTGAAGCCCATCTGCGACACCCCGCTCGCGAGAATCTGTGCGCCCATTTCCTTGAGGCGGCTGAGCGAGAACTCGATGCCGATCGTGAACAGCAGCAGGATCACGCCGACTTCGGCGAGACCTTCGACGTCGTGCGGGTCGGAGACGAGGCCGAGCGCGTTGGGTCCGAGCAGGATACCGGCGACGATGAAGCCGGGCAACGCGGGAAGCTTGAAGCGGTAGAAGACCAGGACGACCAGCAGCGAACCGGCGAAGATGACGGCGAGGTCACGCAGGATGTGCAGCTGTGCCATGGTGGCCTAAAGCTAGAAGGACTCGTACCTTTGGCCACCGTGCGCGAGTGGCTAACCGATCGTGTCGGCCTGAGTCCCGCGGTGCAAACGCACCTGCTGGTCACGATCATCGTCATCGCGGGGCTCTGGGTTCTCGACCGGCTGGTGCTCGCGGTCGTGTACCGGCGGGTGACGGACCCCTGGACGCGCTACCACTGGCGCAAAAGCGTCACCTATCTCTTCCTCGCGATCGGCGTGCTGGTCATTGGTCGCGAATGGCTCGAGGGATTCAAGTCGCTTGCCACGTTCCTCGGCCTCGTCTCGGCAGGCATTGCGATCTCGCTCAAAGACCCCCTCGCGAACCTCGCCGGGTGGGCGTTCATCGTCTGGAGCCGGCCGTTCGAGGTCGGCGATCGCATCGAGATCGCCAAGCACAAGGGGGACGTCATCGACGTCCACCTGTTCAAGTTCACGCTGAACGAGATCGGCGGGTGGGTAGACGCGGAGCAGAGCACGGGACGCATCGTGCACGTCCCGAATCAGCACGTCTTCACCGAGGCCGTCGCGAATTACGACAAAGGCTTCAAGTACATCTGGAATGAAGTGCCGGTGGTCGTGACCTACGAGAGCAACTGGAAGAAAGCGAAGGAGATTCTCACGGGGATCGCGTTCAAGCACGCCGAACATCTCACCGCCGAGGCGGAGCGCGATCTGCTCGCCGCCTCACAGCAATACCTCATCAACTACAAGAAGCTCACGCCGATCGTGTACACCAACACGACATCGTCCGGCATTCTCCTCACGATTCGCTACCTGATCGAGCCGCGCCGTCGCCGGGGTACCGTCTCGGCCATCTGGGACGACATCCTCACCGAATTCGGAAAATCGAAGGACATCGAGCTCGCCTACCACACCGTTCGATCGTACAGCAATCCGATCGAGGGGAAGATCGTCGGTACGCCCGAGCAGCCCGCCTAACGCAACGCGGTGCCGTGCTCGACCACGGCCTTCACGAGGAGATCGAAGTCTTCGGGCCGGCTGCGGTGATTCGTGATGGCGACGCGAATCGCGAACTTGCCTTGCAACATCGTCTGCGACGGAATCGCCAGCCCGCTCTCCTGGATGCGCAGGAGGATTTCCTTGTTGATCTCGTTCAGCCGATCCTCGGACACACCCGGGACTGTGAACCGGAAGCACACGACGTTGAGCGGCGCCGGCGCGAGCAGCTCCAGGCGGGGATGCTTCGTGACCAGCCCGGCGAGATAGTGTGCCTGGCGGACGTTCTGATGGATCAGCTGCGCGAAGGCGTTCAGTCCGTGGGTCTTGAACGACATCCACACCTTCAACGCGCGAAATCCGCGTGACAGTTGGACGCCGCGCTCGGCGAAGGGAAAGCCGCCCGCGGCGATGCCGCGATCGAACGACGCGAGGTACGCGGGCGTCACATTGAACGTGGCGCGGTGCGCCTGCTGATCGCGCACCAGAGTGCAACCCGCCTCATACGGCATGTACAGCCACTTGTGCAGATCGAATGCGACGGAGTCGGCTTGCTCGAGACCGGCGACCAGCGGGCGCAGATCGGGCACCAGTGCCGCGAGCGCCCCGAAGGCGCCGTCGACGTGGAACCACAGTCCCTCATCGCGTGAGATCTGTGCGAGGGCGCGCAGGTCGTCGGTAGCGCCGGTGTTGACGGTGCCCGCGTTCCCGACGATGCAGAGCGGCCGGCGACCCTGGGCCTTGTCCGCGGCGAGTGTTTGGCGTAGCGCACCCAGGTCGATCGTGAATTCGGCAGTCACGGGTATGCTGCGCAGCGCCTCATGGCCGAGGCCGAGCAGCTCGACTGCCTTCCGTACGGACGAATGGGTTTCCGTGGAGGCGTAGACCGTGAGCTGTGGTGCTGCGCCGTTCTGCAAGCCACGTTCGCGGACATCGAATCCCGAGCGCGCGTTCCGCGCGACCGCGAGCCCCACGAGGTTCGCCATCGAACCGCCGGAGACGAGCAGCCCGTGGGTGCCCGCCGGCATGCCGAGGAGCTCGACGAGCCAGCCGATCACCTGATTCTCGACCACGGCCGACGAATCGTCGAACTCGGCGACCTGCGGATTCATCCCCGAGGCGAGCATATCGGCGAGCATGGCGAGCGGTGTGCCGGTGCCGATCACCCAGCCCCAAAAGCGCGGATGGATATTGCCCGTGGGATAGGGCAGCACGTCGCGCTTGAACTCTTCGTAAACCGCGCTCGCGGAGGTCGGCTCGCGCGGCACGGGGCCCGCTAGCCGCTTGCGCACCTCGACAGGCACGGGACGCCACACCGGACGGTCGCGTGCCGTGCGCAGGAACTCGAGCATCTCATCGACCATCTTGTGACCCAGGAGTCGCAGCTCTTCCCACCCGCGCTCATCGGCGGGGTCGAGGCTGATCTCCGGCGATGACGTCGTAGTGCTCGACGAAGGGCTCGAGCTCGAGGAGGAAGTCGCGGTCTTCCGGGAAGTAGCGGGCTTTCTCATAGTCCTCTCCGGCAAACCGCCGGATTGCATCGAGTGATTCCCACAACGACACGAAGGTGAACTCGGCGCGATCGTTCCGGATGCGTCTCAGCACGTAGACGCCACGATTGCCGGGGGTGGCGTGGCACTCCCGCACGCCAGTCTGGTCGAGATAGGCAGCGTACTCGTCGGCGCGCGCCGCGGGCGTGACGCCGTGCCAGACCCGCGCGATCAACGTCCCCGGCTTAAAGCCGGTCGAGTGTGGCGACCGTGCGCTCATTGCGGACGTTGCCCGTGTTCAACGTCGATTTGGGCTCGAACAACAGCACGTGCGTCTCCTCCTCGGCAACCGGCAGGTGCTCCACGCCGCGTGGAATGATCGCGAACTCTCCCGGCCCAAGCACGAGATCCTTGTCCCGCAATTTGAGGCGCAGCTTGCCTTGAACGACGAAGAACAGCTCGTCTTCCTTCTCGTGATGATGCCATACGAACTCGCCCTTGAGCTTCACCAGCTTGACGAGGCTGTCATTCACTTCACCTACGATCTTGGGACTCCAGTGGTCCTGAAACTGACCGAACATCTCGGCCAGGTTGACCGTGCGGGGTTTCATGATGCGCGCTCCAAGACGGTTGTTGTGTCGACGACCGTGGAGAACTCGCCGTGCAGGTCGGCAAGGGCGACGTTGTGCAGCAGCTCGGATCCGTAGCGCTTTCCGTCCGGTCCCGTGTTGTCGAATGTCGCCGTGGCATCGGACACGACGTAGGTCGTGAAGCCCAGGTTGCCCGCCATCCGCGCCGTAGTCGAGACACACATGTTCGTTTGCATTCCAACCAGCACCAGAGTCGTGACGCCGCGATGGCGCAAATTCTCTTCGAGCGTTGTGCCGATGAATGCGCTGCTGACCGACTTCTGCACCACCAATTCCCCGGGAAGCGGCTTCACCTCTTCCTTTATCTCGACGCCGGGCTGCCCCGGCTTGAGCGGCGATTGGGGCTCACGCGACAGGTGCTGCACGTGCACGATCGGGCGTCCGCTGTGGCGCCAGGCGTCTTGCAGCCGGGCGATATTGCGCTCGAGGTCTGGATTGTTCCGGTTATACCGCTCCGCGTAGACGTCCATTCCTTTCTGGACGTCGATGATCAGGAGGACGGCGTCTTTGGGGAGCGACGTCATGTGCTGGCCTCGGGCTCGGGATTGACGGGCGCGCGGGCAGGCGGGCCGGCGGGCTGCGCTGTTTCCGCCCGGCCGCCCGCCAGCGCGTCAGCCCGCCGCAGCCTA
>WNEN01000224.1_pt1 | contig 9222 bp, 3 predicted proteins | sample 5399951 | NCBI WGS metagenome assembly WNEN01 (sample SAMN13153327, study PRJNA577476) | soil metagenome | isolation source: 20 cm grassland meadow soil 5 days after 1st rain plot 2 | place: USA:California | collected 2015-09-21
CCGGAGTGCGTCCGCCGATTTTGCCTGACGACATTGGCTACCGCCTGGGGCCAAGATTGAACGCCGCTGGCCGATTGAGCACGGCGGAGAAATCTTTGCGACTGTTACTCACGAAGGATGAAGAGCAGGCGGCGGCACTGGCGACAGAGTTGGACCAACAAAACCGCGCACGCCAGGAAGTGGAGAAGGAAATTCTCGCTGCAGCCATTGTGACAATCGAAGAACAATTCGACGCGGCGCGTGATGCCGGCATCGTGGCGGGCGCGCGCGGCTGGCATCCGGGTGTGCTGGGCATCATAGCGGCGCGGATTGCTCGAAAATATCATCGCCCCGCCATCGTGATCGGTTTCGACGAGAAGGGCGTCGGCAAGGGAAGCGGACGAAGCATCGAGGGACTAAATCTCGTCGACGCGCTGACTCGGTGCGCGTCCCGCGACTGCGGGATCGAGAAGTTCGGCGGTCACGAACTGGCAGCCGGTCTGGCTTTGCACGAAGAAAATTTTACGAAATTTCCCGAGGCGTTTTGCAGTACCGCGCGCGAGTTGCTTTCAGAAGAAGCTCTGCAACGCTCGCTACGACTCGATCACGAGCTGCCGTTCACAAACATCGATGTCGAATTTCTCCGCTGGCACGAACTTTTGCAGCCGTTCGGAAATGGCAATCCGCAGCCGCTTTTCCTTGCGCGTGCGGTCGAGCCCGTCGCGCCGCCGCGGGTCGCAAACGAAAAGCATCTCGTATTTCGGTTGCGCCAGGGCGACCGGAGTCGTCGCGCCGTCTACTTTGACAGCGCGACCAATGAAATTCCAGCGCCGCCATGGGACGTCGCCTTCCGCATTGGGGCAGATGAATACGACGGCGAAACTTTGGTTGGTATGAGGATCGAGGGCTTGCGCGCAGCCGAACAGGCTTGAAGGGCCAAGGTCGAAGGGCATGATCAGCGTTTCGACAAAGCTTGAGGACTTGAGCTGGATTCCGCGTCCGCGGTTGCTCGCGCTGCGTCGGCTCGATATCGAGACCACGGAGGATTTGCTAACGCACTTCCCGCGGCGTCATGAGGATCGGACCGAGTTCCCACAGTTTCCGCGGGAAGAAACCGACGCTCCCATCTGTCTCTGCGGAGAGGTGATCAAAACGTCGCTGCGCCGGTTTGGCGGCTGGAAGAAAATCTTTGAAGCGACGCTAGAGGAATCGCAGCCGAATGCCCTGAGTGAGCCGCTCGTATGCCGCTGGTTCAATCTGCATTACGTGCAGAAAATGATCGCCACGGGTCAGCGCATCGTTGTTTTCGGCAGGCCGCGTCTGCGCGGAAAACGAATTTGCATCGATCATCCGGAGTTTGAGGTGATCGAGAACGATGAAGAGATATCGATCCATTTTCGGCGGATCACGCCGATCTATCCTGCGACTGAAGGTCTTTCGCAGCGCGTCTTGCGCGGCATCATCTATCGTGTGCTGCACGAGTTTCCAGATGCAGGATGGCAATCGATCGCCCCGAACAGTCTGGTGCACGGCGAGCGATCGGACGCAATTCGAGCGATACATTTTCCCGGAAGTTGGGAAGCGCGGGACGCGGCGCGCGAGCATCTCGTGCTCTCGGAATTTTTTGCCATGCAAATGCTAATTGCGTCGCGCCGTTTCGAATCATCCGCCCGAGCCGGCCAGGCACACTGCGGATCAGGCGCGCTGCTGGACGAATTCTTAAAGGGGCTTCCGTTTGAATTGACTGCTGCGCAGCGAAAAGTGATTTCCGAAATCCGACGTGATGTGGCGGCGAATTATCCCATGAACCGTCTGTTACAGGGCGACGTCGGCTCGGGAAAAACCGTCGTCGCGATTGCGGCGATGCTTCTTGTAGTCGAAGCGGGATATGAAGCAGCTTTCATGGCGCCAACGCAAATTCTCGCCGAGCAACATTATGAAGTATTGCGGCGTTGGCTCGAGCCTCTGGGCGTCCACATCGCATTACGAACAGCAGCTAGGCAGGAAGAAAGCGGGCCATTGCCGTTATTTGATCTGGGTAGCGCACGCGTCTCGCGTGCTGGCGACGGCGCCGCGTCGTCGCGGACCTTTCCTGAAGTGGACGTAGCCTTGGCAGCTCGCTACTCCCGTCGCCGTGTCCCGCATTTCAAGAAAGCGTGGGCGATTTACGCTGTTACCATCGCGACGAAGAAGGATCGTTGCCTCTCACCAAAAGCGCGGATGACTGTTTTGAATTCGTTGCGACACTTTCACAACAAACGTTACGAAATGTTCGCTGCCTGCGTAATGCCCGACCATGTGCATTTACTTATCCAGCCGTGGCCAAAAGGGGGCGATGACAAAGCAAACACCTCCTTCTGGCGACTGAGTGAATTGGTGCATTCAATTAAATCTTTTTCAGCGCATGAAATTAATGAAATCGAAAACAAGAGCGGATCGATTTGGGAGAAGGAACGGTTCGATCGGTATGTACGATCGGATCGCGATCTCCAGGAAAAGTTTTATTACATCCTGCGCAATCCGTGGGATTCCGGGGTGGCCAAACAGAATGAGGACTATCCATGGGTGTGGACTCAGGATGATGAATCGCGCAATGAAAGATTGTTTCGGCGCGACGCCGAAACCAGCCTGGGCGACGCGTGCGCTACCCAAACCAACGAGCCCCAAATCATTGTCGGGACGCATGCGTTACTTTACGAAAGTGTTTCGTTTTCGAATCTCGGACTCACGGTGATTGATGAGCAGCACAAGTTCGGAGTGGCGCAGCGCGCGCGGCTGACTGCGCGCGAGCCGGCGCCGGACGTGCTGGTGATGACTGCGACCCCGATCCCGCGCACGCTAACGATGACCATTTACGGCGATCTTGACGTTTCGAAGATCGATGAGATGCCAAGGAACCGGGGAAAGATTATCACCGCAGTGCGCGACACCTCGAAGCTGGGGGAGGTGCTCAGCTTTTTGCGAACGCAATTCGAGAAGGGGCGTCAGCTTTATGTGATCTACCCGTTAATCGATGAAAGCGAGAAGCTGGACGTGAAAGCCGCCGCGGCAGAATACGAGCTATGGCGTGAACGCCTGCATCCGTTCCGATGCGAGTTACTTCATGGCCGGATTCCGGCGTCGGAAAAGCAGCAAGTCATGGGTCGGTTTCGCCGCGGCGATACCAACGCGTTGATCAGCACGACTGTGCTCGAGGTCGGCGTCGATGTACCGAATGCAACGATGATGCTGATCGAAAATGCCGAGCGATTCGGTCTCGCGCAGTTGCACCAGCTTCGGGGCCGAATCGGCCGCGGCGAACACAAATCGACGTGCATTTTGCTGAGCTCCAGCCAGGCAAAAGAAACATCGGCGAAGCTCGCGGTTTTGGAACGAACTACAAACGGCTTCGAAGTCGCTGAAGCCGACTGGGAATTGCGTGGACCGGGCGATGTGCTTGGCACGGCCCAGAGCGGCTTGCCGGCCCTGAAGATTGGCGATTTGAAACGCGACGCAGACCTGATGCGGCGCGCGCGTTCGGCTGCAATGTCTATCTTCGAAATGGACCCGCGCCTGGACCTCGCTGAGAATCAACGTTTCCGACGCTTAATTGTCGAACAACAGAAACAAAGTTTCTCCCACGTTAGTTGATGAAAAATCTCGCAAAATTTTTGGTATTCGTGCTCGTGTTAAGCGCAGGAATTTCGCTGCTTTACGATTACCGCCTCAAACACGGCGGCTTAAACTTCTCCTCCGGGCGCACACCGGAAAAGTACACGTTTGCTTCCGAATCGGCCGTCAATGCAAAACAGATTGCGTCGCTCGAGGCATTAAATCAGGAGCGACGTGCGCTGGTAAAGAGTGTCATTCCATCCGTCGTCGCGGTGAAAACATCCACCAAAGTCGCTATTCGACGCGAATATGGAATTGATCCCTTCGAATTTTTCTTTCCGAACCAGCGACGATTTCGCAATCCACGGGACGAAGCGCTGGTGCAGAATTCGCTCGGATCTGGCGTCATCGCGACCAATGAAGGCCACATCATCACCAACAACCACGTGGTGACCGACAGACAAGGCCGTCCTGTCGATCAAATTGAAGTGCAATTGAGCGATGGCCGAACCAAGAAGGCGCGTCTCGTGGGCGCCGATGAACAGGTGGATCTGGCTGTGCTGAAAATTGATGACCCCGGCGTCAAACCGCTCAAACTCGCTGACTCCGACATGGTGCAACCGGGAGATTCTGTTCTGGCGATCGGTAATCCGCTTGGATTTGAGGAAACCGTGACCGACGGAATCATCAGTTCCAAAGGCCGGCCGAATCGCAGCGATTTCTTCGCGGATCTGCTGCAGACAAATGCGGCAATTAACCCGGGTAACAGCGGTGGCCCATTGATTAACATTCGAGGTGAAGTGATCGGCATTAACACGGTGATCGCTTCGACCACCGGCGGATCGCAGGGATTGGGTTTCGCAATCCCGGCAAACACAGTTCGCAGTGCGTTGGAAAGTTTATTGAAACAGGGACGCATCATTCGCGGATATCTAGGGATCCAGACCGGAGCGCCGCAACGTGGCACTGGTGACTCGGATGCGGGAGGGGTGACTGTGGGTGAAGTCCTCTCCGGGTCCCCGGCGGAACAGGCAGGCCTGCAGCCTGGCGATGTCATTCGCAAGTTCGACGGACGCGACGTTAAGAATTTTAGGGCGCTTCGCACACTAGTCGCCGAGGCGCCGTTGGATAAACAGGTAGAGCTTCAAGTCGTCCGCAACGGAAAACCGTTAACAGTAAAAACACAGATTAAAGAGCAACCAGTTGATTACGAAAGTGCGCGCGTTCTTCCTCGCGACAACCAGCCGCAGCCACAAGCCCCGCAACAGCCTAACGACCAAGAATCGGTTGACACTCCACTGGCATCAATTCACGTGGACGAACTGACTCCGGAAATAGCGCGCCAGCTTGATCTGCCTCCGAACGTGCAAGGTGTCCTGGTCACCGAGGTCGATCCGGATAGCGGCGTGGCAGAATTGCAGAAAGGCGACGTGATCGAAGAAATCAATCAGCAGCCTGTTACTTCCATTTCAGACTACAAGAAGATCACTGGGTCGCTCGACCCGAACCAGCCACAAATTTTATCTGTCTGCCGGCATCGGGTGCGGTCATTCCTGGTTTTGCGACCGCGATAAATGTAGCCGTCGTTGAATCAAAGCACCCTCAGGATGCAATCGCGTGACGGCGGCACACGCCGGAAAGCATTTCCCAAAGCGCATTGAGAACACGATTCACGGATGCTCTCACGGATTCGAAATTCTGATTGCCGATGTATCCACCCAATAGTCTTTGCTCGGCGGCGGAGTGTTCGCGGTCGGCTTCGATGTGCACGCTGAAGTATTCGTAATGTTTGGGATCAGAGAAGCCGTAATGTTTTTTGAGCCCGTCAATCTTGGTCCCGCAGATCGCGGGGATTTGACCCTCGTACGCGTAAAGCGCCGCCAGGCCTTCCGCGGTTGATCCATTGCGACAAACTGATCGGAACGTGTCGATCAGGTTTTTTGTTTCAGGCCATTTCTCTGCGTTTTGAGCATCCCGGGCAGACACGCCAAGAACTTCGGCAAAGTTGAGCCAAAGCTCGGGATGATTCGGTGATCCACCTTCCTCGTCGATCAGATTGTTAAGCAATTCCTTCCTTGTCGCTTGATCGTCGCAGTTTGCGTGAACCGCTGAGAGATACGTCGGAAACGCCGCAACGTGCTGGTAATACTGCCGCGCATAATCCGCGAGGGCCTCTCTGCTCAGTTCGCCACGCGCCCACGCGAGATAAAACGGATGTTTCAAAAGATGTTTCGCTGCAATGTCCTTATCGATTTGGTCAAGATCTTGATTCATAGGCTTTTTGCTCTTCCACAGTTTACCGCAGATTTACACAGATTTATGGAACCTGATTTTATGATCCGCGGAATCTGTGGATCATTTTCATGTCATTTGCAAAATGTGTTTAATCCCGCGAATGGGGATGAGCACCCAGCTTGGCCGATTGTTTAATTCGTAACCGATTTCGTAAACGGCTTTGTCCAGCAGATACGCTTCCAGCATGACCTCGAGATCGTCGCTGTCTTTGGGGATGAACATCGCGCCCGTGGTCGTGTTCAGATAGCTTTGCAGAAACAGGCTGCTGGTCTGGCGATACCAGAGATCAGCCCAGCGTTCGAGGAACGGCACGTCTTCTTTGCGCATAGCTGGCTGCCAGAGGGCGGCGTACGCTGCGTATTGGAAGGAGCGCACCATGCCGGCGACGTCGCGCAGCACGGAGCGTTTCATTTTACGGTCGCTCAGGGGACGCGCCGGTTCTCCTTCGAAATCGAGAATCACGAAATCTTTGCCGGTATAGACTAGTTGCCCCAGATGGTAGTCGCCGTGAATCCGGATTTTCGCCGCGTTCGCTCGACGGTCGAGCAATCGTTTTTCGCGCGCCAATATCTCTTTTTCCGCAGCGAGCACTTCCCGGGCTTCACTTCGGAATTTCGCAGGGACATCCGACAATTTCTTTTCCAAAGACGTAAACGCGCGGCGTAGCGAAGTGCGCATGCTTTGGTAAACGGAGCGTTGTGCCATAGCGTTGAATGGCTCTGGCGCGAACGCGGCGTCGTCACTCCTCGATGCCAGTGCGAGATGCAGTTCCCCGGTCCGCTGCCCGAGCAGCTTGACCTTTTCAGGATACACGCCGCCGACCAGTTCCTCGAGAAGAGTACCGGCCGGCGCCGTTTCACTCTGAAAATCGGCTTTGCGCTCCAGCACGCGATCGTAGTAGCGCCCGAGCGCGTCCACAGTCAGCGTCCAGACGTTGCCTTCATTCGCGATCGCGCGTTGCAGTAGACAGACGACGGTTGGCTCTGCCTTTGCCCGGCGATATTCGAGTGCTCCGACAAAAGCCGGCACGTTTGGAAAATCAGTCTTCTCGGTCAGGAATCGCGTGATTTCCACGTCAGGGTTCACACCGTCCTCAAGTTTCCGATAGAGTTTTAGGAAAAACTTATTGTCAAAGATAATCGAAGAATTGCTCTGTTCCGCGCTCAGGACGTGCGAGTTGGCGGAAACATCAAAGTCTTGCGACTCGAGCCCCGAGGTTGTGAGGCCGACAAATTGCCCTGCCTGGGCTCTGAGTGTGCGACGCCGCACAATGGCATCGAACAATTGCGAACGAAACCCCTCGTCCCAAATGGCGTCGCACAGGATGGCGCCATTCGTTCGTCCGAAATGCGCTACGATCGCGTGCGACGCGTTCTGCGTAATGGAGTGCGCGCTTTCGCCCGAGGCGATCTTTACCGGTATGGCGTACCTTTCGGTCGGAGCATCCAGATAATTTACGTCAATAAACCAGAGTCGCGCGCCATCGGCATCAGCCGAAAAAGCAAGCTGCTCCTTCACTTTTAGATTCCGAAAGCTGCGCGCTTTGGAACCGAACCAGCGGGAATTTTGGATGTGATTGGGAAGAACGTCGCGCTCGAGCTGTTCTCGCTGGCTGTTGCCAAGCAAGACATCCAACTGCGCCGGCGCTTTGATGGTTGGGACAACCCGTTTCTTCAACGCACGGCGCGCGTCAATCGGCGCATGCAGCGCGAACCAGTAATACGCGTGCGGCCCGAGCGTGATGACGTAACGCGTTTTCCTGATCGGTCGAAATAGGTTGCGGCTGAAAACTTCCATCGGCACGCAGCCGGCAAAACGCGAGAGATCCAGCTCGGCCGACTGCGCGAAACGCGAAAGATTTGCCACCACCACGATTGTCTCATTTTCCCAGCGGCGAAGGAACGCCAGCACTTTCGGATTGTCCGGACTCAAAAATTCTAAAGAGCCGCGCGAGAATGCCTTGAAGTTTTTCCGCATGGCGATCACGCGACGTGTCCACCACAGCAATGACGAAAGATTTTTCTGCTGGTTTTCGACGTTAACCGCTTCGTAGTGATACTCGGGATCGATCGTGACCGGTAGATAAAGCTGTTGCGGATTTGCTCTTGAAAATCCCGCGTTGCGGTCCGGGCTCCATTGCATCGGCGTGCGGCAACCATTGCGATCACCAAGGTAAAAATTGTCGCCCATGCCGATCTCATCGCCGTAGTAAATGATGGGTGTGCCAGGCATGGAAAACAGCAGCGTGTTGAGCAGCTCAACTTTTCGCCGGTTATTCGCAAGGAGCGGGGCAAGCCGCCGGCGGATACCAAGATTGATACGCGCGTGCGGATCGGTCGCGTAAACTCGATACATGTAGTCGCGCTCCTCGTCGGTCACCATTTCCAGTGTGAGCTCGTCATGGTTGCGCAGAAACATTGCCCACTGACAACTTTCCGGGATCGGCGGCGTCTGCTCCATGATGTCGATAATGGGAAACCGGTCCTCCATCTGGAGCGCCATGAACATGCGCGGCATAAGCGGGAAATGAAAATTCATGTGCGCCTCGTCGCCTTTCCCAAAATAGGCAGCTGCGTCCTCGGGCCACTGATTGGCCTCTGAAAGCAGCATGCGATTCGGGAACTTCGCGTCCAAGTGGGTGCGAAGTTCGTTTAGAAATTTGTGCGTGTCGGGAAGATTCTCGCAATTCGTGTCTTCCCGTTCGTAAAGATACGGGATCGCATCGAGTCGAAGTCCATCTACACCCATCGACAGCCAGAAATCGCAGACCTTCTTCACGGCTTCGTGCACGGCCGGATTATCGAAATTGAGGTCCGGCTGATGCGAATAAAAGCGATGCCAGTAATAGGCCTTCGCTAGCGGGTCCCATGCCCAGTTGGATGTCTCGAAATCTTTGAAAATGATTCTGGCATCCTTGTATTTTTCCGGCGTGTCGCTCCAGACATAAAAGTCTTTGTAAGCGAGTTCGTCATCGCTGTAGCCGGGGGCGCTGACAACGGTCACTCTAGCGCTGCCCCGGTCGTCGCCCGCCGCTACAGGTCCGTAGCGTGCAAATGCGCGACGCGACTTTTGGAACCACAGATTTTGATCGGACGTATGATTGATCACGAGTTCGGTGATCACGCGCAGATTGCGTTGATGCGCGGCGGCGAGAAAGGCTCGGAAATCGTCGAGCGTGCCGAAATTCGGATTTACATCGAAATAATCGGCAATGTCGTAGCCGTCATCGCGCATGGGAGACGGATAGAACGGCAGCAACCAGATCGCCGTGACGCCGAGTTCCTGCAGATAATCCAGCTTTTCCATGAGCCCGCGAAAATCGCCCATGCCGTCGCCGTCGCTGTCGCAAAATGTTTT
>WNEN01000226.1_pt1 | contig 9177 bp, 8 predicted proteins | sample 5399951 | NCBI WGS metagenome assembly WNEN01 (sample SAMN13153327, study PRJNA577476) | soil metagenome | isolation source: 20 cm grassland meadow soil 5 days after 1st rain plot 2 | place: USA:California | collected 2015-09-21
AGTCGAAAAGTTCAGGGAGAAGCAGTGGCTTCCATTTTTAACTTTTTTAACTCTTCCCTTCACCACGGAGTCTCTTTCCGATCACGCAAAAATTTTCCAGTCAGCTTCTGGGACGCATCGGCAGCAAGCCACACAATCGTGTCCGCGCCTTCCTCCACAGAGCGGGTAGCGCCCTGGCCGCCCATATCCGTGCGTACCCACCCGGGACAAACGGAATTCACAGCAAATTTCGGCAATGCAGCGGCGAGCTGCGATGTCACGCCGTTGAGTGCGGTTTTCGAGATGCAATAAGCCGGCGACCAACCATCAGCCCCGCCGGTCAATTGCCCGCCGCCACTGGAAACGTTAATCACACGCGGCGCTTTGCTTTTTTTGAGGAAAGGTACGAACGCGCGCGTCACGCGCAGCGCGCCAAGCGTATTTGTCTCGAGCGTCTTTCGCAAGAGCTCGTCGCTGATCTCCAGAATTCCATTGTCTCCGTCAACAATGATCCCCGCGTTATTGACGAGCACATCCAAGTGATCAGCAGCTTTGGCAAACTTGCGCGCGGCAGCCGTGACGCTTGAATTATCTGCGACATCGATCTCCAGAAAGGTCGCTTTCCCGCCTTTCTTCGCGATCTCATCCGCCGCTTTGCGACCGGCGTCCTGATTACGCGCGCCGATGAAGACGTGAAATTCCTTTCCCACGAGCTGACTCGCGACTTCATAGCCAATCCCCTTATTCGCTCCTGTGATTAATACCGTCTTCATGCGCGGCGATTCGCCAACCCTTAATCAACCCGGCCGTCGTCATCCTCGCCTGGCAACAGGTTGCTCAACATTGGCTGTGGATTGGAAGGCAATTCCTCTACGTCGCGCAATTTTTTGGTGATAACTCGGGAACGAACATCGACATCTTCCATCTTCCGCGAAGCTTGATCGATCTTCTCTTTCACTGCCGACAATGCGTCACCGAATTTTCCGAACTCGGTTTTCACCGTCGCCAGCAGATTCCAGACTTCACTTGAACGCCTTTGGATCGCGAGCGTGCGAAAGCCCATTTGCAGACTGTTGAGCAATGCGGCCAGCGTAGTCGGCCCTACGAACGTGACGCGGCAATCGCGCTGAACGTTTTGGACCAAGCCCACACGACGGATTGCTTCCGCGTAAAGACCTTCACTCGGCAGAAATAACAGCGCAAAATCGGTCGTCTTTGGCGGATTGATATACTTCTCGCAAATGTCTTTTGCACAGCGCTTCAATTGCGTCTCCAGAGTTTTCATCGCCGCTTCCACCGATGTCGAATCGCCATTTTCCTGCGCCGTCATCAAGCGCTCGTAATGTTCCATCGGAAATTTGGCGTCGATTGGCAGCCAAACTGGCGCGCCGTTCTCGTCGCCGGGTAACTTGATCGCAAACTCAACGCGCTCATCGGTGTCATCGCGCGTCTTCATGTTCTTAGCGAACTGCTCGGGCGTCAGCATTTCTTCCAACAAGACGCCGAGCTGCCATTCACTCCAACCGCCGCGCGTTTTCACGTTCGTCAGCACGCGTTGCAATCCTCCCACGTCGCTGGCCAATTGCTGCATTGCGCCGAGACCCTTATGTACCTGCTCAAGCCGATCGCTTACCAGCTTGAACGATTCGCCGAGGCGTTTTTCGAGCGTGCCCTGCAATTTCTCATCGACAGTCGCGCGCATTTTGTCGATCTGCTTTGCGTTGTCCTCCTGTAATTGTTTCAAGCGCAGATCGACAGTTGATCGCATGCCTTCGAGAGACTTGGTCAATTCTTCCCGCTGCGCTTTTGCGGCACCCGCGCCCTCTTCGCGGCTGCGTGCCATCTCTTCGCGAAGCATCCGCTCGCTTCGCTCCTGGGCGCGTTCGAGTAAGTCGATCTTTCCGCCAATCCCCCCATCCTCAGCTGTACCGCGCCGTCCCAACAGCAACACGATTGCGACAAGCAGGCCCGCTCCAAGCGCGCCGATGACGAGGTAAAGAACGTTCATTTTCTGCGGCAAAATCCCTGAGGTTAACCCCTCAAGAGATTCCTCGACTTCGCTCGGAATGACAAGAGCGACTAAAACCGCAGCTTCACGCCGCCGTACGCGGCTCGGCCGAGCGTGGGAAAACCGAACACCTCTGAATAATGTTCGTTCGCGAGATTGTCGATCCGACCAAAAATCGACACGTGTGGATTTACTTCATACTCGGCCGCAATGTTCACGAAGCTGTAATCTTCAATGTCGAAATTCGGGCCTCCAAAGTTTAGTTCCTCCCGCGCATTTACGAACTTTGCTTCGACCACAGTGCGCAGTTTTTTCCACCAAAGATAGGAAGCGGAAACGTAAACTTCGTTGCGGGGCCGCCGCGGCAAACGCGCGCCTTGTGGTTGTGAAATGTCTTCCGAGGAAGTGTTCTTGGCGTCCAAGTAGGTATAGCTTACCGTGAACAGAAGATTGGTGATCGGTTGCGCGCGCAGTTCGGCTTCTAGCCCTTGGGTTTCTGCCGCGCCGAGATTCAGCGTCTGAAAAAGGCCATTCGACCCAATCGCGTTCGACAGGTCGTTGTGAAAATAGGTCAGGCCGATGTCAACGCGGCTTTGCCAGAGCTCCTGTCTGACCCCGATGTCCCAGCCCAGGTCTCGTTCGGGTTTAAGTCCGAAATTATTCCCGAAAATTTTGTCCTGACTGCTTGGGGGACTGAATCCGGTCGCCACACTGGAATGCAAAATTGTGTTTGTGCGGGCGATCTTGTAACTGCCCGCGCTCCGATAAGTCCAGACACCGCCGAACTGATTGAAGTGATCAAAGCGGCCGCCGACGACAAAGATCAAGTTCTCGATCGGCGTCAGTGTCGCCTGTAAGAATCCGGCGATCTCTTCCGTGTGATCGCTTACAAACGTTGGTTGCGGTCCGAAAATCTGCAGAACAAATGGGCGCTCCTGTCCCGCGTTAACGCGGCTGTAGAAAAAACCCGACGTTAGCGTGAGCCACGACGTTGGACGCAAATCATTTTGATAATCAACTTGCGTACGTTCAAAGAGGGCTCGAGTCGGGCCGACAAAGCCATCTTGGTTCGGATCGTTCAATTGTCGCTCATGATCGTAGCTGAAAATAAATTTGTGGTCCCACCAGTCAGTCGCTTTCCAATCGATGTGAGGGCCAATTAACCAACGCTCCGTAAGAAAGTGATCAATGGGGCGTGGATCGAAGATCGTGTTTGGATTTCCAGTGTCGCTAACTGAGTAAGTAAACAAGCTGCCAATCCGCAATTGCTGGTTCGGCGACCAGCCAACGTCAGTAATCGCAGCAGTGTTACGGTAATTATTGTTTGGGCGGGCGTTATCTGTGTCGAGGCGGCTTGCGCCGACTGAATAATCGAAGTCGCCGATCTTGCCGTCGCTCTCGCCCCATTCGCGGAAGGTGTCATATGATCCGCCTTCGGCGGCGACCATCGCTCCTGGCGCTCCTGTGCCTTGTTTGGTAAAAATCTGGATAACGCCTGCGAGGGCGCGCGGTCCGTACAAGGTACTCTGCGGCCCGCGCACGACTTCGATCCTGTCTATATCGTCGATGGTCAGATCGGCGAAATTAAAGGCACCTTGCAAACCCTGATTGATCGGGATGCCATCGAGCAAGACTTGCGTGTGTTCGCTGCGCAATCCGCGAGTAAAAACCGAGGTCAACTGGCCGGCTGTTCCGGTTTGAACAACGGACAGACCAGGCACTTCACGAAGTGCATCACTGACCCGTTCGATTTGTTTTTGCTCGAAATCTTCCGAGTTAATCACGCTCACGCTAGCTGGCGATAGATCGAGCGGTATATCGAAACGCGTTGCAGTAACGACAACTTGCTCGGTCTCCGTTTCAACTGGTGAAGGAGTAGGCGTCGGTTGCTGGCCAAAGCAAACAACTGGCGCGAAGATTAGAAGCGCGGTGAGCCGCATTAGGTAGCGCGCCCGTCTCGGGTGCTGGCGAGCGCGCCTCGCGATCGCGAACTTTCCCTTTCGAATGCGACTGCCCGAGATTATCGCGCTAAGAAAAGACTGCTTCGGCGCGATGCCGAAAGTCCAAGCCGGGCTGGCGATTGCACCCGAGATGGGTGCGCTACCCGGACGAATTCGGCCGAACCAAACTGGACGATTTTCCATAACAAGTTACCTCCAACTCCGAGAGTTGGACTTGTTAGGCCGTGATTATTTCGGGAGTCGCAGACTTCCGCTACAGGGCGCATCGTCCAGCTCTCATTCTTCTTTTTGCGAAGAAGTTTTTTCGCGTGTGGCTTTTATAGCGACGCTCGCCGCGGCGAGCGCGGGGCGGCTGATACAGCCGCTCCCACAGCACGAATGAGGTGGACCGGACAAATATTCTGGCTCCTGGCATTCGAAGAAGTTGAGAGTCTTTAGTTGAGAGATGAGAGTCAAAGCCAGGCATGTCCGCCTCACTCAACTCTCAACACTCAACTCTCAACTGGCCTTCACCTTCTCCCCGCCTTCACCCCCGAATGTGGCATCGGCATCCGGCCGATGAATACATGGGCTGGAAGCCCATGCCACTATTCAAGGATTGGCCCAATTGGGAAGTCGTATCCAGTTACAGCAGCGCAACTGCTCCCGATTCGCACGGGATTTCTTGCGCCGATCCACTTTTCCAAGCTCGCAAAGAACTGGATCGAGAAGTAGCGGCTTGCGAGCGCCGCTGCAAGAATTTTTTCGCAGTTATCCGGCTGGCATCGCGACAAACCGCCGGCCAAGTCCATTAATCGAGCCGTCCGCAGCGGTATTACTTCCTGTTCGGCGAAAGCTTGAAGGATCGCATCGCGTTTCTCCACCGCAGTGATCGCGCTGGCGATGTACCGAAAATAATAGGCCGCGTTCTCTCTGATGACGCGGCGTGACACTTTTTTGAGGTGCGCGCCGATCTCCGCGGCGGTGTGTAATTCTTCCTCATGACTTTGTCGCCACGCTTTCAATGTCTCCGTTTTTGACAGTACCTTGTGTTGAAACTCGTCGCTCACTACCAGCAAACCAGTCGCTTCGATCAAACGGATCGCGCTGCTAAACCAGCACAACGTTTTTTCATCCGTGGATTCATAAGCGAAATCCTCGACGATGATCAATCCACCCTCGACGAGACCAGTCGCTGCGTGTCTTATCGATTCGTCCAGTGGATGAATGTGGTGAAGCGAGCGAATGAACAGGACTGCATCAAAATGGCCGTCACCAAAATCAGGCCATGTAGCAACGCGCGCATCCACGCCGAGCTGACGAGCAGCGGCGACAGAATCACGGTCGCTGTCGATTACGATCACTGCATACCCGTCCTGCGTCAGGCACGCCGCCACCTCGCCCTCCCCACAGCCGACCTCTAAAATCCGATGGCAACCCGGCGGAAGAAATCGCTTGATGAAATCGTACGTGTAGCGCGTTTCGAATCGCATCCTTGTACGCTTTAACTCGCTGCTTGCGCTTCCCGGCTCAAGATTTATCTATCTCTCGCCAATTCTCGTTTTTAAAATTGCATTCTTCTTCCAATTTCATCATCACCGGCGGAGCCGGTTTTATCGGCTCCAATCTCACTTTGGCGTTGCAGGAAAAATTTCCGGAGGCGCGTCTGACCGTAATTGACGATTTCCGGTCTGGTGATTTTAAGAACCTCGCCGGATACCGCGGCGATTTCGTGGCGCAAAACTTGGCAACGTGCGATTGGCCAGACCAATTCGGCGATCAAAAGTTCGATGCCATTTTTCACCTCGCATCAATCACAGACACAACGAATCACGACCAGTTCGAGCAAGTGCACGACAACGTGGAAAGCTTCCGGCGGATTCTGGATTTTTCACGCCCGACGAAAACGCGAGTCATCTATGCTTCTTCCGCGGCGACCTACGGCCCTGCGACCGAGGCTAGTGTGGAATCAAATAGCGCTGCGCCGGCAAACGTTTACGCCTTCTCCAAAGCGATCATGGATAATATCGCCAAGAGAGCAGCCGCCGAGTCGCCGGATTGGATGATCGTTGGCCTGCGTTACTTCAACGTCTATGGACCGCGCGAAGCACACAAGGGTGTGCCCGCCAGCATGGTGTATCATTTGTCGCGGCAAATGAAAGCCGGTCAGCGGCCGCGTATTTTCAAGCATGGTGAGCAGAAACGCGATTTTGTTTACGTGAAAGACGTTGTCGAAGGCAGCATTCGCGCTCTCGATGCGCAAGCGAGTGGAATTTACAATCTCGGCTCGGGCCGGGCGCGATCCTTCAACGAACTGGTCGCCGTTCTGAACAAATGTTTGGGCACCGACTTTCCGCCGGATTACATCGAGAACCCGCACGCGCATTATCAAAACTTCACACAAGCCGATCTCACGAACGCCCGCACCATGCTCGGGTATAAGCCGCAGTTTCCCTTGGAAGAGGGTGTACGCGATTACATGCAATGGTTGTATCCCGGGTAGCGCACGCGTCTCGCGTGCTGGCGAGCGGGTTCCGCGATTGCGAACTTTTCTGGCGCTATACCACCGCTTAAAATTCGCGCACTAGGCAAAGACTGTTTCGGCGCGACGCCGAAACCAACCTGCGCCACGCGTGCGCTACCCCTCCCAAAAAAATTTCGTGGGCCGATCGATTTCCTCGGGCAGACTTTTGTGCACGGGACAATTGAGGGCCGTCTGTTCCAGCACTTCGCGGTGCGGCGAATCGGCCGGAAGCGGAATGTGAACTTCCGACGGAAGCGCAACGATGCGGCGCGGTGCGTCCTTGGACATTTCCTTGTGCACTGACACGGTCATTCCGCGCAGATCGACACCCAGTTCCTGCGCCTTGATTCCCATGGTTGTGCTCATGCACGTAGCCAGAGCTGTAGCGACGAGATCAGTGGGCGAAAACGCTTCACCTTTGCCCTTATTATCGGTCGGCGCGTCTGTGGAAATCTTTGACTGCGACGGACCATGCTCGGCGTTGCAATGCAAATCCCCGGTGTAAATGACGTCAACTTTGACCATGCTGGATTATGCGACGCGATTCACGGCTTGTCATGATAGGAAATGTCGAAATCGAATGATGAACAACGAAGGAAGCTCGAATGACCCAATGACGGAAAGCGATTCGGGCTTCGTCATTCTTTCGTCATTCGTCATTCGTGCTTCGTCATTTCAATTGGCGTTTCCTGAATTTTGTCTGCATGCTTTGCAAGCTCATCGCGAAACACGCGTGTGAGATCAATGTCGTGCATAACGATCATGTCGGTGTCGTGTTTTTTGTGATCGTCGTTTTGCCAGCCTTCATTCCACCAACAGAAACCGATCACGCCTGGCCATCGGCTTGCAAATAGATCTTCGAGCGCCGTCTTCGCCCAGTCTGCTGCATTGACTCGCCGATTGTGCACATCGCAACCGAACTCAGCAATGATGATTGGCTTGCCGGGTGCGAGTTTCACAAGACGTGGATAAGCCTCGCGCATTTTAAACGCCAAGCTCTCGGTGCTGTCCGTTGTCATAGGCGTGGTGGGTCCATAGGCACTAAGAGCGACCCAGTCGCAATAGTCTTCGCCAGGAAAGTAGTTCTCGAAACGATTCCAATTTTTCTCCGGCTCATCGAGCCAGTTCACGTGCCAAATCCATTGTAAATTATCGGCACCTTCGGCACGCATCAGATCCACAATATGCCGGTACGCTGCGATGTAGCGTGCTGGACCTTCTCCGGGGCCACCGTTCCACTTGCCGTTCCAGCTGAACCAGTCTCCGTTCGGCTCGGTCCCCCACTCGATCAAAATCGCCGAACCAAAATTTTTCGCGTCGCGCGCCCATGCGCGAAGATCGGCGTCGAACTCGCCCGCAATGATCTTTTGGACTGAAAAAAATTTCTCCGAATGCTTCTGATCAACATCCGAGCGAAGCATCAGCCGGACATACGGAATTTTTCTGAGATCACGAATCCAGTTGCACATCTCCGCTGGAAATTTCCGCGACTCAAACCAGTTGTTTGCGAAATAGATCCACGCTGTTTGTTTGCCAACCGCTTGCTCGTACCGCGCCACGTCAATCGGCGTAACATCGTGCTCAGTTGGGTCATGCTCGTCAGTCCCAACCCCGCCCCAATACAAGCCGTGATAGAGTTTGCCGGCGGCCGGGACTGCAACATGAACGTCTTGCGCGTGCAGTGTTGCAGCACAAGTCGCCAGCAGCAGGTGAATTGCCTTCACCGCACAACTGTAAGGCCCACGCTTCGCCTGCCAAATTGGCAACCGAATCCTCCGCCTTATTCGAAACACGTACGATATGAAAAAGAAAATTACGGGAAAAGATCTGACGAAAGAAGCGCCACGCAGTCCACGGGTTCGCGTTGGCGGTTACGCGATTCTTGGACGTACAATCGATAAATGTCGCGCGTTGGTAGCGGGAAATATTGGCGAATATCACTTCGATTGTCCGCTCGATAACATGGTCTTTGGTTTCAAAGGTGTGAAGGGCGACGATTTCAAAGCGCAGATCGAGCAGGGCGCAAGCGACCAGGAAATGGTCGAATGGCTCAACCAGAACGGCGAAAAGAAAACGCCGGAGGAAATCGAACGCTGGGCTGACGAAGTGGAGGCCAGCAGTCTCTACAACCATCCGGAAACGGAAAAGCGCGATTATTTCAGCGAAGAGACTAAGAAGCTCGGCTTAGACCCGTCGAAGACCACAACGTTCGAGTGGCTGGAAATCGACGATAGAGTCTCTCATCAACAACAAGCTGCGTAACAATGCTGTAAGGTGGATCGGCTTCTCCTGAAGACGATGGTAAGCCTCGCCGAAGGCGCAAAATCAAAACCAGGCGACAGAGTCCCACTTATTTGCCAACGCGTTGAGGACAACGCGTTCCACCCTCGGGCTACGTCTTGATAAGCGGAGGGGGAACGTCTTCGGTTATTCCCGCGTCCAACCCGCGGCGCAGCTTGCTGTGCCGCACACTGTAGAGAAAATAAATTACCAGTCCGATTCCGAGCCACACAACGAACCGAATCCAGGTCATCACAGGCAAACTCAGCATTAGCCCGACGCAAAGGATCACACCAAGAATTGGAAACACGGGAACAAACGGAACGCGAAATGGGCGCGGGCGCTCTGGCGCGACACGGCGCAACACGTTTACACCCAGACAAACCAGAATGAACGCAAAGAGCGTCCTGATATTGGTCAAATCGGCCAGATCACCGATGTTTGTA